>Ga0209188_1001910_pt1 | contig 15984 bp, 15 predicted proteins | sample C_130625_EF_Meta_FD_187307 | JGI IMG/M metagenome (GOLD analysis project Ga0209188, IMG submission 187307) | Freshwater microbial communities from Lake Croche, Canada to study carbon cycling - C_130625_EF_MetaG (SPAdes) (version 2) | ecosystem: Environmental > Aquatic > Freshwater > Lake...
ACATGGACAATCACTTGATGGAATTTTCGGAATTCTCAATAATGTGGTTTGGACTTCAGTTGGTCCTTGCCCTGTTGATAATTTTGAAATCACGCGCGCCAACATTCGGGCAGCAACCGGGCAACATATTTCTGTATACGGTGTCGACAAGTTTCCACGTATGGTCGATTACGTAGTTCCTAGTGGCGTTCGAATAGCCGATGCCGATCGAGTCAGACTTGGCGCTCATTTAGCAAGCGGTACAACCGTTATGCACGAAGGTTTTGTAAATTTCAACGCTGGCACTCTTGGTACTTCGATGGTTGAAGGTCGAATTTCTGCCGGTGTTGTTGTCGGCAATGGCAGCGATATTGGTGGTAGCGCTTCGATCATGGGAACTCTTAGCGGAGGCGGTAAAGAAGTAATTTCAATTGGTGAGAATTGCTTGCTTGGCGCGAACTCTGGTTGTGGTCTCTCACTTGGCAATAACTGTGTGATCGAATCAGGCACATATGTAACTGCTGCCGCCAAAGTTCTACTGCCCGATGGCGAAATCGTTAAGGCAGCATCGCTTTCCGGTGCCAGTAATTTACTCTTCCGTCGCAATTCGCAGAGCGGTGCACTTGAAGCAGTTATGCGAACTGGAACTTGGGGCGGACTAAACTCAGTTCTGCACGCTAACTAATTCTTCACCTGCAACTGAAAACCAGGCAGAAGGTAGTTTGCTCAGGCTGCGAAAAACCTCACCACTTAATTTAACTTTTTTGCCGTTACTTGATTTTGCTTCAATAAATTTCACGGTGCCAGTTTGATTAAGTGACAAAATCCTTACTGAGGCAACATCTGAGAGCCCAAAAACGCTAGCCAGTACCGATTGGGTTATTTCACGCTTCCACTTGAAGTAATTTGGGTTTAATTTTGAATCCAGTGACCAAGGATCAGGAACAGAGAAGGTGTAGCCAGCGTCGGACCCCCAAGCATTAATTGAAGTCTCAGTTACTCCGCCGGTTGAAGATCCAAAATATGTTCGAACTGGAAGTAAATTTCGAGTCACAGTGAGCCCAGAATTTTCAGAAACCGATGTCCGTGTTACTGCAGCTTTCCAAATTGGTCCCCATTTAGGTTCAGCTTCTTTCGAATATCCCACAAAATTTTGATCACTAATCGTTGAATAAAGTTCACAGTCACAACTTTTCGAAACTTTACCAACTTTACTCATTGCAAAACTACGAGAGACAATCGCCTGCGCTTCAAGTGCAGCTGCTGGCCAAGAGGAAGGAACTTCACCTATCCCCCATAGATACTCGTCATGTAATCTCACTTGGTTAACAATTTCTAATCGATAACCGAGTTTGGCATCTTTGACTACTTTTACTTGCATCTGACCATATCGATATCTAGTAGTTTTTTGGGAATGAGTTAACGACAAAATAGAATCTTGTCCAGCTAAATATCTAGTGCCACTCCAGCGAATAGTTAACAAGTTAACTGGGTTTATGTCAGTAGTAATGCCAACTTGAGTTGTAGTTATCGCCACTTGCTTATTCGAAACCGCTAACTTAACTGAATCTTTTGCTGCCAGAACTGATAGAAATTGTGGTTCTGCGCCATCACCAGAAAGCAATTGCAATGTCATTCCTGGCGTTTCACTTTTAAGAGCAGCTGTGGTCAATTGGTGGCCCACATTGACTCGAAGAATTTGATCATCAACTAACGGTAAAACTTCACTAGTCGGGTAGTAGTAATTCACGATTGCAGTTGCCGAATCACCTGCGATTGCCAGACCACGTGCACCTATTTGGCTCATGCCTACGCCATGGCCATAACCTTTTCCTGAAAATGAGATTGCTTTTGGGACATCAGCGAACGACGATGGCAAAGCGCCCAGCACTAAAGTTGAGATCAAAACCACTACCAAAGGGGCGTATTTAGGTCGTTTCAAAGCTAATCCAGGGGCACTAACGATTTGGGCGAGGTTATAAAGCCCGCAGCCCAAGACATCTGCATTGTAAAGAGGACTGCGGGCATCATAATTTTCTCCAGCAAACCTTTTCCAAGCAAAATTCCAGCTGTGAGTGTAAACCCAACGTAAATACCAGCTGGCAAAAATAAAACTGGCGAAATTACTACTCCTAAAATTAATGAAATCACTGTGCCAATAAGTGTCAAAGGTGGAGCTAGATATCGAATATTGATTGTGCCAGCATATTTTCGCGAGACCACTCTTCGCCAACGACCATATTCAAAATATTGTTTGGCTAATGCTGACAAATTTGGCCTTGGTCGATATGTAACTTCTAGTCGAGGGTCAAAATAAACTTTACCGCCACGTTGTCGTAGTCGAAAATTAAGTTCCCAATCTTGAGCGCGGATAAATCGTTCATCAAAGCCACCGATATCAGTTAGAGCTTCTCGCAAGAAGCAACCTAAATACACGGTGTCTACAACACCCGAACTGCCTCCAGTATGAAATTTTGAAGCGCCCACCCCAAGTGGGCTACGCATTGCGCGAGCTACACTTTTTTCAAATTTTGTTTTACCTATTGCACCCATCAATCCGCCAACATTTACTGCACCTGTATTTCGAAGCAATTCGACTGCGACCGAAAGATAATTAGCCGGAATTTCAGCATGCCCATCGACTCTTACAATAATTGGTGAATTTGATTTTGCTAATGCGATATTCAAACCCGCAGCAGTGCGACCAGATGGATTTACAACTACAACAATTCGGGAATCAGTTCTAGCTAGCTCATTAGCAATTTCAAGAGTTGCATCTTTTGAAGGTCCAATAGCCAAAATAACTTCGAACTTACCTTGATAATCTTGAGAAAGGATCGCTTTGACCGCATCTGCTAAATGGTTTGCCTCATTTAGGACCGGCAAAATTACTGATAAATCCGGTGAGGCAGATAACTCACTTTTTCTTGGGTTAGGTGCGGTAGTCATAGCCCCTAAACCGTATCGTCCAAGTACGCTTTCACCATGTCTTCGCCCCGCAAACACAGCCGTGCCATTAGGGCGATTACCTCAATTTCGATCGGGATTGTGGCCCTTTCTGCAATCGGTTGGCTAGGGCTGGGCAGAGTAAGTGGCTCATTAAATCGAACTGATGCCTTCGCCAATGTAAAAAACCGTCCCGACAAACCAACTAGTGCTTTAAATATTTTATTGGTGGGATCAGATAACCGCAGCGGTTTAACGCCAGCCCAAATAAAAGAGCTTAGGGTTGGAACTGTAGCTGTAGCCGCTGGCGCTAGGTCTGACACTATGTTATTAGTTCATATCAGCAAAGCGCGTGATAGTGCAGTAATTATTTCATTCCCTCGTGATTCATTAGTAACAATTCCTGAACATGCCAGTAGCTCAGATTCCAAAAAGACTGTTCCAGCCCGCCAAAATAAATTGAACGCGGCCTTTAGTTTCGGTGGAGCGCCACTTTTAATTCAAACGATTGAAGGAGAAACTGGGCTCCGAATTGATCATTACATTGAGATTAATTTTCTAGGCTTTAAAAATATAATTGATTCCCTTGGTGGAATTGAGGTCTGTGTGAAGAGAAATATTGATGATCCTAAATCACATTTAGTCTTAGCGGCAGGATTGCAAACTTTAAATGGAATCGATTCACTTAAGTATGTCCGAACCCGCTACTTTGATGGGCAAGGCGATATCGGGCGCATGAAACGTCAGCAAGAATTCATGTCAGCTGTTTTACGCAAAGCAACCAGCACGGGCACATTGCTCAATCCAATTAAATTAGTTAGCTTCTTCAATGCTGCAATCGGAACAATAACTACAGATAATCAGTTCAATAAGAATGATCTTTTAACTTTAGGTAAGCAGTTAAAGAATTTGTCAGCCAATCGGGTTCGTACCCTTACTATTCCGCTCTCTAATGCAAATGGTCGAGCTGCCGGCTTAGGTTCTGTTGTAATTTGGGACAGCGTCCTGGCGCCTGAACTGTTTAATCGCCTGCTGAACGATCAACCAATTATTGATGAAGTTAAGGCAACGCCCTCAGCTAGTTCCTCAGCAGGTGCCTCACCATCGACTACCATCGTAGATAAGTTCAAAACTGAAACTGCCTCAGGCAACAATTGTCCGAGCGCAAAATAAGGGACTAAAGATGAAGTTATCGGTAATCGGAACTGGCTACCTTGGCGCAACCCATGCTGCATGTATGTCATCTTTGGGCTTTGAAGTAATCGGGGTCGATACCGATGCTGCCAAAATTGCTCAGTTAAGTAAAGGTGAGCTGCCATTTTACGAGCCAGGCTTAGACACTTTATTGGCAGAGCAGATAAATACTGGCCGCTTAACCTTTACTACTGATTTTTCGCTGGTTGCAGAAGCAGACATGCATTTTGTATGTGTTGGAACTCCACAGAGCAAAGATGGTCTAGCGGCTGATTTAACTTATGTTCGCTCTTCAGTTGCGGCTATTACACCATACTTGAAACCAGGTTCCTTGGTAGTTGGAAAATCAACTGTGCCAGTTGGTACCGCCGAATCATTGCGCGAGAATTTGCTTCAAGCTGCACCCCAATCAGATTTAGCTTGGAACCCAGAATTTTTACGTGAAGGTTTTGCAGTAGAAGATACCTTGCGGCCTAACCGTTTAGTAGTTGGCGTAACTAATGATAAAGCCGAAGAAATGTTGAAAGAAGTTTATGCGCCGGTGCTTGTACTTGGCACGCCTTGGATTCGTGCTGATCTACCAACTGCCGAACTGGTAAAAGTCGCGGCGAACTCATTCTTAGCAACCAAAATTTCATTTATCAATGCGATGGCTGAAGTGTGCGAAGCTGCAGGTGGTGATGTAACGGTATTGGCAAAAGCAATAGGTTATGACCCACGTATCGGTAGTCGTTTCTTACAAGCTGGTATCGGATTTGGTGGCGGTTGCTTGCCTAAAGATATTCGCGCTTTCATGGCTCGAGCTGAGGAACTTGGTGCCAAGCAAGCTTTAGAGTTCTTAACTGAAATTGATGCAATTAATTTACGTGCTCGTCAACGAGTCATCGATGTAGTGCGCACAGATCTTTCCGATGATTTAACTCAGTACCGAATTGCGGTACTAGGCGCAGCTTTCAAGCCAGATAGTGATGATGTGCGAGATTCCCCAGCTCTAGATATTGCAGCACAATTACATGCTGCCGGCGCCACGGTAATCGTGCACGATCCAAAAGCCATCGAAAATGCCCGCAAGCGTTTTCCTAACTTAGGCTTTGCAGAATCAATCGAAGAATGCGTAACGGGAGCAGACTTAATCTTGCACTTGACTGAATGGAAGCAGTACCGAGAGCTCGACCCAGTTGCAATTAAAGCGCTTACCAAAGGGGTCAAGATCATTGATGGCCGTAATGCATTAGATCGTGAACTTTGGCGAGCAGCTGGTTGGAAATTCCACGCTTTGGGTCGCACGGATTAATTAATGAACACTACTGAAACAATTTCTCAAGTCCTTGAACTTAAAAACTGGGCAATTGTTGGGTTGGGCAATAATCCAGATCGTCCAGCCTTTGGGGTAGCCAAGTTGCTTCAAGAAAAAGGTCACCAAATTTTCCCGGTGCATCCAAAAGCAGAAATGGTTCATGGTCAAACTGGATATCAGTCGCTGTTAGACATTCCCACGCAAATCGAGGTAGTTGACTGCTTTGTAAATTCAAATTTAGTTGGTGAAGTAGTTGACCAAGCAATCGCAATTGGCGCAAAAGCTGTCTGGTTGCAGCTCGGGGTCATTGATCAAGCAGCAGCCGATCGCGCCCAAGCGGCAGGACTCTTAACTGTTATGGACCGTTGCCCAGCGATTGAGTATCAACGCTTTATTTAAAATTTAGAAGCCAGTTTTGTGGCTTCGACGCGCAGTTAAATTTGCACCCTTAGCTTTAGCTTCACTTTCTATTTCTTTTAAGTGATCGGCGACTTGCTGAGAAATCTTTTCATCGCTTACTCCTAAAATGCGAGCTGCCAAAATTCCAGCATTTTTTGCGTTTCCAATTCCGACAGTAGCGACAGGAATTCCCGCTGGCATTTGCACAATTGAAAGTAGTGAATCCATGCCATCTAAATTCTTTAACGGAACTGGTACGCCAATAACGGGCAGCGTTGTTAACGAAGCAACCATGCCCGGTAAATGTGCCGCACCACCTGCGCCGGCAATAATTACTTTAGTTCCAGCTACTTTCGCACCTTGGGCAAAAGCAACCATTTCAAGTGGCATGCGATGTGCTGATAAAACTGCAGTTGAATACGAAATACCAAACTTATCGAGCACTTGAGCAGCTTCTTCCATAACTGGCCAGTCTGAATCTGAACCCATGATGATTGCTACATCACTCATCAATTACTCCGCCCATATAGTCGATCGCATGTTGTACTTCAGTGGTTAATTCTATGAGGTTTTCACCAAGTAAAGTGACGTGGCCAATCTTGCGGCCAGGTTTAACTTCCTTGCGATACTGATGGACCTTAAGTTTTGGAGTGCGAGCCAAGAGATGCAGATAAGGGCGATACATATCCTGTTTATCGCCACCTAACACATTTCCCATTACGGCGTACTTCGCAGTCATCGAGGTGTCACCTAGCGGCAAATCTAGAATCGCACGGAGGTGCTGCTCGAACTGGCTTGTAATAGAGCCATCAATTGTCCAGTGACCAGAGTTATGCGGACGCATTGCCAACTCGTTAATAAATAACTGATCGCCTTTAACAAACATTTCAACCGCCATAACGCCAACTAATTTAATTTCGGCAGCGATGTTGAGTGCCACTTGCTGTGCTTGCTGGCCGAGTGACTCAGATAGATCAGGAGCTGGCGCAATAGTCATAGTACAGATGCCATCACTCTGAACTGTTTGGGTAGGCGTCCAAGTTGCAGCTTGTCCATGTGGCGAACGAGCAACCATCACGGAAATTTCAAAATCAAAATCAATTAATTCTTCAACGAGTAATTTGGGATTTTCTAGTAAAAGTAATGTGAGGTCATTTTCCGAATCGATTTTCCAGACGCCTCGACCATCGTAGCCACCTAAAATTGCCTTAGCGATAACTGGATATTCCAAAACTTCACTTGCCTTAGTTATAACTTGCCATTTGGGTGCCGGATAATTGGCTAACCGCTCTCGCATTGCCGCTTTGTCCTGCGAGTAAATAAAACTTTCTGACGTTGGATAAAATTTAATTCCTTCACCTTCAAGCGCCTTCACCACGGATAGCGGAATAAGTTCATGTTCAAAAGTAAGCAGATCACATTTCTTAGCAAATTCTCGAACCTGTGCTAAATCTCGGTAATCGCCAATTTCAAATTCAGCGATTTGCGCACCAGAATCAGTTGCAGATTGCGCAAGCAAAATTAAATCGATACCCAGCGCTGTAGCCGGTGCGGCACTCATTCGACCAAGTTGGCCAGCCCCGATTATGCCGATCCGCGGAAAAGGCGATTTCACTTGCCTATCGTAGGTGAATCACATCGCCTACGTTAACTCGACCGCCGCTAGCCAATTGCAGTTCGCCGATTTCATTGATTCCGGTCACACGTGAAGTGATGATTTCACCCGAAGGCAAGTGCACCTCTACCTCTTTACCCAGCGTAGAACTGACTTGGCGATATTGCTCGAATCCGATATTCGAGCCACTCTCCCAAAGATCGATGACAGATGCGAAAGCTTTCAAAATCTCAGGCAAAATAATATTGCGATTCAACTCAGCAAAATTTTCTAATTGTAATGAAGTTGCGGTGGGTACTGGTAAATCAGATTCAGCCATCTCTATATTTAAACCAATACCAACTATTACGCCTTTGGCTATCGCTTCAGCCAGAATTCCGGCAACTTTTTTCTCGCCAATTAATAGATCATTTGGCCACTTTAAATTAGTAATCACTTTCTCATCAAGATTTCTTAATGCGTTTAATAAACTCAAACCAGCTAGTAACGGAATTCCACTCCACTCCGCATTATTTCTTTTTGGTTCTAGGTAAAGCGAAAAAAGAAGTGCACTAGATTTGGTCGCCTCAAATGTGCGATCCAATCTGCCTCGGCCAGCACTTTGAAATTCAGTTACGAATACATCGCCGTGTTGCAGATTTTCTTTTTTAATAAGTTCGGACTGGGTCGAAGCAACACTGTTAAAAACACTTACCCGCCAGTAACTGTCGAGCAATGTTGCGTTCATCGCACTCTCATTTAGCGCTTCTCGAACCAATTCGACCTCCATAACTAGTACCGTAGGGGCATGAAGCCAGATCTACATACTACTGCCGGAAAAATTGAAGATCTTCGCAATCGCCTTAATGAAGCAGTACACGCTGGTTCGGAAAGTGCAATTGATAAACAACATGCCAAAGGCAAGATGACGGCACGAGAGCGCGTTATAAAACTAGTAGACGATGGCTCTTTTGTTGAATTTGATGAATTTGCTCGTCATCGTTCAGTCAATTTCGGCATGGAGAAAAATCGCCCTTATGGTGATGGCGTAATTATTGGCATTGCGACAATTGATGGTCGCAACATTGCACTCTTCTCCCAAGATTTCACCGTCATGGGTGGAAGCCTCGGCGAAGTTATGGCCGAAAAAATTGTAAAGATCATGGAATACGCCCTTAAAAATGGCATGCCGATAATTGGAATTAGTGATTCGGGCGGAGCTCGCATTCAAGAGGGTGTTTCAGCGCTCAGCGGTTATGGCCGCATCTTTAGATTAAATACTCGTTCATCTGGAGTCATCCCACAGATTTCATTAATTCTTGGTCCATGTGCAGGTGGCGCTGCTTATTCACCAGCGCTGACAGATTTCACGGTGATGGTTAATGAAACTTCACATATGTTCATTACTGGTCCTGATGTTATTAAGACCGTAACAGGTGAAGAAGTTGGGATGGAAGAACTAGGCGGAGCCCATACCCACAACACGAAGACTGGTAATTCACATTATTTAGCCCAGAATGAAGATGATGCGATCGATTATGTAAAAGCACTTCTCTCCTATTTGCCAAGTAACAACATGGATGGTGCACCACATTTACCAGCAACTGAGAGTTTAGAAAAAAAGCAGACAGATAATGCGTTAGATACTTTGATTCCAGATAGTCCAAATCAGCCTTATGACATGAAAATTTTGATTCAGGCCCTGCTTGATGAAGGCGAATTTTTAGAAGTTCACTCTCTCTATGCACCTAACATTGTGGTTGGTTTCGGTCGCATCGAGGGTGAATCAGTTGGAATTATCGCTAACCAGCCACAGCATTTAGCTGGCACGCTAGATATTAATTCTAGTGAAAAAGCAGCGCGTTTCTTACGTTTCTGTGATGCCTTTAATATCCCAATTTTGACTTTAGTTGATGTTCCAGGCTTCTTGCCCGGAACTGAACAAGAGTGGGATGGCATACTCCGCCGCGGCGCTAAATTGCTTTATGCATATGCTGAGGCATCTGTTCCGTTAGTAACTTTAATTACTCGAAAAGCATACGGTGGCGCATTCATTGTTATGGGCTCAAAATATATAGGCGCTGATATCAATTTAGCTTGGCCAAGTGCTGAAATTGCAGTAATGGGAGCTCAAGGTGCCGTCAATATTCTCTACCGCAATGAACTTAAGAATGCGGCAGATCCAGAGACTAAGCGGACAGAACTAATTACCGAATACAACGAAACGCTGGCTAATCCTTACTTGGCAGCCGAACGTGGATATGTCGATGCGGTTATTGAACCAAGCCAAACTCGCGAATATATAACTAAAGCATTCAGATCGCTTAAAACCAAGCGTGATGCTCTACCGCCTCGCAAGCACGGAAACATTCCACTCTAATGACTGCGCCAAAAAACAAATTTAGAGTTACTTCAGGAAACCCGTCGGCTGAAGAACTCCTTGCGATCGAACTGGCATTAGCAAATCGCAAACGTGCAGAATTAAAACCAACTATTAAACGAAGTGTTTGGGCGATGCCTTTGATGCGGACACAACTTCCACAACAGATTAAGTTCGGTTCTGGGCGTAATTTCTAAAATGACTCGATTGATATTAGCTTCAGCATCTACGTCACGTAGACGACTACTCGAATCTGCTGGCTTGAAACCAGAGATCATCGTTAGTCATGTTGATGAAGAAACCAATTTTTTTAATGCGATGTCACCTGCCGATATGGTGATCGCGCTTGCTATTACCAAAGCACATACCGTGCGCGAACAGATTTCAGGTGATGCGGTAATTATTGCGTGCGATTCTACTTTTGAATTCGATGGAGTTTCACTTGGAAAACCAGGTACGCCAGAAGTAGCAACCGAACGAGCTAGTCGGATACGCGGAAATTCTGGCTTATTACACACTGGCCACTGCATAATTGACACTAGCAAAGACCGTGAGATTTCAGATCGCATAACTACTAAAGTTACTTTTTCAAATATGAGCGATGCAGAAATTGCAGACTATGTTTCAACTGGCGAACCAATACATGTCGCTGGTGGTTTTACTCTCGATGGCTTTAGCTCACCCTTTATTCCAAGTATTGAAGGCGACTACACAAACGTAGTTGGTATCTCTATGCCTTTCCTGCGTGTAGCAATGACTGAACTTGGATATACCTGGCCACAAGTCAAGGAGCTCGGATGAAACGTGTTCTGATTGCTAATCGTGGCGAAATCGCTGTTCGTGTAATACGCGCTTGTGTCGACCATGGCATAGAGAGTGTTGCGGTTTATTCTGAAACTGATCGCGATTCAATGCATGCGCAGATGGCAAATTCGGCATATTCATTAAGTGGCACTACTGCTGCGCAAACCTATTTAAACATTACAAAATTAATTGACATCGCAAAAAAATCTGGCGCCGATGCCGTTCATCCTGGTTATGGTTTTCTCTCAGAAAATGCTGACTTTGCCCAGGCAGTACTCGATGCTGGTTTGATTTGGATCGGCCCCCCACCGAATGCAATCAAAGCTCTGGGCGATAAAGTTTCAGCTCGTAAAATTGCCGCAAAAGCTGGAGCGCCTCTGGTAGCCGGAACTCCTGATCCTGTTAATAGCCATGATGAAATTATTGCTTTCGCAAAAGAGCACGGCCTACCTGTCGCAATTAAGGCAGCTCATGGCGGCGGCGGTCGTGGCTTAAAGATTGCGTTTACGATGGAGGAAATTCCAGAAGCATTCGCATCAGCCGTCCGTGAGGCTATTGCCGGCTTCGGTCGTGGTGAATGTTTCGTCGAACGATACTTGGATAAACCACGACACGTTGAGACTCAAGTACTAGTAGATAAATTTGGTAATGCTGCTGTAATTAGTACTCGTGACTGCTCTCTGCAACGTCGTCACCAGAAATTAGTAGAAGAAGCGCCGGCGCCGTTTTTAACTCTGGCCCAAAACCAAGAGCTATATCGAGCATCTAAAGCCATTATGAAAGAGGCTGGCTACATCGGTGCCGGAACTTGTGAATTCTTAGTCGGCGTTGATGGCACGATTTCATTTCTAGAAGTCAATACCCGTTTACAAGTAGAGCACCCAGTAAGTGAAGAAGTAACTGGCATCGATTTGGTTCGCGAACAATTCCGTATCGCGATGGGCGAAGAACTTGGCTATACCGATCCAGTTGTTCGCGGACATTCCATTGAATTCCGAATTAATGGCGAAGATCCAGGACGCTCGTTTTTGCCCGCTCCTGGCCGAATCACCAAAATGTCACTACCTTCTGGACCTGGCGTAAGAGTTGATACCGGTTTTCGAACTGGCGATGCCATAACCGGAAACTTTGATTCATTACTTGCAAAATTAATTGTTACTGGGGCAACCCGGGAACAAGCAATAACTCGCGCCCGTCGCGCCATCGCAGAATTCACAATTGAAGGAATGGCTACTGCGATTCCATTTCATCAAGCGATTCTGCAAGATCCGGCTTTTACTGATGATTTCAAGGTTTACACGAGCTACATTGAGAAAGAGTTTAAGAACGAAATTCCAGAATTTATGATTCTGCCGCTAGAAGCACAAACCAAAGCAGCTGCTGATCATTTAGTTGCCGAAATTAACGGCAAGCGCTTTGAAATATTAGTGCACGCACCAGAACCAGTGGTAAAGCGGCACCGTGCTAAAGATGCGATGGCTGGAGGGGCTGGTGGTGTCGGTTTATCTAGCCCGATGCAGGGCACGGTTGTAAAAGTAGCTGTGACACAAGGTCAAAGTGTTGAAAAAGGTGATCTTATTATCGTGCTTGAAGCAATGAAGATGGAGCAGCCATTAATGGCGCATCGCTCTGGAGTGATTTCAAACTTAACTGCGGTAATTGGTGAGAGCGTTACTAGTGGCACCGTGCTCTGTGACATTATTGAGGCATGAGCCAACCGCTAATTATCGCTGAATCTGCCGCTGCTGAAATCGCGAAACGGTCGGGTGTTCCTATCCACGATGTCGCTTTAGTAATGGGCTCTGGCTGGGTTAGCGCAACCGATGCACTGGGCACACCAAAGTTTGAATGTGATGCCCATGAACTGCCTGGATTCTTGCCACCCGCAGTTGAAGGGCACTCTGGAAAAGTCCGCTCTTATGAAATTATCGAAAATGGCAAGACCGTTCGAGTTCTAGTTTTTCTTGGCCGTACCCATCTTTATGAAGGTAAAGGTATGGAGCCAGTCGTTCATGGTGTGCGCACTGCTGTTAAAGCTGGCTGCAAAGTTGTCGTTCTGACCAATGCCTGCGGTGGAATTAATACCGACTATAAAGTTGGTCAGCCAGTTTTAATTCGTGACCATATTTCGCTAACAGCCGCTTCACCACTTGAAGGTGCCAACTTTGTAGATTTAACTGATCTGTACAGCAAGCGAATTCGCGCCATCGTTAAGACTGAAGATGAATCTTTAGCTGAAGGTGTTTATGTGCACTGGCGTGGTCCAACTTATGAAACTCCAGCTGAAATTTTAATGATGCGCGGAATGGGCGCAGACTTAGTTGGTATGTCTACCGTTCCTGAAGCAATTGCCGCTCATGCGCTAGGTGCTGAAGTTCTTGGCATCTCATTAGTTACAAATGCTGCCGCTGGTGTAACGGGCGAGAAATTAAATCATGAGGAAGTAATTGCGGCCGGCAAAGCAGCTGCGGATCGCATGGGCAAGTTGCTGAAAAACGTAATCCCGAAGTTAATTTGATTAAGTTAATCTAGGCAAATGGATCAAAAATTAGCTACTGATGTTTCGGCTTGGATCGCTGATGACCCAGATCCGAAAACTGCAGCGCAATTACATTCCATGCTAGATGCCGGCAACGAGATAGAGCTTAGAAAATATTTCAACGGCTTTCTACAATTTGGGACAGCTGGATTACGTGGCCCAATTGGTCCTGGTCCTTCCTGCATGAATAACGCAGTTGTTGGTCGCACCGCAGCTGGCCTAGTTGCTTATATGAAAGAGCGCGGATTAACTAGTGTTGTTATTGGTCGCGATGCCCGTCATGGTTCTGAAGATTTCACTCGAACTAGTGCTGAAATTTTTAGTGGCGCTGGCCTGCAGGTATTTGTATTGCCTCGTCCACTGCCAACGCCAGTTTTAGCATTTGCAGTTAACGAATTAGGAGTCGATGTTGGCGTAATGGTGACTGCCAGCCATAACCCGCCCCAAGATAATGGCTATAAGGTCTACTTAGGCGGCACTGTTGATGGCATTGAATATCGTGGCAGCCAGATTATTACACCAACCGATAAATCAATTTCGAGTCAGATCGATCAAGTTACTTCTCTAAAATCACAGCCGCGTGGTACTAACTGGGACGTATTAGATGAAGAGATCGTTCACAAATACATAACGCGCACTGCGCTCTTAGGGCCAAGACCGGCAGACCTTAAAATTGTTTATACCGCCATGCATGGTGTTGGTACGAAAACTTTGCAACAGGTCTTTCATAAGGCTGGATTTGCTTCACTAATTTTAGTTGATGCGCAAGCTGAGCCTGATCCAGATTTTCCAACTGTGAAATTTCCTAATCCGGAAGAACCTGGTGCGATTGATTTAGCGCTCGAAACTGCCAAAGCATTTGATGCGGATTTAGTAATTGCTAATGACCCCGATGCCGATCGCTGTGCTGCTGCAATTAAGGATCCAAAAATTGGCTGGCGTATGCTGCGTGGCGATGAGCTTGGAGTAGTTCTAGGTGAATCTATTGCCCGCAATACCAAGACTGGAATACTTGCAAATTCAATTGTTTCGTCGTCAATCTTGAGCAAAATTGCCAAACATTACAATTTAGATTTCACTGAAACCTTAACCGGATTTAAATATCTAGCTAAAATTCCAAATTTAACTTTTGGTTACGAAGAAGCTCTTGGTTATTGCGTGGATGCCCAAACTGTTAACGACAAAGATGGCTTGTCGGCCGCACTAATGTTGGCTCAGATTGCGGTTGATTTAAGGAGTCAAGGTAAAACAATTATTGATCTACTAGATGAAGTTTGGGCTCGCCACGGTTTCCATGGAACAGAACAAATTTCGATCCGAGTAAACCAGCTCAGCGATGTAACTAAATTGATGAGTGGGCTGCGGGCAAACCCTCCTGAAATGATTGCGGGTAGAGCAGTTGAGAGTATTGATGATCTAGAAAAACCAAGCAATGATTTACCACCAACAGATGGATTACGAATATGGCTAACTGGTGGAATTCGAATAATTATTCGCCCTAGTGGCACAGAGGCAAAGATGAAGTGTTATGTCGAAGTAATAACCCCAGATTCGGTGAGTGCCCAAATCGCGCTCGATGAACTAAGATCACCTCTGCAGGCGTTACTTACACTTAATTAGCAGCGAAAGGCGGGGTCCCATGAGCTTCTATGGCCTCGTCGATGGCAGTGATTCTTCGCTTCGCAACTTTTTAAAGCAGCTTCCTGGCGTTGATCAAGTTGGCGCCGAAGCCCGAGCAGCAATGTTGGCTACTCGTAGCATAAAGACCACGAGCAAAGCTTGGGCAATTGATACTGCAATCTCGATGGTGGATTTAACAACTCTCGAAGGCGCCGATACGCCAGGCAAAGTACAAGCACTTTGCTCAAAAGCATTTCGCCCCGACCCAACTGATTTAACAGTGCCCCGCGTAGGTGCAGTATGTGTTTACAACGACATGGTTGGTATTGCCCGAAATCATTTAGATTCGATCGGTGCACATGAACTACCGGTGGCCGCGGTTTCAACTGCGTTTCCATCAGGGCGCGCGTCTATGGCGGTTAAGTTACAAGATACTGAAGATGCCATTGTTGCTGGGGCGGCCGAAATTGACATGGTGATTGACCGGGGTGCTTTTTTAAGTGGTCGATTGATTGAAGTTTTCGAAGAGATCGTGGCGATCCGCGAAGTTTGTGCTGATCGCGCTCATCTAAAAGTAATTCTAGAAACTGGCGAGCTAGTGACTTTGGACAATGTTCGTAAAGCTTCTTATTTGGCCATGCTGGCAGGTGCGGATTTTATTAAGACTTCAACTGGCAAAGTTGCACCCGCCGCAACCGCTCCAGTAGTGCTGGTAATGCTTGAAGCAGTACGTGATTTTTATGATCTAACGAAGGTGCGTATTGGCGTAAAGCCAGCCGGTGGAATTCGAACGACTAAAGATGCCATCAAGCAATTAGTCCTAGTAAATGAAACTGCCGGACCTGAATGGCTTAATCCGTCACTATTTCGAATCGGTGCCAGCGCCTTGTTAAATGACTTACTAATGCAACGTATGAAAATGTCCGATGGCTATTACGCTAGCCCTAACTACGTAACGATCGACTAACGAGGCTAATAAAATGAACTTCGAATACGCCGCAGCTCCTGAATCACGTTCAGTTGTCAAAATCGATCCGGTATATGGGCATTTCATCAACGGCAAGTGGGTTAAGGGTTCAGCCCATTTCAACAGCATTAATCCTGCTACCGAAGAAGTTCTAAGCAGCATCGCACTGGGCAGCTCCGCCGATGTTGATGCAGCTGTGAAAGCAGCGCGAAATGCCTTCGATAAGAGCTGGTCAAAGTTATCTGGCCGCGAACGTGGTAAATAT
>Ga0209188_1001913_pt1 | contig 15957 bp, 24 predicted proteins | sample C_130625_EF_Meta_FD_187307 | JGI IMG/M metagenome (GOLD analysis project Ga0209188, IMG submission 187307) | Freshwater microbial communities from Lake Croche, Canada to study carbon cycling - C_130625_EF_MetaG (SPAdes) (version 2) | ecosystem: Environmental > Aquatic > Freshwater > Lake...
TTCTTCGGCGGCTTTACGAGCTGCTTTTTCTTCCTTATCTTTCTTAAGAGAATTAACTTCATCCTTTAATCTTTCAATCTCTGGATAGAGTTTGTCTTTCTCTTGAGACCGAACCTTTGCTAAGTCTTCATCAGTATAAAACTTAGGAGTCTTAACTTCAGGTTCTTCAGTAGTAACAGTAGGCGCGTCAACGCCCGACACATTTACGACTGGAGCGGTTCCAGCTTCTGCTTCAAAAGCGGTAGCCATGTTGTTTGCATCTGACATGAGTATGTCCTTATCCTAGGGGTCGTTTTCCAAATGAGATTAATCTCGTAGCACATATGACCGAACGTATTTAGTACTGTCTTTATTTTGACAATTTAATACGAAAATGTCTGCTTAAATAGCATTATTTCTCGTATTCTTGCGGAACCCTTCTCTGTGGGAGTTTTGTTCCGTAAGCTTCGGTTACCAGTCTGTTGCGGATAGATTGATCGCCTATCTGCGCGTCAATTGTGGCGTCATCCATAATTGATGGTTCTGTTTGTGTTGGGACCATAGGCTGGGCTGGGTTCTTTGAAGAGGCAGATGATCCGCCCCCAGGAGCCCCGCCAGGGCCTACTGGCTCAGGCATTTGACCAGTAAGAGTTAAAATGTCTTGTTCAATTTGAGTTTGAATAAGTTTAAGCGCGCCGTCAGCAACAGCCTCATCTTGAAGCTCCCGACGTATTTCAGTCAGCTTCTCAATTGGGAACTCTTCTCCAAGGATGCGCAAAGCGCCTTCCTTAGACTCAAGTCCAAGAGAAAGCATAGATTGGACTTCGTTAATAGCAATAAGCTTGTCAAGAGGTAGTGGTTGTGGGAAATGAACATAAGACCTATATGTAATAGGGTCATTAAAATCAAGTTGCGCTAGCTGGCCTTCTTTTAATGGAACCGTGCTGGTATTAGGGTCCCAAGTAAAAGTCTCTGGTTCTTTAAGGGCAAGGTTAAGAAGAATAAGCTCATTGACGCGCTCTAGCCCGTGTGCATATTGAATAATCTTTTGGTGGTACCGGTTCATCAAAGGTTGGAACATAATTGAAAGGGCAACACCTGAGGTATTAGAAATAGGCATTGCTTGGCCTAAAGCAGTCTCTGGAATACCAATCATTTCATGCATTGACTTTTTCATCATTGCAAGGAATTCCATAGCGCCTTTTAGTCCTTGGGCGCCGCCTTCAAGATTCTCAACCCTGGCGTCTTTAGGAAGCCCGCCCCATACTTTGTTTGCTCCCTTTTCAAGTTGGGATGCTTTTGCTCCAATAATAACTGTAACTGGTGCAGCATGGTAATTAACAATGTCGGCAATATCAGTAGCAGTTTCGTTGTAAGAACGATTAATGTTGATAATATCAAAGCAATCAGCAAGACCCCAAGGGCTACCACTAATGCGAACATTTGGGATATGAATAACAGGAATAGTGCCAAGCGGGTTAGGGCGAGAGTCAATGAGTTCGTCGTTGATATATTCTTCAATAACGTCATCTGTCAGGATTTCTGTATACGTGAAGACTTGACGCGTGCCTTCAAGCGAAGTGCCCCAGAAACGATACTTGAGCTTAAAACGAACAAGGCGCTCGCGGTCATGAGGATGAAACTCTGGAAAACAGAAAGATGAGTTAAGGGGTAGTATGCGAACGCGGCCAGGATGCTGACGGCCGCTAGGGTCTTGATAGCCTTCTTCATATGCCACCTTAATAAATACATCTCCAGAAACGGCACCTTGTTGCCCCATTTCCCAAAGAACAGTAGCTTTATTATTATCTACTTCCCAAACTCTTTCAAGTAGATCAGGGACAATGGCTTCTGTTTCTTTTACGCTACGAAAGTTAACCCCTTTACCAAAGGTAAAGTTAGTAATAAAGTCTGTAAAGGCGCGATAATAATTAAGCACCATCTGAGTTTCGCCAGTGTTACGGCGGTAAGAATAATGATGGCCTAGATACATAGCCCAGTTAAGGCTATAACGGTTTAGGCGAGGGCCGTGAACTTCAAACTCTTCATCCGCTAATTCTACAAGACCTAAGGGAGAAATAGAGATTGTTAAGTCAGACGAGGCTGCGCGATAACTCGGGGGCGAGAAATCAATACCGCTCACCAATCACCTCTTTCGCTTTAATAACAAGCATATACTAACACTAATTACTACTTAAGTACAACATCGAAAAGCTATCTAGCGATAGGTTTAGTTACCGGCTTGGTAACCTTTTTCTTTTCTAATGATTCTTTCTTATCTAATTCTTCTTGTTTGTAGTCTCTAAATCTAGGATCAATGTCTTTTTTAGAAGGTACAAACTTTCCGCCTAATTGCAAGTAACGGGTGTGAATCCAATGGCCTCGCGCAGGGGAGTTTTTAGAAAAACGAGTTAAAGCCTGTGTTGTAATCATGTTCCAAAGTTTAGGATTAGCAGGTTCTTGTTTAGGACCCTGCTTAACTTCCCTACCTTTAATAAGTGCCATTAATAGTCCTTTGGGAAAAGCCCCGCCTATCTTTAGAGATGGCGGGGAACTAGTTTCCTAATTAGTCAGTTACGACTGCTGGGTTGCCAGCCTTTTGTAAACCACCGCTGCGGAATACTTCCTCAATGCGGTTGTCACCGTGGTCTGCAAAACCACCAGCTGCGAACTCAGTAAGATGGTCTGTAGCTTCTACCCATGCAGCAGAACCAACGTGAGCGCGCTCACGCATTGTCTCTTCTGGTAGCTTCTCAAACACATTCTGATTACGATTTGGACGGCCAGGTGCAGGGGCATATCCTTGCATTGCGCCTAGTGTGAACTCCTGTGGGACATCTGTATCTGTTGCAATACCTTCTTCAAAACGAAGAGGTCCGCGTTGGCCAGGTGTAGCTGGTGACGCTTTGCGATCGTAGACAGTGCCTGGGCGTTCTGGGAACTTTGGGTCTGGTGCTATTGTCATTTATAACTCCTAAAGTGTGAAGTACTTCAAGTAAAGTCTGACCTGTATTTAGTTAAATTTCAGGCTAAACGCTAATTGAAGAATGGGGAACTTGTTACCTCGACTGAAGGCATTGTTTGGTCTAGGGTTAAAGAGCAAGCTATAGCCAAAGAGTCGGCGTAATCGTCGTGGGCGTGGGCCTCGTCAGGGGCTGCGGCAAGAAAGTTAGGACCCGTAAACTTTGTTTCAAGGTCGGTCATCTGCTGATAAAAACGTCGCCAAGAGCTTAAACGGCGCGTTCTTGAATTAGCAGGCCACCCAATCATTCGGCGGTCAATCAAGGCTTTAAGGTGTTTCCAACGCTTAGATTGTTCTTGTTGGCTAGATGTCATAGATACTACTTCAGCTCTAGGTAGTAGTAACTTTAACCGCTGGGCTACTGCATCACCCACGCCATTAGCGTCTACCCCGACATACATGACATCATAATTAGATAAGAAGTTAACAATTTGAAAATATTGATCTTCCCAGTCGTCACCTTGTAACTCAAGCCAATTCAATACGCGGTGGTCAAAATAACCAAACTCATCTGGGCGATCCCAGTCTACCCACACCACAGTTACTACTGTAGAGTCTAATTTACGAGCAGGGTCAATGCCTACTACTACAGGGGTGCGGTGCCAAGCTCTAGTTACTTCAGCAGAAGTATCACCGAGTTCATCCATAATAGATGAGGTAATAAACATACCGCGTTCAAGAAGCCACTTGCAGTTGTACGACATTTGAAACTCATCAGATTCTTCACCAATGCGAAGCATTTCTTTTTTGATGTACTTACCGTAGTTGGCATTTACTTTAGACACTTCACGCCAATCCCACTCAAAATGGTTTTGACGTTTTCCGCGAGTAGTTTGGCGGCGTTTATTTAATTGAATAGACCTATAGAAGTTGTTCTTACTTGTTGTAGGGGTTCCAGTTTTAACCATAGTACCTGAGTAGTACGCCAACATAGGAGAAATAGATTTAGATACTACAAAGTCATCAGCCTCTTGACACTCATCAATAACGATGAGATGGAAAGACTCCGATTCAATCTTTGCACGTGGGTTAGCAGTCATCATAGTTAAGCTACTACCTGAGGTCTTTAATATAATCTTACGTTTTACGCCGCTAACTCGCCCTAAGCTATCATCAATTTCAGGGTCACCTAGAATCTCTGTAGCGCGCTCAGAGGTGAGGCGATTTACTGTTCTACCGAATAAAGTTTCAACCTGGCCCTCTACTGGCGCGAACATACCAATCATAATGCCATTCTTAAACTTACCAAGAAGGTCTGGGTACATCTTTGCAAGGCGCGGCAACAGAACCATAAGCGTGGCTACTGTGTTAGCAATTGTTTCTGATTTACCAGACTGGCGTGCGGCAAGAGCAGTCACCTCTTCACCGTCGTTAATTAATACCGATTCAATAATACGACGTGCAAGAGGCATCTGATAGGGGTGCAGGCTATGGCCTACAAGGGCATCCATAAACTGAATGCAACGATCAATTAACTTATTAACAAACTCTTTAGAGAGCTCATCAAGCTCAATCTCTTCATCTTCGGGCGCGGGTACCCCATCTGTATCAGGGTTAAATTCTTCATCTTCATCATCTAGTAAATGTTCCATATAAACCCTAGTTTAGAAGTAAACAGAAAGCCTGGGTAGTTAAACCCAGACTTGTCTGATGCCACCTACGGGGAGAGGAAAGAGAGGCAAGCGTAGTCTAACACTAATTCATACGTTTATACAACTCTTCAACCACAGCATGAAGGGCCTCAGAACCTTGGCGCGCCTCTTCTAAATAGAATTTATCACGGCTTCGTTGGTAACCAGACATGCACTTTCCTATTTCAAATAATGACTGGTCTATCCACATTTCTAATTCGCCTGTAGGTATTTTAGCTACCCGTTTAGCGACCTTTTCAGAAAAAGGCTTATCCCATGTTTTCTTATTATTTTTTAAAAAACTCATCGTAATCTCCATCCTCTGGTCTCCAAGCCGTTCTTCCCTTCATAGCTTTAAATATAAGGTCATCAATAGACTCTGCGTCATCCCAATGAATATTGGGGGTGTGGTAAAACAATCCAATGAAAAACCCAGGTTTGGTAAAAGGTACCCTAAAAACCAAGCATTTACCAAGGCGGTATGCGCCCTCTGTTTCTTGAGTGGTGCCTATTTCAATAATAGGTAAGAACCTAGTGTGGTAGTACTGAAGTGTTCCGACGTATAGTGGTCCAAGTGTTTTCATAAGTAATCTTTAAATATCTCCTCTGCCGTAAAGCTTTGTAAGTTTAACGCTTTAAACGCTGACTCTTTACCCTTTTGGATCTTACTAGCCGTTTGAGCCGAATCAGCTATCTGAGCTTTAACACCAGAGGATAAAGCATCCATGTCAGCAGGTCCCATATCTGGCCATGTGTCTAAACCTTCAGTTCTAAGAAACGCACCTGTAGAGCCGCTATCGCGTAGCCCAACCCACATATGAACTGGCACATCGTTATATTGCCACCAAGTGTTATCTCTAAAAACAACAACAAGGGTTCGAGTGTTTGGGTTATACCCAACAGTTAAAGCGCGAGGTCGCTTAGGGTTTTTAGTAGGAGCTACTACAAGTTCACTGCCAACAGATTCTAGTTCTACCTCATTGGCATCTGTTATATCTTTTGGAATAGTTACATCCCAGTCATCGGCTGTAGCTTCGTTGCGCTTTGTTCGGCTTGCTACCTGCCTACCAAACATAACTTCATCGTATGTTGGGGCACTTGGATTATTAGAAGTGTTAGGGGTAGCGTTAATCTCATCCCACGAAGGTAGTTTAGGAGTCGGTGCCATCATTCCTCACATATATGAAACTCGGTCTCTGTCTCTATTACACGAGCAGAGCATACCGAACATCTTAAATAACGTAAAGGTTTGTAATCATTTTGCGCAGTAGCGCCTGGTAAGAACTCAGAACCATCTTCCGCATAGGCTTCTGGATACTCATAAATAATAGTAGGTTCAGATAAAGAGTTACCTAAAGTTAATTCTGGTGGGAATGGGCCTCTAGGGATTGTTATTTTATCTGGAACTGGGTGTACCTGTATTGCTTGTTTATTAATTATTCGCATCTGAAGGCGCCGCCTTCTTTTTAGCCCTAGTGACTGGGGCTTCATCTTGAGGGGCTGCCTCTTCAACGGTTGTTTCAACAATTAATGGAAAATGGCCTGCCGCAGCGCGCGCCTGTAGCCATACAGGAAGGCAATCTAAACAATAGTTAATAGGATTTAATCCTGGGTCTGCGCAAGTGTACGCGGCTACTGTAGAGCAGTTATCGCATTTAATCATTTAATCCTCCTAAAGCATTTAGTATATATGAAAAAAGGGGCCAAGTCATACTTGGCCCCTTACTTAAATCTTTACTTAGAAGCTCCAAGACCAAAAGAAGAATCCTTTGGGTTGAGCGCACGTAGCAATGGACCTGCGATAGCGCCTAGTGCTGCTAAGCCGATTGACTTAGTATCTGTGTGGCCTGCCATATACATACCCAAAGCTGCTGATACAGCGGTACGGGCATATGATGCCAAGGCTGCTTGTATTTGCTTATTCATATATCTCTCCTTATTGCGGTGTTTCCGCGCGAGAGCTACTTTAGCACATTATTCTGCGTCGTCAACATGCTGTTCAAACCGACCCTCAAGCCTAGCAACGCGATCAAAGATAACTATTTGATTTGCTCTTAGGTCTTGAACAATGGGTAGGATTTGAAGCTTAACCACGTCTAGGAGGGAGCTTCCTCCGTTATGGCGCAGTTCATTGATAGGCTCTTCCATAACGGCTCTATTGGCCTCCACAGCCTGTTTAACAGCTGTTCTAAAGAGCTTCCAAACAACACCACCTACTACTACTGTTACAGCGGTATATGAGGCGATTATTGTTGCAATATCGGTGGGTGACATTACTATCCTATTCCATGTATAGTGTGGGTTATAGAATAGTTTTCCGTATTAATTACACAAAATGTAACGTTTTGTATAAGTTTACAGATAAATTAATAAATAAACAGGTAAACATAGGCCGTTCAACTTGACATGGGCCGTAACTCTTTGGTTTGCTAGTACATGACAGGGCGCCCATAAGGCGCCTTTGCCAACTGAAAAGGAGCAGCGATGCTTAATATCAGATTCAACTTCAGTATTGACTTAAGGAAAGTAGGAGTTATATGGCTAACGACGGTTCTTATGTTCTCCCACTTGCTGTTACCTCCGACTGCGGATGCGCTAACTGCGCCTGTGGAAAAGACAGTAACAGTCAATCTGACATATCTAACGGTGACAACAACCAAGTCACAGGCTAAAGCAGCATTGGCTAGCCCCGCATCAAAGTACTTTGATGTAGAGGCAAGAGCCTTTTTGACTGTTTACACAAACAACTGGACAATGAGCGAATGGAAATGCCTTCGTAGTATGTGGACACATGAGAGCCACTTTAACCCTAAAGCGCTGAATATGCACTCGGGTGCTTACGGAGTAGCACAGTTTCTCCCATCAACATGGGGAAACTATAACGTTACGAAGACCGCTAATGCTCGGCTTCAAATTAAATACGGGCTACGTTATATAGAAAAACGATACGGAACTGCAGCCGATCCACAAGGCGCGTGTAACGCGTGGAGATTTTGGCAAACGCATAGTTGGTACTAAGCAAAAAAGCCCCCGAGTAATCGGGGGCTTTTTTTAGTTACTTAGGCTATTAGGCCCAAGAGGTCATTGTGATTGTTGCTGTGAGTGCTACTGAAGCCGTACCCGCTGCAGTTGATTGTGACTTGACTGTGCCTGAAGCGCCTGTGAGTGCTGTTCCAGGTGTGATAGCTCCTGAATCGGCAACTGTCCAACCGCTACCTGCGATAACAAGGGTAGTTCCTGAACCGCCAGTTACAAGCCAAGTACCAACAAGTGCTGTTGGGATACCTGTACCAGATGCGATAGTTACCTTAGTACCAACTGCCCATGTACCAGTTCCGCCTGCGACTGTAACAGTTGCTGCAGTTGTGGTTGTTACATTGATACGTGTTGGCTGTGTAGCTGTGTTTGTAGCACCAGTTGTATTGGTGATATTAGCTGTAGCGTAACCAGCATCCTTAAGAGCATCAAGACCAAGAGCGGTTGTGAGGCCAAGGATTGAAGGTACGTTGATGTAAGCAACTGCGCTTACATATGAGCCGTCAGCTGCTGTAAGGGCATCTGTGCGCTCTACAATACCGTTATTGATATTGATAAGTGAGCCTGTTGTTGAGGCTGTTACTGTGAAGGAATCACGAGTAGCTTTAGCAACTGTAGCCGAAGATGAGTTGAAATCGCTGCAACCTGTAATCTTTACAGTCTCTCCACCAAGGAAGAAGTTTTGGCATTGGTAAGTAACGGTGGTTCCATCGCCGTCAACTTGGGTAATTTGGAACTTACCTGTAGCTGCGGTAAATGATGGATAGCCAGCCCAGCCTGTCTCTACAGTCTCATGACGGTTGCTATAAACGGTCTTGTTAGCGATAACGTTTGAGCCTGAGTATGCTGAAGTTCCAGCAAAATCAAGGCGAGCACCTGTTACTTGAGTTGTTGCTGACCAACCGTAGTCGGCGCCAACACCTGGAAGGGTATTGATAGCAACTTTAGCAGAACCAGTTTGACTTGTATCTGAAGTTGAACCAGCGTTAGTTACTGTAAATTGTGTAGCTGATGCTGTAGCAATTGTTGCAGCTGTAAGGTTACCTGCAGCTGTTGTAAGACCTGTAATAGTTACAATGTCTCCTGGAATGAAAGAATTTGCTGCTGTGTAGGTGATAGTTGTTCCGTTACCAGACGCGGCTGTTACTACAGCGGTCTTGTAGGAAACAGCGCTTGAACCTGTGCCTCCACCAATGTTGGCGGCTGCAGTTTCTGTGCGTTGGTCGTTTGGTTGAATAGGGAGTGTCTGTCCCCATACAAAGTCAACTACCATGTTACCTGCGGAATCGACAGCGTGGCCGTCGTTATTTGTGGTGCCTGGTTGAGCTGCAATGGTTACTGAGTATGCCCCAGTACCTTGGGCAGACCCTTGGGCCGCCGGTGAGCCGTAACTTGACATTATTTATTTCCAATCTATAGATGGTTTACGTCCTATGCGCGAAAGGACAATATAAGTATCCAATAGGAAATAAGACCTGTCAGGGCTTACAAAGACCCGCTTAGCCGATTATTCGGTTGGCGCCTCTGCTGCTAAACGAGCATCTTGCATTTCTTGATTTTCATTAGAAATACCAATGCTGTAAAGATAGTCAAGAGTAGGATCTGTAAAGGCCTTTGTTTTAGCGTCATAGGTAGACCAACGAGTTACCTTTGAGCCGTGATCGCATAAGCACACGACTGTATCGCAACCTTGTTCTTCTTTGATTCTGTCTAGCAAGTCAGTGCCGTGGGCAGACTCATCAAATACAAAGATGTGCTCTACTACACCATTCTTAATAAATGCGTGTTCGCATTCGTTTAGATGTTCCATTATTTCTCCTTTTTCATTTTATAATTTATGACCAATACGTAACTCTTGCATAGCCTGAACCGCCAGTGCCGCCTGTAAATCCACCAGCACCATTACCAGCACCTGCTCCACCACCGCCGCCGCCAGTATTTGCAGTTCCATTAGAACCATTATTGGATTGGTAACCACCATTACCACCACCACTTGAGCCAACGCCAAATTGCATATAATTTAAGCATCCACCACCACCACCGCCACCAAAACCGTCTATTCCAGCACCGCCGTTACCACTAGCATCGCTAGCATTAGCGCTGCTATATACCCCAATCCCGCCAGCACCACCAAAATACCCACGTCCGCCAGAAACCCAAGTCCGAGACTTAGTTGTTCCATCAATTGTAGGAAAAACATTTGAACCAGATTGACCTGCTCCACCGCCTCCGCCTGCACCGCTTGAATTACTAGCACCAATCCAGCATGCCCCTCCACCACCACAACCACCAGCCAAACCAAATCCTGAAACCGCGTTTCCGCCATCAGCGCCAGCACCGCCCCCAGTATTTGCACCACCAGCAAGAGAACCAAAAGAAGTATTTCCGCCATTACTTCCTCCGCCGCCACCACTGCCAATAGTTACTGTGTAAGTAGTGCTAGGGGTTACTGTAAGAGTTTTTTTAATAACAGCACCTCCACCGCCGCCTCCGCCGCCAGCAAGTTCACTTGAATATGTATTACCTCCACCGCCACCGCCACCAACCAAAAATACTTCTACGGTTGTGCAGTTGGCAGGAACAGTAAATGTGCCAGTTGCTGTAAATTCTTGAACTTTTTGAGATAACGCAGAAGCAAGTGAGGAATAACTGATAGCCATTAGTTGACTCTCCATCCGTAGGCCGCGCCTACATAGATTAGTGTGACTCCAGCATATGCCTTGTCAATTGTTAAAGATGTTGCTTGGCCGTTTATATTAAGGCCATTATTTGCAACTGTAATGTTATTGGTTGCCGCGCTTCCTGTTGCATCAAAGATGTGAATTTCGGCCCCAATAGATGCCGAAGAAGGAAGAGTCAATGTACGAGCAGCGGTAGTGTCAACCATGTAGTTGTTTCCAGCCGCAATTGATATGTTGCTGCTTACAGCAGTAGAGGTGAATAAACCACCTACTCTATCTCTCGTCTTTGTCATCTACTCTCCTTATGACCAATAAGTAACGCGACAGTAGCCTGAGCCACCTGCACCACCAGTTTGATAGCCTGCAGAGAACAACCCGCCACCACCGCCACCGCCTGTATTTGCTGTTCCAGCAGTTGGAGTAAGTGTAAGACCCAAGTTGCCACCACGTCCTCCGCCAAATTGAGCAGGTCCACTTTGATACCCACCGCCTCCACCGCCACCAATTCCATCTATTCCAGGACCACCAGCAAAACCACCGTATGGTGCAGGGCCGCCAATGCCACCACCACCACTTGAAGTGCCGCTTATATAATTTCCAGAGCCACCTTGTGAACCAGTGCCGCCTACTGAACCAGCAGCACCACCGCCACCGCCCGTACCGCTACCACCGCCACCGCAACCGCCATTTGCACCAACAGTTGTTGCATTAGAAGCAGCAGCACCATAACCACCACCTATTGCAGTGGCTAATGCACCAAATGTTGAATCACCGCCATTACCAGCAGTAGTGTTAAGAGCGCCAGCGGTTCCACCATTGCCAATAGTTACTGTGTATGAAGTGCCAGCAACAACAGTAAGGGTTTTTCTAACTAATCCACCAGCACCGCCTCCACCTGCTGCACCAGAAGTAGAGCCAGCGTTGTTGTATCCACCCCCACCGCCTCCGCCTGCAATCATAAATAAATCTACAGTTGTTACATTAGATGGTGTAACAAATGTACCAGTTGCTGTAAATTCTTGAACTTTTTGGGTTACAGCCCCAAGAGAAGATAATGTAACTGTCATTTAAGAAACCTTCCATCCATAAGTAGAACCTGTATAAACTAATGTTACAGCGCCGTAGGCTACGTTCATGACAAGGGTTTGATTAGAACCATGAATGAATAGAGTAGCACCTGGAGTTACTGTAATGTTGTTAGTTGCCGCAGAACCTGAGGCATCAAAGATACGAATTTCATCACCTTGCGCGGGAGATGCTGGAAGAGTAAGCGTCCAAGCAGATGATGTTGTTACGAAGTACTGGTAACGAGATACAAGAGTTGTGTTTGCGGCAATCGCTGCAGATGTCCAAGGTACTACTGAACTCCAAGTGGCCGTAGTTCCATTAGATACAAGCGCTAGACCCACAGTACCTATACCTAGACGAGAGACAGTTGAGGCGCCAGTTCCTAGAATTAAATCTCCAGCAGTTGTTACCGTAGATAGTGGAACAGCGTTAGCCACAGCAAATGAATTATGTGACATTACTACAGCAACATCGCCTGCTTGTAGAGCTACCAAAGAGGTTACAGTAGAGCCGTCTGTAGCAGTGTAGTCAGTACCTCGGATTAACAAAATACCATTAATAAATACTTGTTCCGCGCCTGCTGTATAAGATAAAGAGGTTGTAAAGTCATCAGTTCCAGATAAAGAAGTCTCTCCACCTGCAGCCACTTTGCGCCAAGTATTAACAGAGGCAGAGCCAATAGCTACGCCCTGTGCGCCTTGGGCGCCAGCTGGCCCCTGTACGCCCTGCGCGCCAGCTAAAACAGGCAGCCAAGAAGAACTACCGGTGTCGTAGTACTTTAGCTGTGACATGATTACTCCTTAAAGTTATTTTGTTACTGCTTCTGGTGCTATAAACTTTTTTCCATCCCAAGTGTCACCAACTCCTGCGTACTTGCCGCCAAAGTTTGCGTTATAGGAAGTTTGCACCCAAGTTCCACCTAAGCCAATTTCATTGGCAAGGTAATTTTGTCCATCTTTTTCAAATTCGTCAGGTACTACAAGAACACGAAGTACTTTGTTGCTTGAATCAATCTCTGCGAAGTGTGCCATTTTTTCTCCTTATACCCACCATGAAATTAGACAATAACCTGAACCGCCGTTGCCGCCTGAATATGCTGATGCACCAGAACTTCCCGCTCCGCTGCCGCCAGCTCCTGAATTTGCGGAAACATTTAGACCAGAACCGCTACTGCCACTAACACCGCCGTTACCACCTGCACCAAAACCATAAAGCCCAGCGCCACCAGAACCACCGTTGTAGTTAATACCAACAGGTGCTCCACCAGCACCTCCAGCACCGCCTCCGCCACCGCCACTAACTCCACCGCCACCAGAACCGCCATTTGTTCCAGCCAACCCTCCAGTGTTACTATAGATCCCGTTGCCACCAACATTTCCACCACCAAAAGCATTTGTTCCCGCACCGCCAGCCGTACCTGTTGATGCACCAGTACCGCTACCACCGCCACCATAACCAGCAGTCAGCAAAGAGCCAAAAGATGAAGCAGTTCCAACTCCTCCAGTTGCGCTACCAGTTCCACCAGAACCGCCGCCACCAATCACAACGGAATAACCAGTTCCAGCAGTAACAGTCAAGTATTTTTTGACTACTTGACCACCGCCGCCGCCGCCGCCTGAATTAGACGCACCACTAGAACTGCCACCGCCTCCTCCGCCAGCAACTAGCAGACATTCAATGGTTGCCACGCCAGTTGGAGCAGTCCAGCTTGTAGTGCCTGAAGTGAACTCTTGAAAGTATTGCGACTTTGCTCCGCTTGGAGCAGGAAATGTATTAATACCCATTTATGCTATCTCCACCCCGCTAATGTGAAAGTTAATTGTTGTTGCTGAAGCGCCACCAGTGATTGTTTTTGGTGTTGCACTGGCAGGAATTACTTGCTTACAGTCAATGTAGACCGTTGTATTTGCGGCGATTGCTGTAGTGGTGTGTAGAGCAACACCATCAATAGCCAAAGTAAAAGTACCAGCACTACCCGCTGTATTAGTGACGGCAATGTTAGTTACTACTGTAGTTGTAGTGGTATTAGGCACTGTATACAGAGTAGTTGTTGTTGTTAAAGACGCAGCTGCTCGCGCCAAAACCTTGGTTGTTGTAGCCATTAATTACTACCCTTTCCTAGAGCCAAGCGCCCATGATGGTCATGAGCACAATATCTTGTTCGTATGAGTTTGCATCTAATGATGCATATGTATTAGATACTACCTTAGTTAATCCATTAATTGTTGGTATTGTTGCCCCTGATGTAAGAGTTGTAGAACCAAGAACAGGGGATGTAAAAGATTGAGCTACGGCAGTGGTATCCATCCATAAAACGCCTTGAGAAGCTGGGGCAGTTGCAGATGTTATGATTCCTTGAGATCCAAGGGTTCCTTGAGCGCCTACAGACCCTTGAGCGCCCTGCGTACCTTGAACGCCATTAGAGCCAACAAAACCAGCAGTTCCTTGAGTTCCTTGTGGTCCAATGGTTCCAGCAAGTACAACTGTCCAGTTACTAGCTTGAGTAGTACCAACGCTATAATCAGCAGCAATCGCAAAAGTAGTACCGCCTGTAATTGTTACAACACCTTCAAAGTAATTAGAAGTAGTATTAATAGCGCGAACTCTGTTACCTGATACGTAGGCGCCTTGTCCACTTGTGGTAAGTGTGATTGTTCCACTAGAAGAAGGTGTTACTAATGTAGTTGAAGTGACTCCAACATACCCAGTGCCTTGAAAACCTTGAGTGCCTTGTACTCCTTGAATTCCCTGTGACCCTTGAATTCCTTGAACACCTTGCACCCCTTGTACACCTTGAGAGCCAATGGTTCCCTGAGTACCTGCTCCTGTGTTTCCTTGTAATCCTAATGGACCTTGGGTACCCTGTGTACCTTGCGCACCTTGAGCGGCCGCTTGACCAGCAATACCTTGAAAACCCTGAGCTCCTTGAAAACCAACGTTGCCTTGAACACCTTGTGTACCTTGAACGGTGTTAGCCCACTTAAGTCCAGTGGTTTGTGTTGAGTCAGCGGTTAATACTTGACCATTAGAGCCAGTTGCAAGATTAGATACAGCACCTGATGCAGTAGCTGCGATCAAATCGCCTTTAGCTGTAACTGTAGAAAGAGGTACTTTGCTTGTATCTGTCTGTGTTTGCCATGAGGCGGTAGTTCCATTAGATACTAAAGCTTTACCTGCTGTTCCAATTGGAATGTTAGTTACAGCGCCTGCACCAGTACCAACAATTAAGTCACCAGCTGCAGTAATCGTAGATAGGTGGACGTCCCCTGAGGCTGTGCCAATTAGCGCGCCTGTAGGATCAATGTATGTTGTAGCTGTTCCGCCTGAAGTTTGCCACTCTTGTAGATTAGCAGTTTGACCTGAAGCGGCCTTAACAATAAGGCCTTTAATAGAGATAGAGCTTGGGGTAATAATGTTAGCTGAGTCACCAGTTTTACGGATGTATTGAGTATGGGCATCAGAAACTATGCCAGTTTCAATATTATCTAAGCGCGCTTTTACAGAACTAAAGGTGGTTGAAGTTCCATTAAAGGTACCGCTAGGGCTAGGGGTAGTTGATGTTACTGGGTCTACGCCAAGGGTAGACTCAATGGCAATAACCTCACCTTGAATATTATTAGGGTGAGACGCATCAATAATCTCAGTAATATTGACGTGAGTTGGAAACGTCGCTACTTGAGAGGGATAGGAGGCCATTGATATCCTTTCAACTACTACATACTAAGGTAGAGCAAATGGTGTTTATTTTCTGCGTAAACGTTAGCTTTGATGCTCTCCGTTTACTCCGCGCCCTGGGTGTTTGTACCCAGCTATGCTAGAGCGTTCTTTATTTAAAAACATCTTACGTATGCCAAAACGAGAATCTACTATTCTTGCTGGAGTAGATACAGCTGTTTTAAATGCTTTTTTACGTTTTACGGAGTCCATCGGTTCCACTGCTTTGCGTTAGTGTCTTTGCCTTTAATAGGAGACGTAATGATGCCTACCCGAGTTAATCGTTCTCTAAACTGACGGCTACTAGTTTCAGCTTTTACAGGAGAAGTCACGGATGCTTTAGTTAATTGTGACTTCTTTTTTCTCATAGAGCTTTTATCTTTGCTTTGCTCATTCCAGGCAAAGAAGGCTGGGATACCTTTGATCTAGGCTTTGGAGTAAAAGTTGAATCTTCTTTTGATTCTATTGGCTTAGAGGGTTTAGCAGTTTCTTTTTTAACTGGAGGCTTAGATGGTGAGTTTGTTACTGGCTTAGCAGCTGGTTTGGAAGAAGTCTTTTTTGAACTTTCTGCTTTCTTTTTAGCAGCTTCTGCTTTCTTTTTAGCAAAAGCTTCTTTTCTAGCTTTATCTGAAACAGCTTTTTTATAAGATTTTGTTATTTTATGTACGCCAGCTTGGCCTTTGCCTGTGGTTTTTTTAATCCCAGACATTATGTTACTTATTGCATTTAGTTCAGCGCTCATTGTCTGATTGTATATGTTTTTCTTCGCATATTCGCGCCAAAGATGGAACAACAAAGGACCTGTTGCAAAAGCCACAGGTCCATT
>Ga0209188_1001914_pt1 | contig 15955 bp, 25 predicted proteins | sample C_130625_EF_Meta_FD_187307 | JGI IMG/M metagenome (GOLD analysis project Ga0209188, IMG submission 187307) | Freshwater microbial communities from Lake Croche, Canada to study carbon cycling - C_130625_EF_MetaG (SPAdes) (version 2) | ecosystem: Environmental > Aquatic > Freshwater > Lake...
CAACAATGACTACATTCTATATTCAAGGAACTTCCAGCCTTAGGAGCACCGTGGCAGCAACTTCCACTGCTGGTGCTACTATTAAAAAACCAACTAGATGGAGTGTTGGATTAAACAGCTCACTTGTTAGAACTTCTGGATTATACGCTGAATCAAATGCTACCTACCCTGCTATTAATTATATAAATTTTTCCGATTTAACTGCTTTAGTCGCCCCTGGTGTATTAAGTTCATTGGGAGCATCAGCATTTTTAAATTTCTTTTAAATTATATAATGAAAAAGGCCCCAAAGGGCCTTTTTCTATATTATAGTGGGCTAGGCCCTAATATTATTATTATAAATTACTTCTTTGTGCCGGCGTTGACAAAGCCATACATTTTTTCTGCTGTTTCTAGAACTTTATCTAGTCCCGGGAAAGCAGGCATATCTACTTTGCTAACAATTTGGCCAGTCTTCTCATCACGGGTAGCAGTCATTTCCCAACCTTGGAACTTGACTTGGAAGTCTTGCATTGTCAGGTCTTTGGCCATTCCAAGAATATCTGTGCGGATTTCATATCCGTTCTTGTTAAACTTAACTTCTGGAACTGCGGGTGCTTTAAATGTGTTTGACATATTATTCTCCTTGTGTGTGTAATGTCTATGTGTAAACAGCAACTAATTTGCTGTCTAAGTATTTATTATACAGTGTTAGATGCTGTCTGTAAAGCGATGTGAACTATTTGTTAAACTTTTTTACTCGGTCTCTGACAAGGTCAATTACTTTATCGTTGAGCACTACTTCGTAGTGATTGCAGTCTACTTCTACTAACTCCATATCTCGATGATGTTTTTGGCTAGCAATACTAACTACTCCGTCATTAGGTTCTATCATAAAGGGGCTTTGTCCCTTTACTGTAACAATATTAGTCCAGGGATGCTGTATTTTAATATTATTAGCCTGTCTCATAGGCCAACTACTAGGACCAATGTCACGCATTAATCTACTAAAAGGTAAAAAGTATTGAGCATAGTCTGCAACTTCTGCTCCTCCATAAGGAGTGCTTAGAGTAACAGCTCTTGACACTTGGTTAGGTATAGCATTGGCAATATGCAGTGAATAAATTCCACCCAGGCTATGTGCTATAAACACAATGTCTTTAACATTGGCCAGCTGTAACAACATGTCTTTTAGATTGTTTTCAAATCCATTACGACTGTCGTAATTAACAGCAATGCCATTGCCTAATTTACTTTTAATGTAATTAAAACTTTCTCCGGTAGCGTTGGCACCGTGTATATAAACCATGTTCATGGTGTATTTACATTATTTTTATCGAAATTTTTCCGGAAAATTTAATCTTTCCCATTCTTCGTCGGATACTGGCCACCAGTAGGTCATTAAATCCACCCCTTGAAGTCTGCCATCATAATTCTATTGGCAGCGGCATGATCACCCTTACGTGCAAAATGTGCAGCGGCACGAATCCTGCCTACTTCTGCTAAAAAGTTATATATTGATTTAATAACTTTCATTTGAACCACCCGGCCATTGTGCGATTTAAATTTTTCTGTTCAAACTCTCGTGCTAATCGATCAACATCGTGACTATCTTGTGGATTGTTTGATACAATGTATTCTTCTAATGCCGATCCGTAAGTTTGTGGTTTTTCAAAACTCTGAAGCATCTTTTGGAAGTATTCAGCTAATTGGTTTAACATATTTTTCTCCTGTGTGTTAAAATATTGTAGAGACTCATGGTTTCTACTGAGTATTTAGTAAGTTTATGCTGCAACCGCACAAAAGTAAACAGTTGATTATGCCAAATGTATGTGCTATACTATCTACTAAAGCATATAAATATTCAGAAGGAAGATTGCTCGTGCAGAAAAAAACTAAAAGTTTATTAGAAGAATTAAATGATTATGCTGTTAAAAAAGACAGAGAATCTGTATTAGAGGCACGAGCCACTCATATTATTGATTCTGCGGTTAATTTATTACAATTGATTAGAGAAAACTTTGACACAGAAGCTGCATATGAGTTAGAAAGACGATTTATCAACTCAATTAAAGGCGCAGACAGCGCAAAATTTGTTAGAGGAATTCGCAAATTACGCGATTCTAAAGAAACAGCCAAGACTCTTCGAATTATCGAAGGTGATGTTGATAGCGATGATTAAATCTCATTATGATAAATTTTTCTAAAAAAGATAAATAAAATTATAACAAGTTTCATGGGGAAACTTAAAAAATAAAAACAAAGGAAATTATTATGCCACAAGCATTAGGAACAATCCAAAGAGTTCACGGTAACCCAGCAGGTGCAACATTGCACGGTGGATACCAAACACAATTCTACTTAGTAACAGGTACTAACATCGGTACTACTGACACCGGCGGCGGCACAACTGCTATCGTTGAAGGCAACTTCTCAAAAGCAATTCGCGCTATTCAAACTATCGCTACTACTGTTTTCATCGGCCCAGCTGTTGCAAACGGTTTTGTTATCGGTGTTGACGGTGCAACTGCTCAACCAGACGGTCCTGCATACGATACAGATGCTAACCCAGATTTTGCTACTCGCCTAAAGGCAGTTTTAGATGCAAATACTGGCGTAACAACAACTGTTACAGCTAAGACACTAACATACGCACCAAGCACAAACGGCGCAATCGTTTAATTTTAAATTAAGCACGACAAGGGACATTTTTATGTCCCTTTTCTTTTGACCATAAATATCTATAACTAAATGTAGGTATATAATGGAAATCATCGAACTTAAAACTCTAATAGACATAACCAAACCCAATGTTCACAGACCTGGTCAAGGAACCCCTCTTGAACAAAATCAATATAAAAACTGGATTACATTGCAACAATGTATAGGCCTTAGATCAATTATTTCTTATAACAATATTCCCAGTGTCGAAGAAATTGATATTAAAGGCTTGGGATTTGGTAGCAAGTATAAAGGCAAACACAAAGTATGGTCTTTTGTATTCTTTCCTGATAGATCAGGGGCCTACGACGACGGCTCAGGCAACTCTATTTCCCTGTTATTAAAAGACCTGCACCAAGTGCCTATTATTGAAAAATTGACTGAAACAATAAATAACAGTAGAGCAGTATTCGACTTAGAAGACCTGCAACATAAAAATATAATCATCACGGCATCTACTACATCTATTGAATAAAACTAATCATGGCACCGCTAACTAGACAGTTCTACATATAGGAGATGGCCAAATGGCAATAGAACCAACTGATATTGAAAAAACTAATCTTGAATCGCACGTAGAGTTATGTGCATTACGCTATTCAGCATTAGAAACAAGATTGCTAGCGATTGAAAAGAAAGTAGGATCTTTACAAGAAACTATTGAGAAAAGTCATTTAAGCACAATTAAAATCCTTATAGGCACAGCAGGCACCGTGGTCGCCGGAGTTTTATCTACAATGGTTGTGTTATTGACAAAAATGCACTGATATGAAAATACATCAACTATTGTCCGGAGTGCCAGTAGTAATCAATAATGAAGAACAACATTTTATTGACGAGCATCGTGAAAATGTTTCGCTATCTTCATTAGACGAACACGGACAGTGGGTTGCTCAGAATTTAGTTAGGAAGAATGTGTATCAACTAACTAAAGATAACAAGAACATTGTTATCAATCCAACTCATGAAATTAAACAACAGTCTATTTAAAAAAGTCGAACAGCTTGCAGAAGATGTTAAAAAAGATTTTAAATTAAAAGGTATTGCTATACCCGTTAAAGATGCAGACGGGTCAATTAGATTTAATAACTATATTGTTACTAAAAATAAACAAGGATTTTACGTTATATTAAATTCGTCTAAAATTCCTATTATTGAAAACATCAATCTTGCACAGACCGCTATAATTTTAGCCAACAATCTTGCAATAGGCAAAATTTCCGATGATTCTGTTGTCTATAATGACCAACAATACGGATTTAATATTTTTGAAGAAGAACAATATAAACGAATTATTCAAACATCAATTAAGAAAAAAGATTGGGAAAGAGTTGATACTTTGATTATTAAACGGAATATCGCTCACGAAAAAGCAGAACTTGCCAAGAATTCAATACTAAGTTCTTTTGAAAAGTTTCGGCGCCTGCGATAAATACTTTTATTAATTTTTTGGAATCCCCATGAATACATTTGACTTTAATAGCAAGATCACCTCCTCTAAACTGAACGAAAATATGTTCAAGAAATTTGGAGTAAAGGTTAATCTTGAAAAATACACAAGAGAAGAATTAGAAAACTATCGTAATCTAGTTCGCACGGAAGTTAATCAGCAAGAAAGCACGGCAGGATTCAATGATCTATTATCTAACGAAAATTATCAGAAAGATAAACACGTTTTAGAATTGTTAAACACTAAGATCAAAGAAATGCTAGGTGAAGCCAAAGTTGCTGAACGTAAGTTGTCTGCTGCGGAAAAGAAAAAGAAAGAAGAGATTGTCAAGGCAATTAAGCGTGACAATCCAGAAAAACGTAAAGGCAAGGGCAAGTCATCTGCATACGCAATTGCTACAGCCCAGGCTAAGAAGACAGCCGAATCAAAGGATACAACAATGAAAACAACAACAGAAAAAAAGAAATGCCCTCCGATGTCACATATTAAGAAAATGTGTCAAGATGGAAAGTCTGTAGCAGAGATCTGCAAAATGCATCCTGATTGCGATCATAAAGAATTAAAACAAATGGTAGCAGATTGCAAGGGTAAAATGGACGAAACCTCTATGCCAATGAAAAAAGTTAATGGCAAGAGTGTTCCGGCGTTTGCTGCTGATGGCAAAGGTAAAAATGATTTAACTAAAGATAAAAAAGTTAAAGAAGCTCTAAAAGGTGGACAAAAGAAACTTGATGTTGCCGAGCCAAGGGGAAAACTTGATGCTGCAGACTTCAAGGCTTTAAGATCTAAAAAAAGCAAAGTTAAAGAAGGTGTTCGTCGTGCTCACCAATACATTATTATCGAAAGTCTAAAGAAATTTATTGCTGAAGATGAAGAAGGTAAAGCCAAAGACATCACAGCTGGCACAGACATGACTAATGACTTTACCAGTTGGATGCAACGTGTTGGTCAATATCAAACTAAGAGCATGATCGAACTAGCAGACAGTATTCGCTCTAACTTTGGTCAAGCAGAAGCCGATCAATTTAAAGCAAGCATTCAGCCTGCATTAGAACAAGCATTAGATGCATTGACTCAAGCCCGCGAAACTATTACTCGTGCAGTGGCAGTGTTAGCTGGAGAAGAAAGCGCACAAGATCAAATGGGCATGGACTCTATGGGCGACATGCCAGGCGGCAATATGGGCGGAGATATAGACTCAATGAATCTTCCACCGGAAGATGAGTTCGGTGCTAGCGATGCAGCAGCAGGCGGCATGGAAACTTCTGGACGAGGCATGAGAGAAAGCAAGTTTGCCCGTAAACTAGCCGAATCACACAGTATCATGAGCAAACTTGCAAAATGAGATTATTCGAAGTAGCAGATCGTTTTGTAGACGACCTGGAAACAATTCTACGTAATCTTATTAAGGGCGGAAGACCTCAAAAATCTTCCGAGCCTATGGAAAAACAATCTCAAAATATTAGCTATCCTGCATTGAGTCAGTTGCTTAATAATCAAGGTTACGGTAATGTTGATTTCAAACAATTTGCTCGAATATATGATGAAAATCCTTCAATTGCTCCGTTAATTGCGGATTATAATCAAGAATATATCATCTTGGGCACAGATGAAGAAACAATGCCTAAATCTAATCTAGGAACTCCCGAAGGACCTAGTGTTGATCAAATGGCCAGTCAAGGCGCTGCTGCACATTTGAACAGTTTATCTTAATCGAATATTGCATTAATGATTTAAGTTCTATATAATTAGTGTTATTATGACAACAATAACACCTCCCCCATTTATAGAACGATTTCAATATAAAAACTGCTTACAGATAAACGACCCTGTTACTCGTAAACGAGTTTATCAAACGCCCGACGGCGAATCACTACCCAGCGTTACTACTATCCTTAGCGCCACTAAGGATATGACACATTTAAACGAATGGAAGAAACGTGTAGGTGTTGAAAATGCACAACGTATTGCTTCCGAAGCAGCGGGTGTAGGAACTGCAATGCACGCCAATTTGGAAAGATTCTTAATTGGCGAACAGAGACAACCTGGAAATAATCCAGTGCATATCAAGGCCAACGCAATGGCTGATAAAATTATTGAAAACGGTCTAAGCAAAATGGACGAAGTATGGGCCATGGAACAGAGTCTATACTTTCCGGGACTCTACAGCGGAACCACTGACCTAGTGGGTGTTTATCAAGGTGTTCCGGCAGTCTGTGATCATAAACAAACCAACAAACCTAAGAAGGCAGAATGGGTTGAAGATTACTACTTACAATTGGTGGCTTATATTTTGGCGCATAATGAAGTCTACGGCACAGACATGCGTCGAGGTGTTATTTTTATGTGCAGCCGTGGTGACGACGGACTCAAAGTAGGTGGCGAAACATATCAACAGTTTGATTTATTACCTCAGGACTTTAACAAATATCAAGACATGTGGTTAAGCAAAGTGGAAGAGTATTATACCACTAATTTACGCGGACTCAAACCTCTTCTAAGCTGATAAATATCCCATATAGAGGATATTTTATGGCCATTTTAGAGATTGCAAAAATACAAGTCCGCCGCGGACAGCAAACAGTTACTGGTATGCCACAGCTTGACAGTGGCGAATTTGGCTGGGCTATAGATACACAACAATTATACATTGGCAACGGCAGTCTTGTAGAGGGTGCTCCGGATGTAGGAAATACTCGTATTTTAACAGATCGTGATAATGTATTCAATTTATCCACTGCTACTTACACCTATTCCGGAGGTTATAGAACTCCTGGTTTAGTTACATTATCACAAAAACGTAGCCTGCAACGTAAATTAGATGATTTTGTTACTGTTTACGATTTTAATGAAACAGTAACATCATACTCGTTACAGACTGCAATTAATCAGATGTTTTACAATGCAGATAAAACATCACCAGTGAGTAGATCAGCGTTAAGAATGCCGGCAGGTAATTATTCATTTACTGCCACTGTGTTTCTTCCTCCTTACACTACTATTATTGGAGAAGGTCAAGATAAAACAGTATTGACAATGAATGATTCTTCTAAGCCCTTATTCCAATTTATAGATCAGACAGGCGCAGTATATGTAGATGGTCAAAATAATATTCAAAGTTTAGCCCGTCCTACTAATATTAATTTAATAGGGCTAACACTAAAATACAGCTCATCTGCGGCTAAGATCAACGCTATTCCTTTAGTAAGAGCGGACTGTGTTGCTGACTCTTATATTAGCGATTGTAAATTTGCAGGTTCGTATGTTTATGGAAATTCTAGTGACGAAGGATACACAGGTATAGACATTAGAGGACAAGGCGCTATTACTACCAAAGATTTAATCATTGAAAACTGCACATTTGATGGTTTATTCTACGGAGTTAAATCAAATTATGATATAGAAGATGTATCAATTTCAAATTCTAGATTTAGAAATCTTAGAAGAGGAATCGTATATAAAGAATATACCATTATCGGAAACACCACAGGTCCGTTACGCAGCAAGATAACAAAAAATAAATTCCTTAATATCGAAAGAGAAGGAATATATGTCGGATCATCAACTGTGGCAACTCAACATACTAGTTATTATAATACATTTAAAGAAGTGGGAAATAATCTAGCAGGTGATTTAAATTCTGTTTATCCTATTATTAATTTTGTAAGTCAAGGTAATATTTCAATAGGGGATCAATTTGAAAGATTTAAAGTTATCAATAGTGCTACCTCTACATCTGTTGTTTTTAAACCTTTAGTTGCTGGATATAATTATACAGATCAAACATCTGTATATAATTCAAGTGTTGTTGCAGCACCTGTAAACCCTTCTATCTTAAGTAAATTTCCATATAATGGAGATCAATCTATTAAAGTTCAATATTCTGTTGTTAAACCTCCTAGTGGTGTTTCTAGAAAAGGAGAATTGTTAATAAATGTAGCACAGATAGGTAATTCTACAACAGCAACAGTTACTGACTGTTATTCGTATTCTGGATCTACAGATGGGGGAGTTGTTTTTACGGTGGGTGTAAATACAGTTACATCCACATTGTCATTAGCATACACTAGTCCAGATGCATACGGAACAATTAGTTATAAGTTTAGTCAATTTCAATAATGTTTAATAAATCAACAGACGAGAGATTGTCTGACTGGTCTAACTTTCGAAAAGAGTTAGACACTCTCAACGATCCTCTTACCGAACTGGCAAAGTTTTGGAACAATGCCCCTCTAGTTATACACAATCATAAAATTGATCCATACAATCCCAAAAGTTGGCCCACTCCCTGGGACTTAATTGTGGAAAACAAATATGATGACTTTACTGTGGCCTTAATGATGGCCTATACATTAAAGTTGACAAAAAAATACAGCAATGATACTATTGAAGTTAGAACAATGGTTGATTCTAAGAAGACAAAACTGTATAATCTAGTATATATAAACGATGTAGATGTGCTTAACTACGAGTGCGGTGCCCCGGTTAAATCTGAAAAAATAGATGAAAGTCTGTACCTCGAAAATGTAATTAACATCATTTTTCCTAGGTAAATATCATCTAAGAAGTTTTTAAAATTCATAATAATAAAAGGGTCAAGTAATGATCACAGTAGTAAAAAGAACCGGCGAAAGAGTTCCACTTGATATTAGTAAAATACAACGTCAAGTAGAATACGATTGCAAGGGTGTAGATGGAGTAAGTCCATCAATGATCGAAATCAAAGCGCAGATAGAGTTACATGACGGAATGTCAACAAAGACCATTGACGAACTTTTGCTCAAAGCAATGGTAGATTTAATTGACGAAACAGAAAATCCGGAAATTAACAATACAAATTATCAATACGTAGCAGGTCGTCAACGTGTCAGTATGCTACGCAAAGAAGTATACGGAAAGTATGATCCTCCTACACTTTATAGCATTGTTAAAAAAAATGTAGAGTTGGGTATGTATACTCCGGAATTGCTAAATTGGTATACAGAAGCAGAATGGAATATTATTGATCTGTTTATTGATCATGATAAAGATGAAAAATATACCTATGCCGCTATTGCACAGTTGACTGAAAAATACCTAGTTCAAAATCGTGCAACAGGGCAGATATTCGAAACACCCCAAGTAAGATATGCAGTTGCAGCAGCAACAGCATTTCATAGCGAGCCAAAAGAAACTCGTTTGAAATGGGTTAAAGAGTATTACGAAACAGCAAGTGACGGTCAGTTTACACTAGCAACGCCTGTTCTCGCCGGTCTAGGAACCACTACAAAACAATTCAGTTCGTGTGTATTGATCAGTGCAGACGATACTTTAGATTCTATCTTTGCAAGCGGCGAAATGATGGCCAAATATGCCTCAAAACGAGCCGGAATTGGCCTAGAAATTGGCAGAATCAGACCTTTAGGGGCACCAATTCGCAACGGTGAGATCAAGCATACTGGAATGATCCCTTTCTTGAAAAAATGGTTTGCAGATTTAAGATCATGCTCGCAAGGCGGCATACGCAATGCATCATGTACCGTAACTTTTCCCATCTGGCACTATCAGTTTGAGGATCTTATTGTTCTAAAGAATAATCAAGGCACTGAAGAAACTCGTGTTCGTCAAATGGATTACTCAGTAGTAGTCAACAAGATGTTTTGGAATCGTTATAAGAACGGGCAGACTATGAGTTTGTTTGATCCGCATGATGTTCCTGATCTTTACGAAGCTTACTATCGCAATAGTGAAGAATTTGAACAACTATATCTAAACTATGAGAAGCATCCGACAATTAAAAAGAAAACGGTATCAGCAGATTCGATTTTCAAAGCTGGTATTCTTAAAGAGCGCACTGATACGGGCAGAATATATCTTGTCAATATCGATAACGTCATCAATCAAGGTCCGTTTGATACAACGATTGATCCCATATATCAATCAAACTTATGCCAAGAGATACTTTTACCCACAAAACCTTTCCAAAGAATTGAAGACGACAAGGGACGAATTGCTCTTTGCACTCTTGGCAGCATAAACTGGGGATCTTCTCGTAACCCTCAAGACATGCGTAAGGCATGCCGTGTGTTGGTCCGTAGTCTAAGTAACTTATTAAGTTATCAAGATTTCTTGTCAGTGCAGAGTCACCTAGCTAATTTAGATTTTGAACCATTGGGTATAGGTATTACCAATCTAGCCTATTGGCATGCTCGTCGTAATTTCAAATACGGATCTCCAGAAGCATTGGCAGAAGTTAAACGCTGGATGGAACATCAAGCATTTTACCTTACTGAAGCAAGTGTAGAACTGGCTAAAGAACGAGGAGCATGTAAAAAATCTGCTCAAACATTCTATGGTCGAGGTGTATTTCCTTGGGAGCGTCGAGCAGAAGGTGTTAACGAACTAACAGATTTTACACCAAGTTTAGATTGGGAACCACTGCGTGCCAATATGAAAAAATACGGCATCCGCAATGCTACCTTAATGGCCGTGGCACCGGTTGAGTCCAGCTCAGTTGTTCTAAACTCCACCAACGGAATTGAAATGCCGATGGAATTGATTTCTGTAAAGGAATCAAAAGCTGGATCGTTTGTGCAGGTTGTTCCTGAATACAAACGCTTGAAGAATCGTTATCAATTGATGTGGGATCAGAAAGACTGTGTTGACTATTTGAAAACATCAGCTGTTCTAGCTGCATACATTGATCAAAGTCTATCAACTAACACATTCTACAATCCGGCACATTTTACCAATGTAGATCCTCAGCAAGATCGCAAGGTTCCCGGGACATTAATTGCTAAAAATTTAATGTTAGCATACAAATGGGGATTGAAAACAATATACTATAGTTTGATCAACAAAGTAGGTGCCAAAGAAGGAGTGACAGTTACCAATAGCACTTCTGTATTACCTAACCTAAATAATAACGTTGTAAAAGCAGTTGACAATGTAGTATTATATGATGACGATGCTGACTGCGAGGCCTGTAAATTATGATAACCACATTAGATAAAATAAAAACTCATTTATTGTTTTACGGCATTACAGAACATGTAGAAATAGAAAAAGAAGCAGAAGAAGATATTCTTTGTGCTTTAGAAATCAACGGCGTCGAAGATGTAAGAATCGAAGAAGGCGCATTAATAATAGAGTATAATAATGAGTAAAGAACAATATAACTTATCAAAACAAACAAACTATCTCAAACGCAAGATGTTTCTGGATCCAGAAGGCCCGGTTACGGTACAACGTTTTGAAGAAGTTAAATTTCCACGCATAGCCAAGTTTGAAGAACTAGCACGCGGCTTTTTTTGGGTTCCGGAAGAAATTAATCTTCATAAAGATAAAATGGATCACAAAGATGCCAGCGATGCAGTCAAGCATATTTTTACCAGTAATCTATTGCGTCAAACTGCCCTAGACTCGATACAAGGTCGTGCACCTAATCAAGTGTTTAGTCCTGTTATCAGTATTCCTGAATTAGAAGCATTAGTAAGCAATTGGAGTTTCTTTGAAACAAACATCCACAGCAAATCATATAGTCATATTATTCGTAATGTCTACGGTGTGCCTAAGGATGAATTTAACAAGATTCATGATACAAAAGAAATTGTAGAAATGGCAGCTAGTATTGGTCGTTACTACGAAGACCTACACGTTCTTAATTGCCGTAAAGAGTGCGGTGAAAAAATCGACCTCCATACCCACAAGCGAGCAATTTGGTTAGCACTACATGCCAGTTATGCACTTGAAGCGTTCCGCTTTATGGTATCGTTTGCTACCTCATTGGCCATGGTAGAGAACAAAATCTATATCGGTAACGGTAATATTATCAGTTTGATTCTACAAGATGAATTACTACATGCAGAATGGACTGCTTGGATTATTAACAATGTAATCAAAGATGATCCAGATTTTGCCAATTTAGTTGAAGAATGTCGAGAAGAAGTATATGCTATGTATATGGAAGTCATTGCAGAAGAAAAAACATGGGCAGATTATTTGTTTAAATTAGGACCAGTTATTGGGCTTAACGCTACTATCTTGCGCGACTTTGTTGATTACACTGCATTTGTTCGTTTAAAAGAAATTGGTATTAAGTATGCAGGAGAACATCCAAAATCTAGTCCAATTCCTTGGTTTAACAAACATGTTAATATTAACAAGAAACAAACTGCCCTGCAAGAAAATGAAAGCACTAACTATGTTATTGGTGTTATGAGCGACAGCGTCAGCTACGATGAATTACCAGATTTATAAGGAAAAAGAAATGCAAGCTACTATTTGGAGCAAATATCATTGTCCGTATTGTGAACAAGCCAAGACATTACTAAAACAAAAAGGCTATACCATTGAAGAACGCAAGATAGACGATGGATATACTAAAGAAGACTTACTAGAAGCAGTGCCTGATGCAAAATCAGTTCCCCAAATTTTTATTGAGGGCGAACTAATTGGCGGATATCACGAATTACGTGCAAAACTAGCAGGATAATATGTCTGAAGATAATATCACAATACCAATTGACGATACTGATTTTTCGGGAAATAGTCTAGATTGCACTGTTGACCTAACTAAGTATTCTCCTACCATTTTAGGAGGATCGACTATTTCAAGTATATGGAATACCAGTGGAAACTCTAATATTGCCGTTGGCTATGCAGCTGGCAATAATTTTTACGGCAATACAAACTATACATTTACCAATGGCGGCACTGGTGCTGCCGGTTCAATGCAGGTCAAAGGTGATGCAGAGTTTGAAGGCGATGTTAAGATCAAAGGTGTTAGCATTGCCAAAACATTAGATGATATACAAAAGCGTCTAGCCATCCTTGTGCCGGACCCTGCCAAGTTAGAACATTTTTCAGCACTTAAACGTGCTTACGAAAACTATAAAACTCTAGAAGCACTATGTGAGCTTCCCACTAAAGATGAGTGATGCTAGATTAGAAGCATTAGAGAAATTAGTCAAACGGCAGTCTAGCATAATTGACAATTTACTCAAACGTGTAGCATTGCTCGAAAGAGAAAATAAAAGGCGAGCAAGTGAAATTGCCAGCATTCCTAGAAAATGATTAACGAAAATATAAAAGAATTTTGTCATCATCACAGCATTCGTGTGCTTGATACAAATAAAAGAGCCAGTCGTTATCACAAAGTTAATGTAAATTTCTTTAAAGATCCATTAGACTTCAATCGAGTTTACGAAGCTGTTGTATGCGATAGCGAGCCATTGTATACTGTAGAGATATCAGAAAGTGAATTAGAACGTATTGCAAGTTTTGAATCTGAAGTGTTCAACAACATGAAGAAACAAGGCCATTATAGAATGTTTGAAACGCTCATGGAACAAAAAGAACATGAAAAATATTTGAAAGAAAAGTATTCATCAGTAAAAAAGGCTTACGAACAGTATTCGATGATGCTTAAACTAGCCCAAAGTGGCGAACTATAAAAGGAATAAAAATGTTATTACAAAAACCAATGTCACCCGGAGATGTTGTCAGCATTAAACTGATCAACGGTGATGAAATTATTGCACGATTAGAAAAAGATGATCCCTCCGGCATCACTATTGATCGACCACTGGCACTGACCATGAGCGGAAACGGTTTAGGAATGATCCCTTGGATTTTTCTCGGAGATAAAAGCACAGTTACACTAAAACCAGAACATGTATTTGTCATGGTGCCAAGCAAAAAAGATGCAGCCGATCAATACGTGCAGGGAACTACTGGTATTGCATTGGCTTAAATAATGCTATGCCATTAGTAGCCGTAGAGGGCGATATTGATACTCATGCTGAATTGGGTGCATTAATTGCCTTAAATAATAAAACTGTCTTTATTAATAACATACCTGTAATTATTAAAGATGTTGATCACGCGGCTCCAGATATAACAGGTGCAGGATCAAATCCAAGAGGACAAGATCCTCATGATACACCCTATCCTATAGAAGGTAGCCCTAGCGTATTTGCCTATGGTATTGCGGTACATAGAGAAGATGACAGTAGATCATGCGGCGCTGAAACATTCGTTGTAAATCAAAGCACTGTGTTTGCCAATGGCGGAACTGGATATATAGCACCAGATGGTGCTCAGGTTTACAATAATCCAAACGGATATAGAGCTGTAAAACAAAGTTATCAATATACAAACAACGGCGGCGAAGCTGCTACTAGAGATGAACTGAGTACCTACACTGGATCGGGCCTAACACCAAATAATAATACAGGAACTCCATCTTTTGATTCGGCTACAGTAGATTCAACTTCTACAGTTATTGTTGACAAGGCAACACCGTCGATAGTTTGTAATATTGTAATTAAAACCACAGCCGATACCTATGCTGATCCGAATACACTAGCAGTTGATAAAACTATGAAATTAAGCAAGTATTTTAAACTTGGAGATTTCTTACTAGACGGCAATTGGATACCAAAAAGTTTACCATTAACAACTGATGGCGGTTTTAGAGCAGAAGCATTAGCACTAACTGGCGTCAGCGGACACACTACAATAACAGGTGATGAAATCATTTGTAATCTTCAAGCACTGGCTACTAATTTGCTAGATCCCATAATGGATCGATATAATGGCGGCAATCGTATACCATTAAATGCAGCTTTTAGACTGCCAGGTCGCAAGCGCCAAGAAGGGCAGCATGGTTTAGGTATGGCTGCTGATCTGCAACAGTTTCCAGGATTTAGTCATCAAATGGCTTTTGACATTTCAACATGGATAGTGGCAAATTTGCCATTTGATCAATTGTTGATAGAAAAAATTGGCGTCAATCCTTGGATACACCTCAGTTATAATAGAAACGGTAATAGGCCTTCGAGTTCTTTTCCTAATAAGGTCGGTACATTATATCCATTGACTAATCAATTTACCATTGGATTGAAGCAGCCGCCCTATTGACACTAAATATGTTAGAAGTTATACTAGCTATACTTTTGCAGGGGCAAACTTGCATAGCAAGTTATCATAGTGCAAGACTATGAGGCTTGATGAAGGCCCTACACGCCCTGGGAAGTTCATCAATTTCATTTTAACTATTAAAGTATATCATGGCAACACGCAGCGTAAAACCAAAACCAACACCTCGTCCAAAGAGTTTGAAAACTATGGCTAAACGAGCAGCAAAAGCATATGTCCGCAAACGCAGTAAGTAATTTAATCCTTCTTATATTGATAATTGGATTACACGGATATTGGATATACGCAATAGCCACTTATGATTGGACAAAATTTGAAGAAGATTCAAAGTATGACGATTTCCTAAAACCTCGCGATAAGTGTTAAGAACATTGTATTAAACAATATAAATAGTTTTCAAGGAGGATCTAGCATGAAACAATCGAAATTAGTTCGTAAGTTGTATAAGGCTTGCTTCCGACACGATGAAGATGCAATTATAGAACTTCGTAAAGAACAGTTCCGTAAGATACTAAAGCACCGCGCCGAAGGCAAACCATTTAGTGTAAAATGGACGGTAGTACAGATTTAACACACAGTAGGGCTACTTAGGTAGCCCTTTCTTTTGGCTAAATAACAGTACAAAACATACTCTGCTCCTTGCAAACCCATTGTATGTCTATTAAGGATAATACAATGACTATTAGAAAGCTGGAAAGTAAAGCAGTTCGTGCCGCAATTGGCACATATATAGGAAGAGCGGGCGAAATATCCTTTGATCCCGCAATAGGCGCACTTAAACTATCCGATGGCATATCGCCGGGTGGTGTAGCAATTACACAGCCTACCGTACCCACCCTATCAGATAATCGTTGGTATGTTGACCCCAGTAGAACAGACATAAAT
>Ga0209188_1001918_pt1 | contig 15938 bp, 13 predicted proteins | sample C_130625_EF_Meta_FD_187307 | JGI IMG/M metagenome (GOLD analysis project Ga0209188, IMG submission 187307) | Freshwater microbial communities from Lake Croche, Canada to study carbon cycling - C_130625_EF_MetaG (SPAdes) (version 2) | ecosystem: Environmental > Aquatic > Freshwater > Lake...
TAAAGCAGGTGTAGAGATGTTACGGGCGGGTGATGTGTTGTTGATCGCAGGCAAAGGCCATGAGACGGGTCAAATGATCGGTCAAACGATCTTGCCCTTTTCCGATCATTCGGCCATTCAATCGATCCTTGAGGAGAAGCGGTCGTGAGTGCTCCTCTTTGGACTGAAGCTTCTTTGCAATCCGCAACAAATGGTAAAATTTACGGCACAATTAGGCCGGTTATGGGTGTTTCAATTGATACGCGCACCTTAAACCAAGGCGATTTATTTATAGCGCTTGAGGGCGAAAGCCGTGATGGGCACGAGTTCATCCGATTAGCCTTTGAAAAGGGCGCTTCGGCCGCATTGGTTTCGGATAAGCGAGCGTCGGAATTTGCCGATGCTGGTGCGTTAATCGCCGTCCCCGATGTTTTAGATGGATTGCGTCACATTGGAAACGCGGCACGCGCGCGCTCTCATGCCCGCATTGCTGCCGTTACTGGCTCTGTCGGGAAAACGGGTACGAAGGAAGCGCTTAAAACGATTTTATCAAAGCAGTCTGAAACGCATGCGTCCGTTGCTTCTTATAATAATCATTTCGGTGTTCCGCTGACCTTGGCACGAATGGCCGAGAGCGCGCATTATGGCGTGTTTGAAATAGGCATGAACCATGCGGGTGAAATCGAGCCTCTCACTAAAATGGTCAAGCCGCATGTGGCGTTGATCACAACGGTTGAGGCGGTGCATCTTGAATTCTTCGCGAATGTCGAAGCCATTGCCGATGCAAAGGCTGAAATTTTTTCAGGCCTTATGCCGGGTGGTGTTGCCGTGATTAATCGCGATAACCCACATTACGAGCGGATGCGATTGGCGGCTCAAGCGTCACCTGCTGGGCGTATTGTTAGTTTTGGTTCGCATCGCGAGGCCGATATACGGTTGCTCGAAATATCGCTTTCACCCGATGCATCGGATGTGACGGTCGATTTTTTTGGTAGCCGGAAAACCTATCGCTTGGGCAGTCCCGGACGGCATCTGGCTATGAATAGCCTTGGCATTTTGGGCGTGACGGATGCGCTTGGGGCCGATCTCGACGTCGTTCTCTCCTCGATGAAAGATGTAACGCCGCCTTCTGGACGCGGCGCGAGAGTCATGCTCGGTGAAGGCGATTACCAAATTTGCGTGTTGGATGAAAGTTATAATGCTAATCCAGCGGCTGTGAGAGCCGCTCTTGCGGTGCTCACCTCTACTCCTACTCGTCATAATGGACGCCGCATTGCGGTGTTGGGTGACATGCGCGAATTGGGTGAACAAAGCGCGATACTTCACGCTGGTCTAGCACCCGATCTTTCGACGCATCGTGTTGATCTCCTTTTTGCCTGTGGCCCTTTTATGGAGTCACTTTGGAGCGAGACGCCGTCTTCTATGCGTGGTGCCTATGCGTCGGATTCGGGAGCGTTAGAGCCGCTTCTCCTTGAGGCTGTTCGTCCGGGCGATACGGTTATGATCAAAGGCTCGCTTGGTAGTCGAATGGGGCCGCTGGTTACAGCGCTTAAAAATCATTTCGCTAAAGGAAATCGATAATGCTCACTTTGCTTGCTGAATATAGTGGTTTTCTTAGCGTGTTAAACGTCTTCCGCTACATTACGTTTCGGACCGTTGGTGCAACTGTAACCTCCTTGTTTTTCGTCTTCTTCTTTGGCCCAACGATTATCGCGAGCCTTCGTGTGAGGCAGGGTAAAGGTCAACCTATTCGGGAAGATGGGCCAGCCTCTCATCTTCTGACGAAGAAGGGGACGCCCACAATGGGCGGCTTGATGATTTTATCAGGCGTTCTCGTTGCTACTTTGCTTTGGTGCAACCCGCGTAACATTTATATTTGGGTTGTTCTTGGGGTGACCATTAGTTTCGGGGCGATTGGGTTTTACGATGACTATCTCAAAGTAACCAAGCAATCGCATGCCGGGCTTTCAGGCCGTATGCGGCTTTTAATCGAAGCCTTGATTGCCCTTATTGCCTGTTATGTGATGTCGAATATCGGCGTGAGTAAATTATCGACCTCCTTAACGGTTCCGTTTTTCAAAGAAATTGTTTTTGATCTTGGCTTTTTCTTTCTAGCCTTTGGCGCATTTATCATTGTCGCCGCCGGAAATGCCGTGAACTTAACCGATGGTCTTGATGGTTTGGCAATTGTGCCGGTGATGATCGCAGCGGCTACGTTTGGCTTTATTGCCTATCTCGCGGGTAACGCGATTTTTGCCAATTATTTGCAAATCCATTTTACGCCGGGAACGGGCGAGCTCGCCGTGGTATGCGGTGCTTTAATAGGCGCCGGACTTGGCTTTTTGTGGTTCAATGCGCCTCCGGCGCAAATCTTCATGGGGGACACGGGCTCGCTCGCCTTAGGCGGTCTGTTGGGTACCATCGCGGTCGCTACCAAACATGAAATTGTACTTGGCATTGTCGGTGGACTTTTCGTGATTGAAGCGGTTTCGGTGATCATACAAGTCGCCTCTTTCAAACTGACAGGTAAACGTATTTTCCTCATGGCGCCTATTCATCATCATTTTGAAAAATTGGGATGGAAAGAACCGCAAATCGTAATTCGCTTTTGGATCATCTCGGTCATTTTGGCCTTGATTGGCCTTTCAACCTTGAAGCTTCGCTAATCTCATGACGCCTGTTTCAACCTTCGCTGATAAACGCGTTGCTGTCTTTGGTCTTGGTGGATCAGGGATCGTAACCGCGCAGGCCTTGATCGCAGGCGGTACGCAGGTTGAGGCGTGGGACGATTCCGAGGCTTCGCGTCACAGCGCAAGCGAAGCGGAGATCACGCTTGTTGATTTATCAAAGACTGATTTTTCGCGCTATGCGGCGCTTGTGCTTTCGCCCGGTGTACCGCTGACGCATCCTAAGCCGCATTGGACGGTTGAAAAGGCAAGGGCAGCCGCTATCGAGATTATTGGTGATGTTGAACTGTACTGTCGCGAGCGGTTAGCGCATGCACCTTTAGCGCCCTTTATCGCCATTACGGGCACCAATGGTAAATCAACCACGACGGCGTTGATCGCGCATCTGCTGCGTGTGGCAGGACGCGACGTTGTATTGGGTGGAAATATTGGAACGGCTATTCTAGCGCTTGATCCGCCCTCCAATGATCGCGTGCATGTGATTGAATGTTCGAGTTATCAAATCGATTTAGCGCCATCGCTGAAGCCTACCGTTGGGGTGTTACTTAATCTCACGCCTGACCATCTCGATCGCCATGGCACAATGGCGCATTATGCCTCGGTCAAAGAACGTTTGGTGGTAGCATCCGATACCGCGATCATTGGCGTTGATGATAATTGGTGCCGTGATATTGCGGATCGGTGCGAGGCGGCTCAACACACGGTTGTCAGGCTTTCGGTAGAACGGGCTTTAGAGACGGGCATTAATCGCCGCGGTACCGAGATTTACTGGACGTGCTTAGGGGAGCAACGCAGCATCACGGATCTTTCGGGTATCCCCACCTTGCGGGGTGTTCATAATGTTCAAAATGCAGCAGCCGCGATTGCTGCTGTTTCGGCTTTGGGCGTTTCGAACGATGATATTCGCGAAGGGCTAAAGAGCTTTCCCGGATTGGAGCATCGGCTTGAGGTTATCGGGCATATCGGTAAAGCTGTATGCATTAATGATTCAAAAGCAACCAATGCCGATGCAACGGAAAAGGCACTTGCGTCTTTTAGCGAAGGCATTTTCTGGATTGCAGGTGGCCGCGCCAAAGAAGGCGGTATTTTGCCCTTACATCCTTATTTCGACCGGATTGAGAAAGCCTATTTAATCGGCGAGGCGGCGGATGATTTTGCCAAAACGCTTAAGGGCCATGTTCCCTATGTGATCTCCGAAACGCTTGAGGCTGCCGTTGAACAGGCCTCGCATGATGCGCAAGCGTCAGCTTCATCAGAGCCTTGTATTTTATTATCGCCTGCTTGCGCTTCTTTCGATCAATTTAAGAATTTCGAAAGACGTGGCGCGCAGTTTCGTTCTTTGGTTGAAGCGCTTTCGGGCTTTAAGCCCTTTGTAAAAGGATAGGCGATGAATTCGCGCCTCGATAGAAACCCGATTGCCGATTGGTGGTGGACGATTGACCGCGCCATGTTTGTGCTTATTACGCTGCTAATGGTAACAGGCATTGTGTTGGGGCTTGCAGGTAGCCCGCCTGTTGCAGAGCGTCTTGGCTTGCCGACCTTCCATTTTGTGATCCGTCAGGCGGTGTTTTTAGCGCCTGCCTTTATCATAATGTTTCTCGTGAGTTTTCTAACGCCACGCGCCGTGAGGCGCACGGCCTTAGCCGTGTTTGTCATAGGCATGGCTCTTGTGTGTGCTGCTTTACTCTTTGGTACGGAAGTTAAAGGTGCACGACGTTGGATTACGATTGCAGGCATTGCTTTGCAGCCGTCGGAATTCGTCAAGCCTGCTTTTGTTATTCTGGCAGCTTGGGCTTTTTCGGAAGGTGGAAGACGCACTGATGTGCCGGGTAACTTTTTGGGCTTCTTTATTCTCTTTGCCACGATTGGCCCTTTGGTTATGGAGCCCGATATCGGCCAGACCATGTTGATTTCAATGGTATGGGTTAGCCTCGTCTTTCTTTCAGGGCTCCATATGTTTTGGGTGTTTGGCCTTGGTGGTGTGGGCTTTGTCGGCTTGTTTGCGGCTTATAAATTATTGCCGCACGTTGCTGATCGCATCAATCGCTTTCGTAATCCGGCATCGGGCGACACGTTCCAGGTTGATAACGCCTTGCAAAGCTTTGTTGAAGGCGGATGGTTTGGCAAAGGCCCTGGCGAGGGGACGATCAAACGCATTCTGCCAGATAGTCATACGGACTTTGTCTTTGCGGTAACGGCGGAAGAATTTGGCGTCATCGCGTGTATCGCGCTTTTGATGGTGTTTGCGATTGTCGTGCTTCGTGGCTTGTATTTGGCGAGGCGCAGCGAGGAGCCGTTTTGCCGTTTGGCGGCTGCCGGTTTGGTTATTCTCTTTGGTATTCAGGCATCCATTAACATGGCGGTGAATGTGCATCTTATGCCGGCCAAGGGCATGACTTTGCCCTTTATTTCCTATGGCGGATCATCGTTGATTTCGCTCGGGCTCGGCATGGGCTTTTTGCTGGCGGTAACGCGTAAACGGCCACGCGCGGATTATGTTGATCGGTTCCGGGCTGAGGAGCAGGATTGAGTATGGCGCGGCCTCCCCGCATTGTATTGGCGGCGGGCGGAACGGGAGGGCATCTCTTCCCTGCCGAAGCCTTGGCCGTCGAATTGGTTAAACAAGGCATTGAGGTACATTTAGCAACAGACGCCCGCGGCATGGCCTATGGCGGTGCTTTTCCTGCTAAAGAACGCCACGCCATTCGGGCGGCGACGCCATCCGGCAAATCGCCGATTGCGCTTTTAAAGGCCTTACTGGCTTTGGGGCGTGGGCTTGTTCAATCGTTTCAATTGGTAAGACGTCTAAAGCCGGATGCCGTGGTGGGGTTTGGCGGTTATCCGTCTGTGCCGCCCGTCTTGGCGGGCTGGCTCTTGGGTGTTCCAACGCTTGTGCATGAGCAAAATGGTGTTCTTGGACGGGCCAATCGATTTTTGGCGCCTCTCGTAAAGGGGCTTGCGACGGGATTTGCCGATGTAAAATCCGTGCCGCGTTCGGTTAAGGGCAGAATGCACCTGGTTGGCAATCCGGTGCGTCCTGCTGTTTTAGAAGTGGCAGATATCGCCTATCGCCCGGTGTCTCCCGATGGTGCGATTCATCTTCTTGTGACAGGAGGGAGCCAAGGCGCCCGCGTCATGAGCGATGTCGTGCCGAAAGCATTGGGCTTGCTTTCACCCGTCTTGAAATCGCGTCTTGCGATTGTCCATCAGGCGCGTGGCGATGATCTTGCGGTTGCCGAATGGAATTATGCCGAGGCTGGAATCAAAGCGGATATTCGTGCGTTTTTTGATGATTTGCCGAAACGAATTTCCGATGCTCATCTTGTGATTGGCCGGGCGGGCGCATCAACCGTGGCGGAATTAGCCGTGATTGGGCGTGCCTCAATTCTTGTGCCCTTACCCGGATCGCTTGATCAGGATCAGGCCGCGAATGCGGAAACGCTCGCCCGGATCGGTGCGGCAATCGTTATAAAGCAGGTGAATTTCACGCCGGAGGCGCTGGCTGAGCTTCTCGAAAGGCTCTTTAGCCATCCTTCCGAATTGACCGACTCAAGTGTCGCGGCCAAAAGCGCGGGGATTCCGGATGCAGCGGTACGACTGGCCCGCCTTGTTGTCGAGCTCTCCGGATTGAACGTAAAGCGGAGTAACGGGTCATGAAGCTGCCAAGCGAACTGGGTGCCATTCATTTTGTCGGCATTGGCGGCATTGGCATGTCTGGCATTGCCGAGGTTTTGCATAATCTTGGTTATCGCGTGCAAGGCTCCGACGCTTCCGATAGCGCGAATGTGAAACGGCTGCGTGAGAAAGGCATTGTTGTTCACATCGGCCATTCGGCTGAAAATTTGGGCGATGCCGAGGTTGTTGTGGTCTCGACCGCTATCCGTCGGGATAATCCGGAATTGATGGCAGCGCGCGAGAGACGCCTTCCAGTAGTGCGGCGCGCCGAAATGCTGGCGGAACTCATGCGGCTTAAAACCTGCGTGGCGATTGCCGGAACCCATGGCAAGACCACCACGACATCTTTGGTTGCGACTTTGCTCGTTGCGGGACATTTCGACCCTACCGTTATCAATGGCGGCATCATCAATGCCTATGGCACCAATGCGCGGCTGGGCGATGGCGAATGGATGGTTGTTGAGGCGGATGAATCGGATGGTACGTTTTTAAAACTGCCCGCGGATGTTGCCATTGTCACCAATATTGATCCCGAGCATCTCGATCACTTTAAAACCTTCGATGCGATTAAAGAGGCGTTTCGTGCCTTTATCGAGAATTTGCCGTTTTACGGCTTTGCGGTGATGTGTCTGGATCATCCAACGGTGCAGGAACTTGTTGGAAAAATCGAAGATCGGCGCGTCATTACCTATGGCCAGAATCCACAAGCCGATGTGCGGCTTGGCAAAGTTGATTTGGCAGGTGGACGCTCGAAATTCTCTGTTTCTATTCGCGATCGTAAATCAAAGGCTGTTACGAAGATTGATGATCTCGTGCTACCGATGCCTGGCCATCATAATGCGCTGAATGCAACGGCTGCCATTGCCGTTGCCTATCACCTTGGAATGGCGCCAGATGCGATCCGTAAGGCGCTTGAAGGGTTTGGCGGCGTCAAGCGGCGCTTTACCAAGACAGGTGAGTGGAATGGCGCTGAAATCTTTGACGATTACGGCCACCACCCGGTTGAAATTGCGGCTGTGTTGAAGGCTGCGCGCGCTTCGACAACGGCCAAAGTAATCGCTGTTGTTCAGCCGCATCGTTATACGCGCTTGGCCTCGTTATTTGATCAGTTTTCGACGTGCTTTAACGATGCCGATTGTGTCATTGTTGCCGACACCTATGCCGCAGGTGAAGCACCGATTGCAGGGGCTGATCGTGACGGTTTGGTGCAAGGCATTAAAGCACATGGCCATCGTCAGGTCATTGCGCTGCCTGATTCATCCCATTTGGCGAAGATTGTTCATGGTATTGCAGCAGCGGGCGATTATGTTGTGTGCTTGGGCGCGGGCAATATCACCCAATGGGCTTATGCGTTGCCCGGTGAACTCGCAGCGCTCGACGCGGTGAAGGCATGACAGATGTAACGACGTTAACGTTGCCGCCCTTGCGTGGTTCGTTGTCGTATCATGTCTCGCTTGCGCCCTATTCATGGTTTCGTGTTGGTGGTCCCGCCGATCTTTTCTTTGCGCCGGAAGATGAAAATGATCTTTCAGTGTTTTTGTCAGCCTTGCCGTCTGATGTTTCTGTTTTGGTACTTGGCTTGGGTTCTAATCTTTTGGTGCGCGATGGCGGGTTTCGCGGCGTGGCGATCAAGCTTGGCAAAGGGTTTCAAACGATTACGACAGACGAGCAGCACCGCGTCGTAGCAGGCGCAGGTGCAGCGGATGTAAAAGTCGCGCGTATTGCCGCTGAAGCGGGGATTGCGGGCCTCTCTTTTCTACGCGGTATTCCAGGCACGATCGGCGGCGCTTTGCGGATGAATGGCGGGGCTTATGGCGGGGAAACCAAAGATGTTTTTGTTTCTGCTCGCGGGGTTGATCGCAGCGGTCGCGTGCATCAGTTTGATCGTGAAGCAATGGGTTTTACCTATCGCCATTGTGCTGTCGCTGATGACATCATTTTTACCGAGGCTGTTTTTCAAGGCAGGTTTGGTGATCCTGCCGCGATCTTGACCGAGATGAATGCCATTACCGAAGCGCGTTCGGCGACGCAGCCCGTGAACACGCGCACGGGTGGTTCAACCTTTCGTAACCCTCATGGGTATAAAGCGTGGGAGCTTGTCGATCAGGCAGGGTTTCGTGGGGTTAAAAAGGGCGGGGCGGAAGTTTCTCCCTTGCATACGAATTTTCTGATCGCTCATGAGGGGGCAAAGGCCTCGGATATTGAAGCGCTCGGCGAAGAGATACGAAGCCGCGTGTTTGAGCAGTCGGGCATTCGTCTCGAATGGGAAATTAAGCGGGTAGGTGAGCCATGAGTGCTAAAAAGCATGTTGCTGTTTTGCTGGGCGGCCTTTCCGCTGAGCGTTCGGTCAGCCTCAAGACCGGCCAAGCTTGCGCGCTGGCGCTGGAAGGTGAGGGGTTCAAGGTAACGCGCGTTGATGTCGGCCGCGATTTGGCCGAAGTTCTGGCGTGGTTAAAACCTGATGTCGTCTTTAACGCGCTGCATGGCCGGTTTGGTGAAGACGGCATTGTGCAGGGCATTTTGGAGATGTTGCGGATCCCTTACACGCATTCTGGTGTGCTGGCTTCTGCCTTGGCGATGCAGAAGGACCGCGCTAAATCGGTGATGAAGTCCGCAGGCGTTCCCGTTGCCGAGGGCATTACGGTGAGCCGGTTTGAAGCCGCCAAGCGCCATGTGATGAAGCCTCCTTATGTGGTGAAGCCGGTGAGTGAGGGATCATCGGTCGGTGTGATCATTGTTAAGGAAGATCGCTCCCACCCGCCGCAGGAATTGGCGAGCGATGATTGGGCCTTTGGCGAATCAGTTTTGGTCGAACGTTTCATTCCGGGACGGGAATTAACCTGCGCGGTGATGGATAATAAGGCCTTGGGAGTCATTGATATTCGCCCCGCAACGGGTGTTTTCTACGACTTTGATGCGAAATATGCCAAGGGCGGATCTATTCACGTTTTGCCGGCGGAAATTTTACCAAATATTTACCATCTTGTTCAAAAACTAGCATTAACGGCACATCACTCTCTTGGCTGTCGGGGCGTAAGCCGCATGGACTTTCGATATGACGACACGCCCGGTGGCACGGGCGAGGTTATCTGCCTCGAGGTCAATACCCAGCCAGGGATGACGGAAACGTCGCTTGTGCCAGAGTTGGCAGCCCATGCGGGCATTAGTTTTGGCGAGTTGGTAAAATGGATGGTTCAGGACGCGACCTGCGATCGTTGAGGGCAGCAAGCCCCTACGCTCAGACTGGTTTTGTCTATCGTTCCGAGCCTCTTTCTTCCCGCTTTTTTCAGTTTCTGTCGTCCTTAAGTGTCCGCGTTATTCAGCAGGTATTGGCTGGATTTTCGCTCCTGCCTAAAGGGTTTGGCTCGAGCCTCACCGTCGCTTTGTTCATCGGCACAGCTGCTTTTGGGCTTTATCGCGGTGGGCATCTGGATGCGTTTGTGGCGACTTATGGTGAGCCACGCAGCGTGGTGGCGCGTCTCTTGGGGTTCGATATTCGCTCGGTTACCATTTCTGGTCTGCTTACGCTGGATGAAAAGGCAGTTCTTGCTGCTGCTGCTATTGGCCCTGAAGAATCGCTTCCCTTTCTCGATGCGGATGCGGTGCGTGCGCGGCTTCTTGAAGTGCCTATGATCCGCGAAGTTGCGGTTCGGAAATTTTATCCCAACGCGCTGTCGATCGGCATTGTTGAGAACAAGCCTTATGCCATTTGGCAGATGAATGGCGATCTCTCGGTGATCGGTGTCGATGGTCGTGTGATCGGCCCGCTTGACGATGAGGCTTTTGCGCAGCTTCCTCATGTTGTGGGTGAAGGTGCTGCATCGCATATTGGTGAATTTATGGCTCTTTTGGACTCGCAAGCCGAAGTTAAGCCTTTGGTGAGGGCCGGTATTCGGGTTGGTGATCGGCGTTGGACGTTGAAGTTAAACAATGGCTTTGACGTTATTCTCCCTGAGGAAAATGCGGATAAGGCGCTCGCACGATTTGCCGCTATGGTCCGCGATAAGAAAATTCTTGATCGCGATATCGTGTCGGTCGATCTGCGTCAGTCCGATCGTGTTACGTTGCGCCTGACGGAAGCTGCTGCCAATGCGCGTGTAGAGCTTTTGAAAGCAAGGGCTAAGGCTAAGGGAGGTCCGGCATGAGTTGGCGCGGTCCGAGCCTTACACCTCGTCTTAAGCCTTTGTCGCCAAAGCGCGGTGCGGTTATTTCCGTGCTCGATGTTGGAACAAGCAAAATTGTTTGTCTGGTTGCGGAACTGGTTCCGGTGTCAGGTGGTGAAGCGCTGCGTGGACGTACACACAAGGCCCGAGTCATTGGTATTGGTCATCAAAGAGCGCGTGGCCTTAAGGGTGGCGCTGTTGTTGATCTTGAAGCTGCGGAAAACTCCATCCGCTTGGCGGTTGATGCGGCCGAGCGCATGGCACGCGTTGAAATTCAGTCGGTCATCGTCAGCATGACGGGTGGGCGTTTGAAGTCAGGATCGTTTAACGCTGAAGTGACGCTTCGCGGCCAAAGCGTTGTAGAAAGCGATGTTCGGCGGGTGTTTGAGGCGATGACGTTTACAGGCTCCGAGCCTGGTCGCAGCGTGCTTCACTCCTTGCCAACGGGCTTTGCGATTGATGAGACACGGCACATTCGTGATCCGCATGGCATGATCGGTCAGCGCTTGGGCGTTGATATGCATGTGTTGACCAGCGATGAATACGCGATACGCAATCTTATGCTTGCTATTGAACGTTGCCATATTGGAGTAGAAGCGGTTGTTGCCAGCCCTTATGCCAGTGGTCTTTCGGTGCTGGTGGATGACGAAGCCGAGATGGGTGTCGCTGTTGTTGATCTTGGTGGCGGCACCACAAGTGTAGGCGTTTTCTGTAATGGTGCGCTTGTGCATGCCGATGCAGTGGCCGTTGGCGGCAATCACATCACGATGGATATCGCACGCGGACTTTCAACAGGCATCAATCACGCTGAGCGTTTAAAAACACTCTACGGCTCAACGCTTGCGAGCCCATCGGATGATCGCGAAACCGTCGCTGTTGCCTCTGTTGACGAGGTAAATGGTGACCGTGTGAACCATATTCCGAAATCTCAGCTTGTCCGAATCATACGTCCTCGCGTTGAAGAAATTCTGGAATTGGTGCGGGATCGTTTGAAGGCTTCTGGTTTTGCAGAAGCTGCAGGAAGAAGAATCGTTCTAACGGGTGGTGGTGCGGAATTAACGGGACTTACGGAACTCTCCCGAATCGTGGTTTCAAAGCAAGTACGTATCGGTCGTCCGTTAGGTGTTCAGGGATTGCCCGATGCAGTGAAGGGTCCCGCCTTCTCTGTGCCGGTTGGTTTGTTGGTCTATCCGCAGGTTGCAGGTCTCGAACATTTCGAGCCGCGCTCTTCGGGGATCGCACTTGGAACGGGAACTGACGGTTATTTCTCGCGAATGGGCCGTTGGTTCAAAGATAGTTTTTAAAGTTCGACACGTCGGCGCGGCGGCCGGCATGTCTTAACAGGTAACGAAGGCGCGGCCGGGCGTCACAAACGAGAAGGCGAAGACAATGACCATCAATCTTTCTGCACCGGACATCCGGGAATTAAAGCCAAGAATTACCGTGTTCGGTGTGGGTGGTGCTGGTGGCAATGCCGTCAACAACATGATCGAAATCGGTCTTCAGGGCTGCGAGTTCGTTGTTGGTAATACGGACGCTCAAGCGCTGACGAGCTCCAAAGCGCATCGCGTTATTCAGATGGGCATGCAGGTCACCGAGGGCTTGGGCGCAGGTTCGCAGCCTGAAGTTGGTCGTGCAGCTGCGGAAGAAGTGATTGACGAAATTCGCGATCAGCTCGCTGGCGCTCACATGGTGTTTGTGACGGCTGGTATGGGCGGTGGCACCGGAACGGGCGCCGCGCCTGTGATTGCACGTGCTGCACGCGATATGGGCATTCTCACGGTTGGCGTTGTCACAAAGCCATTCCAGTTCGAAGGCACCCGCCGCATGCGCCTTGCGGAGCAGGGCATCTCCGAATTGCAAAAGGCCGTCGATACGCTGATCGTTATTCCAAACCAAAACCTCTTCCGCGTTGCCAATGAGCAGACGACGTTCGCCGACGCGTTCGCCATGGCCGACCGCGTGCTTTACTCGGGCGTTGCTTGCATCACCGATTTGATGGTCAAGGAAGGTCTGATCAATCTTGACTTCGCCGATGTTCGCGCTGTGATGCGTGAAATGGGTAAGGCGATGATGGGTACGGGTGAAGCGACGGGCGAAAAGCGTGCAATGCGCGCTGCTGAAGCTGCTATCGCCAATCCATTGCTCGATGACGTAAACATGAGCGGTGCGCGCGGTCTGTTGATTTCGATCACCGGCGGCTCTGACCTTACGCTTTATGAAGTTGACGAAGCTGCAACGCGTATCCGTGAAGAAGTTGATCCGGATGCGAATGTTATCTTCGGTGCAACGCGTGATGATGCGCTTGATGGTATCGTTCGCGTGTCCGTTGTTGCAACGGGCATCGACTACGCCGAAATGGTTCGCCAGAACGAGCAGGCCCAAGCCAATAATCTTTCGGTTGATCCACGCATTCGCGATATGGCTGATCGTATCCGTACCGAAATTGGAACGGCATTTGCTCGCCCAACGGCAGAGATGGCTCCTCCTGTAGCGCCGGCACCTGCTCCGGTTCCTGTTCAGGCACCTGCGCCTGTTCAACAGGGCTATGTGCCGCGTGGTATTCAGGTCGCGCCAGATATCGCCATTCGTCCGGCAGCGCCTCGCCCTGTTATGCCAACGCAAGCGCCTGCTCCTGCACCGCGGGTTGAGGCTGGATATGACGAATATGCCGTTCAGCAAGGCTTTGTTCCGCCAGAATCAGAGCGCCCACTTCGTCCTGTTCGCATGCCAAGCATTGACGAATTGCCACCAATTGCTCAGCGCACGATTGATGCAAGCTTAAATGCTCGCCCTTCGATGGCTCCTGTTGAGAAGCAGAAGAAGTCTTTGATGGAGCGTTTGACGACGGCTGGCTTCGGTCGCCGCTCGGAGGGCGAAGAAATGCCACAGATGCCACGCCAAGTTGCGGTTGAACCTGTTCAGCAGGCTCCGATGCAATATGCACAACCTGAGCAGCCTCGCTATCAGCCAGCGGCGCAACCAGCGCCAGCTCCACAGGCTCGCATGTATGAAGATGATCAGATGGAAATTCCTGCCTTTTTGAGGCGCCAATCGAACTAAAACGATTGGGATTTCATCGTTGCAATTATAAGTTGGCCCGGACCTAAAAAGTCCGGGCCAATTCTTTGAAAATAAAAGGTTTTTTAATATCTTTCCACAAATTATAGAATTGTAACAAACGGTAAGAAACCGTGATTTGAAGCGTAAAGGCATCGGGACTAGAACGATGTCGTGATGTTCCGGTTCCGAATGTTTGGAACCTTTTGCGAGACTGGGCTGAGTACGAGATGGCGAGATCAAGACAGTCGACTTTAGCCAATAAAGCTGAGATTTCAGGTCGCGGTGTCCATTCGAATGAGCCTGTACGGCTTGTTTTTCACCCTGCGCCTGCCAATCACGGTATTCAATTCTTGCGCAAAGGTCTGGCCGGTGGTCGCGAGCGCTTGATTGCCTCGCGGCATGAGGCGGTAACGGCTTCGGAGCTCTGCACCATTATTGGCGACGCCGAGAGCGGCTCTGTTTCCACGATCGAGCATTTGATGGCGGCGCTTTATGCCACGGGTATCGATAATCTCCTGATCGAGATCGACGGCCCTGAAGTTCCAATTATGGACGGCAGTTCAGCGCCGTTTATTGCTGTTTTTGACCGGGTTGGCCTTGTTCGCCAGGATGTAGCCCGCCGATTTGTAAAGATTTTAAAGCCGGTGCGCGTTGAGCACGGCGAGAAGTTTTCGGAATTGCTGCCGTTTGCGCGCGGCTTCCGGATGACGGTTGAGATCGATTTCAAGACCAATTTGATCGGTCGCCAGAAGAAGACGTTGGATTTGACGCCGGAAAATTTCCGCGATGAATTGCAGTTCGCCCGTACCTTCGGCTTCTTGAAAGATGTCGATATGCTTCGCCAGGCAGGGTATGCGATGGGCGCGTCGCTCGATAATACGGTGGCGATTGACGGCGATTCGATCATGAATCCGGAAGGTCTTCGGTATCATGACGAGTTTATCCGTCATAAAATGTTGGATGCGGTGGGTGATTTGTCGCTCGCTGGCTATCCGATCATTGGTCATTTCCGCTCCTTCTGTGGTGGTCACCGCATGAATGTGTCGGTTCTGCACTCGCTTTTTGCCGATCGGACGGCGTTCGAGATCGTGGAAGAGCGGCCAGCGGGCGTTGCCCTTGGCGAGACGCGTCCACGTGTGGCCGCCTTGGCCTTTGCGCCTGAGACGCATTGACGCGCTGCGTTTTCCACGCGCTGTAATCTTTTTTATCAAAAGCGACTACGCAGTGGCGGTTCGTTAGCGTTTAGTTTATGAAACTCAAGCAAATCTATCGGGCCGGTTCGTGCCCGGCCTATGTCGATTGCCAGAGGATTGTCCGGTTTCATGACCCTATCGCCATCTCCTTCGTCTAAATTGTCGTTTCGTATCGTTGGCCTTTTATTGGCCATGCTCGCTGTCCTACCGATGGCGGCTTGCGATAGTCTCAATCCTTTTGACAAGGGTGAGGTCTATAAGCCTGAAGTTAAGCCGGATATTCCGGCTGAAAAGCTCTACAATGACGGATTAGCCGGGCTGGAAAAGCATGACTATGAGGCATCAACCAAGGCCTTCAAGGACATCAATAAGATTTATCCTTATTCGCAATGGTCGAAAAAGGCTCTTATGATGGAAACCTATTCGCATTATTTGGCGAAAGAATTTGAAGAGGCTTCTACCTCGGGCAAGCGGTTCCTGCAGCTTTATCCGGCGGATGGTGATGCGGCCTATGCGGCCTATTTGATCGCAAGTTCTTATTACGATGCGGTGCTCGATGTATCGCGCGATCAGGAGCGTGCCGAGAAGGCTTTGGTGGCCTTTATCGAAGTTGTGCAGCGTTGGCCTAAATCTGAATATGCAGCCGACTCGAAAACGAAAATCGCAGTCCTGCGCGATCAATTGGCTGCACGTGAAATGACGGTAGGGCGCTTCTATTTAAACAAGCGCAATTATACGGCGGCAATCAATCGCTTTCGCGTCGTTGTTTCACAATATCAAACGACCAATCAAATCGAAGAAGCGTTGGCCCGTTTGGCCGAGGCGTATCTCGCGCTTGGAATTGTGAATGAGGCCGAAACAGCGGCTTCCGTTTTGGGGCATAATTTCCCTGAAAGCCAATGGTACAAGGATACATTTGCGCTTCTTCAGACCAAGGGTGCGGCGCCGAAGGAAAACGAAGAATCCTGGATTACCAAGGCATTCAAATCCATGAAGCTTTATCAGTAAAGCTTGGGCCAAAGATGGCGGCGATTAACCGATCATGCTGACCCAACTCGCCATTCGTGACATTGTATTGATCGACCGCTTGGACCTGTCTTTCGAGGCAGGTCTTAGTGTGTTGACGGGTGAAACGGGCGCAGGAAAATCAATCCTGCTTGATGCCTTTGCATTGGCCT
>Ga0209188_1001921_pt1 | contig 15930 bp, 15 predicted proteins | sample C_130625_EF_Meta_FD_187307 | JGI IMG/M metagenome (GOLD analysis project Ga0209188, IMG submission 187307) | Freshwater microbial communities from Lake Croche, Canada to study carbon cycling - C_130625_EF_MetaG (SPAdes) (version 2) | ecosystem: Environmental > Aquatic > Freshwater > Lake...
TCTGGTAAAAGGTTTTATGTTGAATAAGTTTAAATAATAAGTCTCTTAAAGTTATTACCCAACACCTCAACCTAGACTCTCAACTTCAGTAAATACCACAAATCAAATCGCTGAACTAAAACCCAAAGTGCCAAACTGTTCAACATTATTAAGTTATTGTTCTAATAAGATTCTCGTGCCATCTAAGCCGTAGGTCGCACGTTCGAATCGTGCTGGGCAGGTCAAAAATACCTCTAAGTTGATCTTTTGTGAATTAATTAGCATAACTGAACTATGAAGACATCTGAAGCTCTCAATAAAAATAGAGTACAAATACGACAAATTGTCGCGTCTCATCACGCTAGTAATACACGTGTTTTTGGTTCGGTGGCTAAAGGTGACCTATTTCACTCAAAATAACGAAGATTTATTTAATTTTCCCCATGGAAATATCCATAATCATCTTGGTAAGTAAATACATTCTCGGCTCAATAGAGTCTATTAATATGTACTCAGCATCATTAGAGTGTGCACCAAAACCTCTGGCACCAAAACGCTCTAATACAGCGTTTTGATTATTTAGGCCAGCGAAGGCCGCATCTGTTCCACCCCCTTCAGCTTGAGTACTAAATGTTAAATCCAAGCCAAGGTCTTCTTGATAAATCTTCTTCGCGTAATTTGCTACCGCCAGCCCTGCAGAGTTTGATTGTAAAGGTGGTCGGCGACGTTCAAAATTAAATTCTACTTTGGTGTCAGGAATGAGTTTATTGTTGATACGAGCAGCTACTTTAGGTTCGATACTGTTAAAATCATCTACCTTTAGCACACGAACATCAGCATTTGCGGTTGCTTTAGCAGGAATCACATTTCTATTAGTACCTGCTTGAGCAATAGTCCAATTGAACTTGACACCATTTGTAGCGTCAGACAAATCACGCATTTGAAGAATTTGATGTGATAGCTCGTAAAGCGCATTACGTCCTAGCTCAGGCGCAGAGCCAGCATGGGATGCTTTTCCAGTAACGTTTAAAGTAACAGCACCAATACCAGCGGTGACAAGAGAAATACGATCAGACGAAGCTAATGAGGCTTCGCAAGAAAAGGTAACATCATGCTCAGCGCCAAGTTTTGTTAATGTTGATCTTGATGCTGGAGAGCTGATTTCCTCGTCACCATTAATTAAAACAGTTATCAATCCATAGTTATTAAAATTAGTGTCTTTCAAAACCTTTAGAGTATGAAGAATCATTGCAATTCCTTGTTTATCGTCCGAAATGCCGAGGCCATAAGCACGGTTACCATCTATCCTAAATGGCTGATCTGCGAGCATGCCTCGCAAGTAGACCGTGTCCATATGGGCGATCAATAAAATTTTCTTAGTTCCAGCACCATTGAATTGGGCGTGTACCATTCGACCTGGCCTAGTAGGAGTATCAAACATCTTATAAAGGTCTGGACCTGCCTCTATGAACTCTACCTTACCACCTAAGTCTCTGAGTTTTTCGGCTATTAAGGTGGAGATTTTGTCTAGACCTTCACGGTCTCCACTCCCAGACTCAATGGATACCAAGGATTTGAGTGTTTCAAGGTAAGGTGTTGATTCTTTTTTTACCGCTGACATAACTGGCTCAGAAGGAGCAGATAGTGCAAAGAGTGGAAAACTCACCAAGACAATAAGTAAATTGCGTATGTGCGACATTATTAGGAACCTCAAAATTATTTAATATTTTCACATCATATCCTAGCATTTTCTGTCTCAAACATTCAAAGACAATCATTTAGAACATGATAAGTTAATGAATTTTTTTAATACTTAAGTATTGAAAGTAATACAACTATCTGTCGACACCAATCACCGACCAATTAACTCCACTAAACTCCACACTTCAAACCGCATAAGTCAAACCTAAAGTGCGGAACTTTAGCCAATTGTTAAGTTATTGTTCTAATTAGGTTTTCGCGCCTTCTAAGCCGTAGGTCGCACGTTCGAATCGTGCTGGGCAGGCCAAAACTCAAACTCTAATTGGTATAGGGGATATCAATTTCAAGGAATTGATTATCTGAAGCATGATCAATCGCATTAACTATTTTTGCAGCTGATAGTTTTATTCTCGGCCAACTAGTAGTTTTCAATACAATGATTGCTATTTTACGATTTGCCAAATTTTGTTGATAGCCAAGATTTGTATCTGTTGTTACAAAGACCTCAAACCCTTCAGATTCTGCTGCTGCAAGTAATTCACCGTTTTTGAGAGTTGACCAACCCAATTCAAAGGCAGTTAGAACTTCATGTTTTGGTAAGAATTCCCTTAAAGGCGCGGGCGTGCCCTGATCAAATAATATTTTCACGCCGCATATAATGAATTTTTAGCTACGAAGTCTAAAACTGCTTTGACTTGTTCTAATTTGATCCCTGGGAAAATTTCAGTAAATTCTTGAGCAGTAATTCCATCTTCAAGATTTTCAAAAAGCGCAGCAATTGGTACACGCGAGCCAACAAATACCAAAGAACCGCTAACACGTTCTTTAGCACTCTCGACAGCTTGACAGTTTGACCAATTGATCATTTTAAAACTCCTTGAATAAGTTTTATTATGCTCTCAAAGATTAAATTGAGCAAATGAAAGCCATTCAGATAATAGGTAATTATGCCCACGGTCTTTGAAGCCCACGTTCGAAAGTTCGAATCGTGCTGGGCAGGCCAAAACCTCCCAAAAAATTACTTGAGTAAAGATAAAACCGTAGATGGTATTTGGTTTGCTTGTGCAAGCATTGCCGTGCCAGCCTGTTGCAAGATTTGGTTCTTTGATAACTTCGCAGTTTCTGTAGCAAAATCAGCATCCACGATACGACTCTTGGCAGCTGTCTGACTTTGTGAGAAAGCTGACAAGTTACTGATCACCGCTGTGAACCTGTTTTGTAATGCACCTTGAACAGCACTTGCTGTATTGACTTCTGTTAATGCATTGTCAATGGCATTGATGGCAGCCTGAGCATTTGTTTGGCCTGCAGTTGCTGTATTCACATTTAATAGCGTTCCAGCCGTTGAGGAACTGCCAACAACAGTTGCACTTGTTCGAGTAATACCGCCCCCATAATTATTTGCAAATGTTGAGGGGGTGCCCGCTGTACCCCCTGAACTCGCCGAGATGAAGTTGGTGAGTAAAGCTCCAGAAAATGCACGTGCACTCATATTATCTGTATTACTAGAAGTTTTAGCATATGCAAGTGCGTTGCTTAATTGGTTTAAAACAGCCGTGTTGTTAGATCCAGATTGAGCATTAATAGCCCCAACAGCAGCCGTGTAGACCGACATTAATGATGCACCATTGGCTTCTCCTGCAATGCCAATAGCTGATGCAACGTTAGAGTTAATCGATTGCTGAGTTCCTAAAGTACCATTTGTTAAAGAGTTTACAGAGAAGTTTGTAAAAGCACCATAGGCTCCTGGCTCTATTGTGCTGGACATATTTACCTGAATCTGAGTAGAAAAAGTTGCTACAGACGTACCTGCTTTGGAGGCTGCGGCATAAGCAATACCTAAGTTAGTTAACAAATCAGTTTTGTTGGCAAAAGATAACTTTTGGCTTGAGTTAATGGCATCTACGGCAGCATTCTGAACGCTACTTAAATTCGCACCTGTTGCTGCGGCAGCAGCTGCAATTGCGCTAGTAATATCTTCAGAGCCTGAAATAGTGTCACGGTCTGTAATTGTTAGCGTTCCTAAAGTCATAGTTGATGTCAAAGCAGTACCTTGCATATTGACACGATCGTTAGCCGTTGTATTCGAACCAATTTGGAAGATGGTGTCATCGTTGCCAAATACGTTGACACCGTTAAATGTGGTGGAGCTCTTAATTCTTGCAACCTCCGTCTGTAACTGTGAGAACTCTTGGTTGAGTAAGCTTGTATCCGAAGATGAATTTGATCCATTAGCTGCTTGAACTGCAAGTTCACGCATACGCTGCAAATTATTCGAAATCTGTGACAATGCACCACTTGTGGTTTGCGAAAAAGAAATTGCATCATTTGCATTTCGGGTTGCTACAGCCATGCCACGAACTTGGGAGTCCATGCGATTTGCAATAGCAAAACCAGAAGCATCATCAGCTGCTGAATTAACACGCAGGCCTGAAGACAAACGCTGAATTGTCGTTTGTAAAGAATCACCCACCTTAGACAGATTACTCTGCGCTATGGACGATGAGGTATTGGTATTGATGACTAAGGTCACAATATTTTATGTTCAGATGAGTTAGAAAAAGCCATATATGGTTAACGGCATTATTTCAAAAAGATAAAAAGGATATCTAATCTATTCTTATTTGAAGGACTGCTAACACCAATTCCCAACCATTCAACTCCACCAAACCCCACACTTCAAACCGCCGATCCAAAACCCAAAGTACGGTATTGTAAAACATTGTTAAGTTATTGTTCTAATTAGGTTTTCGTGCCTTCTAAGCCGTAGGTCGCACGTTCGAATCGTGCTGGGTAGGCTAAAACTGTAAAGTATGTGTCCGGTATAAAGTGTAAAGTATGTCTCAGGTCATACAAAGAGTTCATGTCTAGAAATCTGATATTGTCTAAAAATGAACATTAATATTTCTACCTACCTTAACTCACCGCCAGAAACTATTGCTAATTACGTTGAGTATGTGAAAACTTGGAAATTTGTAGCTTGGCCATTGATAACGATATTGCCTCGCAATAATAATTTTCCTGATAAATGGGTGCCAGGGAATTATCAAGTCTGGTTATTTGCATTTGGGTTCATTCCGTTAGGATTACAAAATATTAATATTGAAATTGAACATAATGCAAATGGTTATTATGTTGGTCGAGATAATGGTTCAGGATGGATAGCAAAAGTTTGGGACCATCGCATCATATTGAAAGTAGAAGGTGATGGCACTTTATATACTGATAATGTTCGAGTCGAGGCAGGTATTTTGACACCTATTGTTTGGGCTTTTGCAGTATGTTTTTATCAATATAGGCAAAGACGTTGGTGTCAGTTAGTAAACGATAACTTCAAGAAAATATCAATTAAAAAAACGGGTAATTAACTTTCATACGTTCTAAGAAGCCCAAATTCGCATGTTCGAATCGTGCTGGGCAGGCCAAAACTGTTAAGTATGTCTCAGACCATACTCTTTTCTTAAATCTAAATTCTCTCTTAGAACTTATACCCAATACTGATAGAAGGCCCAGCAACTGAGACATTGTTTTTATTGTAGTAACTCATATAGTCAATTTGCCCATATACCTCTTTAGTAAAGTTAAATTGTGCACCGCCACCATATGAAAAATCAAAGCCACTAGACCAATCACTTCCTAAGTTTGATGAGGAGTTTAGTCTTGCATCTGTAACACCTAGTCGTACAAATAAAGAAAAAACATCGTTTACAGGTAAAGAAAATTTGCCGTAGCCCCCATATGCGCTACTTATTTTGGCATTTACGTTTGTGCCATTGTAGTTAATGTCAGCGAATTCAAATTATTTCCTAGCATAACTTCTACGGCAATGTTTTTACTAAAATTGTAGCCAACTTTTACATCTGAATGATTATCTAGAATGGCCTACAAGGATTAATTAGCTCCAAGCTCTAACCATTTGGCCGAGTTCAGTCTAGAGAGTACCGTTTGTTTTAGGTATTTATTCTCTTGTTTTCTTCTTAAAGAGTTCTAAGGCTATTCTTTAGATAGTTTTTCAACCCATGCTTGCTTAAGTGTGTTGCAAATGATTGAATCCTATACCTTATAATAATTGTAAGTAAATAAATTAAACACGTATAGGAGCTGGTCATGAGCAAAATTGCGAATAATATAGGATGGAGTTTTGTTGGATGGATATTAATTCTTGCGGGCTTAATGTTTGTCGTTCAGGGTTATAAGCCGATTGTCTTTGGCATTGGAATACTCATCATTTTTTATCGTCAGATGACTTTATATACCGATAAGTATGACTCCTAATAAAAATTAATGTTTAACTGCTACAATGAGTTGTGAGATTGAATCATAGAAATAATTAATACTTATTTACTCATTGCAATATAGATTTTGATCTCAAGTTTGCACATTCGAATTTGGCTAGTTAGGAAAAATTCGCTGGACTTTATGCAATCTTATGTTCTCTTTGAAACGAATACTCGCTTGACTATTTCTTATTGCGTGGAATCGGGGCTAAAGATTGATTCACTTAGAAAGCCCTTGAACGCATCTCCGAGTTGACTTAATTTCTTTATTTTTAAAACTATGCAATACGCCAATGAACTTTTCTTTATGGTCTCAAGCCTCATTTTATGGGGATTGGCGATGGTTTCTGTATCTGTCATTCGATCTGATGAGGAAGGGAGGTATGCATATTGGTTTTGGGCACTTATATTTGGAGCCAGCTCATATACTATTTTTGCGATTGCATCGTTTACCTTTATCGGACTAATTTCTTTAGCCAATATATGTTTCTTTGCGGGAAATGTTTATTTAGGATTTTTTATACATACCCTCATAAAGCCTTCAATAAAAAAATATAAGTATTTGCCTTTGTGGGGAATTTTAGTTTTTGGAGTGATCTTTGAGGTTCTTCGTCAAAAGGGAACTTTTGTTGACCGCGTCAATCTGGTTGTTGGTCTATCAATCCTATGCTTGATTTGGAGATTTATTGCACTGGTCATATTTGGTGTGAGACAGTCAATTCAGCTGAAATTTTTAATATTTTCAACTATTGCAGAAATTGTATTTGCCTCTGCTAGGTTAATTCTTCTCTATGTGGATCCCCCAGAGCCTAATATTTACCTATATCAAGAGCCAGTGTTAAGCGTTTTATTAAGGCTGTGTTGGTTTTCCTTCCAAGTATTAACTTTTATCTCCATTATTGGGTACTTTACAGAAAAAATCAGTGTAGAAAAAACGCTCAGTATGGCTGAAAGAAAAAGAATTTCAGGCCTCCAAGATGAGCTAGTTTTAGTCAATAGTTTATTGCTAGAAAAAGAGCACTTACTCAAAGAACTGAGTCAGGAGAAAGTTAAGTCAGAGACGGCGAATCGGGCTAAGGGGCAGTTTTTAGCAAATGTATCGCATGAGATTCGTACACCTTTACATGGTTTGATTGGATTGACATCGATAATAATGAAGTCATCGATGTCAGAAGAAATCAGGAATTCTTTAAATAAAATTTTATATTCATCTAAAGCCTTACTAATAATCTTAAATGATATTTTAGATTTCTCTAAAATCGAAGCGGGTATCATTGAAATCCATCAAGAGCCTTTCAAAATAAATCACTTGATGGAGGATATTCATGACCTATATTCAATTCCTGCATCTGAGAAAGGTATCGAATTACGGTTTGATATTGATCCAGCGATTCCAGAAGTGATGATTGGTGATTTTTATAAGTTACGCCAAGTATTATTTAACTTAGTAGGGAACTCGATTAAGTTTACCCAGCAGGGTTTTGTGGAAGTTCAGGTAAAGTTAAATCAATCAGAAGAGCTATCGGTTCGCGTAACGATGATGGTGAGAGATAGCGGTATAGGAATATCTGAGAAGGACTTGAAAGTTATTTTTGAGCCATTTAATCAGATAGATAATACGAATAGTCGCCGGTATGATGGCGTTGGTTTAGGCTTACCGATCTCTCAGAACATCTTATGGAAAATGGGATCTGAGCTAGTAATGACGAGCCAGCAGGGAATTGGAACCGAGTCAAGATTTGAGTTACGGTTAGGAGTCAATGATCGCATACCCTATAAGCATCGATCCTTGAACGTTTCTAGTCAAAAAGACGAGTTAGGTTCAGTACATGCATCATTGGCGGGTCGGCGTGTTTTAGTTGCAGAAGATAATCTAATTAATATTGAGGTCGTTCGTCAATATTTGACTTTCTTAAAGATTGAATCAGATTATGTGATGGATGGACAACAATGTATAGAAGCACTCAAAAAGAATAGCTATGATTGTGTATTGATGGATATACAGATGCCACAGTTAGATGGTTTACAGGCCACTTATCAGATCCGTTTAATCCCAGAGTTGAAAGATCTACCGATAATTGGGTTGAGTGCTGGAGTTGCGCAGAGCGATCGAGAGAGGGGTATAGATAGTGGGATGAATGATTTTCTAGCCAAGCCCTTTGAATTTGAAGAACTTGCGAAGATACTGAGGAAGTTTCTCGGTTAATCTCAATCCATATATTGGTGACCAAAAAAATGAAACCGTAAAGTTTTTTTAAGGTCATGTAAAAATGTTTACTAAGTGCAATGACAAGGAATTTAGGTGAAATACAAAACTATAGCTCGAGCGTTGTACTGCGGAGCTTACCATAGGAGATAGGCTCTATAACTATATCGTGTTACCGAATTGGTGTATTTGAAACGTATTTCTCATTAGCCTAAACACTACAGTAATAAGTTTTTAACATATTGGCGGAGAAGGAGGGATTCGAACCCTCGGTACCTTACGGTACGCCTGATTTCGAGTCAGGTACATTCGACCACTCTGCCACTTCTCCTATTCAATCCATATTACACTGATTTGAATCGAATCTTCATGATTCTGATATCCTAATATGGTGAAATTATCTTTATCTAAATGAGGTCTTATGAATTACACCAAATATCATCTTCCGGCTGTTTTTTCTCCCGTGTTAACACCTGTCAATGGAGATTTTGCGCCGGATCATGCCAAGCTACTGAAGCAATGTCAATGGTTGGATGCCAATGGGGTAGGTCAAGCGATTTTTGGTACAAATTCGGAAGCTAATTCTTTTTCCGCATCTCAAAAAATGCATGTTCTAGAGCAACTCATTCTTGGTGGATTAAATCCAAAACACATGATGCCTGGAACTGGGGCTTGTTCCATTGATGAAACAGTCGCAATGACAAAAGCTGCTACCAATGCAGGTTGCGCTGGGGTGCTCATGCTAAGTCCTTTTTACTACAAAGATGTCAGTGATGATGGTTTATATGGTTTTTATGCAAAGGTGATTGAAAAAGTTGCGGATTCTAAATTAAAAATTTATGTGTACAACATTCCACCGGTGACTAAAATCACGTTAAGCGTGCCACTCTTACAAAGATTGGTAAAAGATTTTCCTGAGACCGTTGTAGGAATCAAGGATAGTTCTGGCGATTGGACTTATACCGAATCCGTGATTCAAGCATTAGCTGGTTCGGGTTTTCAGGTATATGCAGGTAGTGAAACTTTCTTGATGAGAACATTGAGGGCAGGAGGTATGGGTTGTATTTCTGCCACAGCAAATGTTAATCCTCGAGCTATTTCAGAATTGGCAGGACATTGGCAAGATACTGATGCAGATGAAAAACAAGCAAAACTAGATGTAGTTCGGTCTGCATTTGCTAAATATCCTATGATTCCTGCGATGAAAACAGCCGTTGCGCATTTTTCAAAAGATGCTTCATGGATTCCAGTTGTGCCGCCACTCATTGATTTAAAACCAGAGCAACAAACAGCACTTTTGGCGGATTTGGACAAGATTCAATTTATGATGAACGGATTGTAAAAAACATTAACCAAAAATGAGATAAGGATTTTTATGGATAACAAACAACAACCAGGTGAATTAGAGGCGAAACTTACCAAGTTTTTAATACCGTCAGGTAACTTAATGGTGTCGGTTTTTCATCATATTGCTTTATTTGTGATCGGCATCGCTACAGTCTGGTCTGCAGGTTATGCCGTGATGGAGATGTTTCAAAAAACCCACGCCTCAGTTGAAGATTTATTACTTTTATTTATCTACCTAGAAATTGGTGCCATGGTGGGTATTTACTTTAAAACCAACCATATGCCGGTTCGTTTTTTGATTTACTTAGCCATAACCGCAGTCACGAGGTTGATTATTGATGTCGTCAATGTCAAACATGAGGCGAGTATTGAAGTCATGTTTTTAGGAGGAGCAATCCTGATCCTTGCTTTTGCCAATCTGGTTGTTCGTTACGCATCGTATAAATATCCGTCAAAAATCAATATTGAAGAAGATTGAAATGGCTAAGTTTGGTCAAGCATTACAGAGATGGAATGAGCGCTTTTCAACTAACGAGTATCTGTTTGGAAAAAAGGTTAATCATTATTTAGCTGCTCAACAAGATCGATTACACGGAGGTAAGGCTTTAGCGATTGCTGATGGAGAAGGTCGAAATAGTGTTTGGTTGGCGCAGCAGGGGATTGAAGTTGATGCCTTTGATTTTTCTCCTGTCGCAATAGAAAAAGCAAAAAAATTAGCTCAAGATAAAAATGTATCGGTAGATTTTCAGTGTAGCGATTGGCAATCTTTTGCATGGTCAAAAAATGTATATGACTACGTTGTAGGAATATTTTTCCAATTTGCAGATCCACAGGATCGTACTGAAATCTTTGCCAAAATGGATCAAAGTCTGAAGCCTGGCGGACTTCTTATTATTCAGGGGTATGGTGAAAAACAACTCGATTACAACACTGGTGGACCAGGGGTTCTAGAGAATCTGTATACCGAAGATTTACTTAAGTCCGCATTTTCCGACTATCAAATTCAAGATAGCCGTACATATGAGCAGGCAATCGAAGAGGGAGACGGACATGCCGGCATGTCCGCCCTCGTAGGATTTGTTGCACAAAAACCTTAGACAAGTCCTGTTGTGTAGTAGACCGCAATCACAAAAAATACCGCAAGCGTCTTAATCATCGTAATCGTAAAGATATCCTTATAAGCGATTTTGTGAGTTAATCCAGTCACTGCTAAAAGAGTAATAACAGCACCATTGTGAGGTAAGGTATCCATACCGCCACTGGCCATCGAGGCAACACGGTGGAACACTTCAAGAGGAATATTGTGTGCATGAGCTGATTCGATAAAGAAATCAGACATTGCTGCTAAAGCGATCCCCATACCTCCTGAAGCAGAGCCAGTAATACCAGCCAGAGTAGATACCGTAATTGCTTCATTAATCAGAGGATTTGGAATCGATTTTAGAGCATCAGCCACAACTAAAAATCCTGGTAAAGCAGCAATTACGCCACCAAAACCATATTCAGAAGCAGTATTCATTGAAGCGAGCAGTGCACCGCCTACAGCGGCTTTAGTGCCCTCAGCAAATTTTGTAGAAACTTGTTTCCAGCCAAAAATAACCACCGTTAAGATACCAATTAGGAGAGCACCTTCTACAGCCCAAATGGCTGCAGCTTTATGGATATCGACAACGACAGGTTTGACATCACCAATCACAGCAGGAATAAATTCAGTTGATTCACCATAAATAGCTGGAATTAAATCTGTAAATACCTTGTTCATCACTCCGACTAATATAAGAGGTAGGATAGCGATCCATGGATTAGGTAATTTTTCAGAAGGATCAAAAGGGACGGGTTCATTCGTATGCCCCTCACCATAACCTTCACCTTTGGCAGCTGCTTTACGGCGATTAGATTCGAGATACATCATACCGAGAGTCAAAATAAAAATTGCGCCTAGGATACCTAAAATTGGAGCAGCGTAGATATTAGTATTGAAGAAGGAAGTTGGAATTACATTTTGGATTTGTGGCGTGCCAGGCAAAGAGTCCATCGTGAAAGAAAACGCACCAAGAGCAATCGTTCCGGGAATCAGTCGTTTTGGAATATTGCTTTGCCGGAACATTTCCGCGGCGAAAGGATATACCGCAAACACAACAACGAAAAGAGAGACACCACCGTAAGTGAGAATAGCGCAGACTAGGACAATGGCTAGGATGGCACGTTGACTACCTAATAACTTAATAACCGTAGATACGATAGATTTTGAAAATCCAGAAAGTTCAATAACTTTTCCAAAGACAGCGCCGAGTAAAAACACTGGAAAATAGTTTTTGATGAATCCCACCATTTTGTCCATGAATAAACCAGAAAACATTGGAGCAACAAGATGAGGATCTGTAAATAAAACAGCCCCAAGTGCTGCAACTGGCGCAAATAAAATAACGCTATAGCCTTTATAAGCAATAAACATCAGAAAAATAAGTGCAGCAAGCACAATCATAAAATCCATAAATCCCCCTAGTTATCATGAATAGATAGAAGTGATTACTTCTTATTCAATCATAGATAATTTGAATGACACTTTTGTAGTGTCAACAATAGGGTTAAATGGAAATCGAAATCAAACTTATAATAGATTAATTATTTTTATAACTTTCATAAGTCAAATATTATGTCCACCAGCAATCAGGTAGAGAAGCCAATCTCTACAGCGCATCAGTCAGAACCTGTTCAGAGTATTCATACTGATTTATTAGTTATTGGAGCGGGGTTAGCAGGTTTAACCGTTGCATTAAAAGTTGCTGAAAAGCGAAAAGTGATTGTGCTAGCCAAGCGTGAACTCACAGAAGCAGCAACAGCATGGGCGCAAGGTGGAATAGTTGGGGTTTTAGATGAAAAAGATAGTTTTGAATCACATGTTGGAGATACACTTGAAGCTGGGGCTGGTATTGTTTCTGAAGCTACAGCGCGTTATATTACGGAAAATTCTCAACAGGCAATTCAGTGGTTGGTTGATCAAGAAGTTGCGTTTACCCAAGATCCCGAAGGTCCCTTAGGTTTGCATTTAACAAGGGAGGGTGGACATACCCATCGACGGATTGCACATGCCGCAGATGCGACAGGTAAAGCAATTCATATTGCCCTCCTCGAAAAGGCGAAAGCGCACCCGAATATTCAGTTATTAGAAAATTGGGTAGCGATTGATCTGATTACAACACGCAATTTAAAAGAAAAACCCAATAAAGAATACAAAAAAAGTGTCATGAAAGATCGATGCTTTGGTGTTTATGCCCTGGATATTGTGCGCAATGAAGTTGTTGCAGTGACTGGTAATGACGTGGTAGTGGCAACCGGTGGCGTTGGTAAAGTATATAAGTACACATCTAATCCAGACACCTCTACAGGTGATGGTATCGCTATGGCGTATCGTGCAGGATGCCGTGTTGGCAATATGGAATTTATTCAGTTTCATCCGACGTGTTTGTATCATCCACAAGAAAGAAGTTTTTTAATCACTGAAGCTCTGCGTGGTGAGGGTGCTTATTTAAAACTACCCAATGGTTATCGTTTTATGGCAGACCATGATGAACGATTAGAACTTGCACCACGAGATATTGTTGCAAGAGCCATTGACTTTGAGATTAAAAAACACGGTATTGATTATGTTCTTTTGGACGGAACCCATTTAGGTGCTGAGTTTCTTAAAGAACATTTTCCGACCATCTATGCAAGGTGTTTAGCCGTTGGGATTGATATCACTAAACAGGGGATTCCGGTAGTTCCTGCGGCGCACTATACCTGTGGTGGGGTGGTGACCGATTTGCACGGGCAAACCGATTTGCCACATTTGTATTCTGCTGGTGAAGCAACGTATACGGGATTACATGGCGCCAACCGGTTGGCGAGTAATTCCTTACTAGAGTGTGTAGTGATTGGGAAAGCGACCGCCGATAAAATTCTGGAACAAGAAGTGGTAACTATGCCAGAAGTGCGTCCTTGGGATGATAGTCAGGTAGAGGATGCCGATGAGCAAGTAGTGATTGCCCATAATTGGGATGAGTTACGTTCCTTGATGTGGAATTATGTTGGGATTGTCCGCACTACCAAAAGACTAGAAAGAGCCTTGCACCGGATAGAACTTTTGAAGCAAGAGGTGCAGGATTACTACTCTAATTTCCACGTGAATCGAGATTTGATTGAGTTGCGTAATTTGATTGTTTGCGCAGAGTTGATTGTGCTCTCAGCGCTTGAACGTAAAGAAAGTCGTGGGTTACATTACAGCCGTGATTACCCACAAACCTTTGCTATGTCTTATCCGACCATCATTACACCCAAAAGATAAAGACTAAATTCTTTCTAAAACGCGCATAGAGTAATCAACCGCGATGACATCTTTGGTGAGTGCGCCGACGGAGATACGATCAACACCCGTCATCGCGATCTCGCGTAATTTGGTCATTTCGACACCACCGGACACTTCGAGTTCTGCGCGATTATTCGCGATCTCGACGGCTCGGCGCATATCCTCAATTGAAAAATCATCAATCAAAATATGTTCGGCGCCTGCAGCAAGAGCTTCTTCTAATTCTGCAATGGATTCCACTTCAATTTGGATCATGACACCTGAATTAAGTGCTTTGGCATTTTTAAGTGCCGCTTGAATACTGCCTGCTGCAATGATGTGATTTTCTTTAATTAAAATACCATCCCAAAGAGCAAGACGATGGTTTTTTCCACCACCCACACGAACCGCATATTTTTGAGCCTGACGTAGTCCTGGAATGGTTTTACGAGTTTCTAATATTTTGCAACCTTTTGGGTTTACTTGAATATCTGCAATAGCGTCAACATAGACTTTAGTCGATGAGGCAGTCCAAGATAAAGTTTGTAAAAAATTAAGAGCAGAGCGTTCAGCAGATAAAAGTGCGCGGGCATTACATATAATTTCGCAGACAGGCGTCATGGTACGCATTGCTTCACCTTCTTCATACATCCAAGTCACTTGAGAATCAGGGTCTAAAGATTTGATACATAGTTCGAACCATGCCTGTCCACACAGAATAGCTCCCACTTGTTTAATTAACACTTGTGCACGAACACGTTCATCAGCCTTCACTAATTGAGCAGTCCAATCCACCGTGCCGATATCTTCCATCAAAGCGTCTTGAACATTACGGGCGAGAGCTTGTTTTAATGACTCATTAAATTCAAACATATTTTTCCTTTTTTATATTATGCAGCACCAATATTCTTCACAAAGCCATGTTGAGCTTTTGCAAGAAGTGCGGGATTGTTTTTGGTGAAATCAAGCATACGCTCAATACAGCTTTGGGCTTTTGCGCGGATACCTTCTTCTACTTGAATTTCACCAGTTTGATTTTCAAGACATGAAAGAATATTTGCCAAACCATTCATCGCCATCCATGGACAATTGGCACAACTCTTACAAGTAGCACTTTGACCGGCTGTTGGCGCCTCAATGAGGATTTTGGTGGGGGCTAGTTGACGCATACGGTGCAAAATGCCCTGATCTGTCGCAACGATATATTCTTGAGCAGTTCCTTCAACAACCGCTTTAATCATGGCTGAGGTTGAGCCAACGACATCAGCCATAGCGACCACTGCAGCAGGGGACTCTGGGTGAACTAAAATTTGTGCTTTAGGATGAGACTTTCGTAATGTTTCAAGTTCAACGGCTTTAAATTCATCATGAACAATACAAGCCCCATCCCAAAGCACCATATCAGCACCTGTTTGATCTTGAATGTAACGCCCTAAATGCCGATCTGGTGCCCATAAAATCTTTTTACCTTGTTCCTTTAATTGATGGACGATGGCAAGAGCGCAAGAACTTGTAACCATCCAATCGGCGCGAGCTTTAACAGCTGCACTAGTATTGGCATACACTACCACGGTACGATCTGGATGAGCATCACAGAATTGATTAAATGCCTCTGTAGGACAGCCTAAATCTAGAGAGCATGTGGCGTCTAGGTCTGGCATAAATACACGTTTTTGAGGAGAGAGAATTTTTGATGTCTCGCCCATAAAACGCACACCAGCAACAATCAGTTCTTGGGCAGAATGGTCTCGGCCAAAGCGAGCCATTTCTAGGGAGTCAGCTACGAATCCTCCCGTTTCCATTGCTAAATCTTGAATATCTCCATCCACGTAGTAATGCGCTACGATGACGGCATTACGTGCTTTCAATAGAGCGCGGATTTTTGCTTTTATGTCTTCTTTTTCAGAAGCAGACAGTACAACCGGAGTTTTGGCCCAAGCGCTGGCAATACAGGTTGGACCATCAACCATCGGAAGAGAGAATTCATAACTTTTCATTGGACTATTCATTATTTTGCTATTTAACGACATACAAAGATACATTATCGGAGAATTTATCATGATCGTGAAAAAATATGACAATTCAGAGCTTCT
>Ga0209188_1001924_pt1 | contig 15918 bp, 16 predicted proteins | sample C_130625_EF_Meta_FD_187307 | JGI IMG/M metagenome (GOLD analysis project Ga0209188, IMG submission 187307) | Freshwater microbial communities from Lake Croche, Canada to study carbon cycling - C_130625_EF_MetaG (SPAdes) (version 2) | ecosystem: Environmental > Aquatic > Freshwater > Lake...
GGCTAACGATAGCCAATGAAATTTTTTGGAATTGCTGTATAACATTTCATCTTTGATATATTCTTGTTCTTTATGACTAAGTATAAGACCTAATTTAATTGTCATTTATATAAGAGAAAATAAAAATAAGACAAGTGTTATAAATGATAACATTAAGTAAGATTAAGAAGACAAGATTTTCATCTGAAAATACGATCTATCTTTTCAATAAAGATACGTTTATTATCAGATACTCAGAAAGTATCTTATTTAGATACTTAAAAAGTTTCTTTTCAAATGAAGATATCATTATCAAAGTTAAATTCCCTTTTAAGATCGAGTCCCAACCTTTATTTTATTACGAATCTTCTAACGGATCTATCGGAAACATGAACGTGTTTTCGATAGATGATATGTTTGAACTAGAGTATATAAACATCGATATAAAAGATGATTATCTATTCATTATCATTAAAGTCAATGATAATGAATACGTGATTAAAATCGATTACCAAGAATTGTTTGAGTACTATGAAACAAATTATATTTTTATAGAAGATCTGTCAGGAATTGATGTTCATGTAAGTATTTTATAATTTAATAATTTAAATTATAAAATATAAAGATGAGTTGTCACAAATTAATTACTTGTCAAAATGTTGATGCTTTACAACAAATCATCAATGAAACTAGAGAGTCTAGTATGGGATTTGAAATAGAACATTTACATAATTTTTTTAATTTTTGTCTTCGAATGAATAACTGGAATGACTCGGACCAAAAAGAGTGTTATGAAAGACTTTTAAGTGATATTGACTATTATGAGAATGGATACCGTTTATTAGAAGAAAAATACGAGACATACTCTTACGAAGCAGTTCATGAAATCTTTTCACAGATCACTTCGATTTTAGATAAAGATGGGTTGATAATAATGCTTAATTATACCAAATCTATTTATGATTATAATACCGAATATAAAAATAATCAAATACAAGAACCGACTAGTCTCTATCAAAAAGCTGTTATTTTTTTTCAAAAATCAAAAATAGCGTTGACAAATTGTTTCTACACAGCTGGAAGTTATTTACCGAATTGTATACGAAGATCTATTTTAAATTTCGATTTTCTCACTAACGAGTTGTGTACAAGGATTGATATGATCGAAGAAAATGGTATTTCGCAAATGTTAGATACCATCATTTTTGCTTATTTTCCTGGGTATTCAATCTCTACTGCTCGTTATATTGTTAATGTATTATGTAGTCTAAAAAAATATCCTGTAAAAACGACAACTGTGTTAATTCATAAATATTTAAAAAAAGGAATAAAAGAAAGAGAAAAAGAAAGACTAAAAGAAGAAAAGGAAGAAAAAGAAATAAAAGAAAAAGAAATAAGCAAAATCAAAGATTTTAATAAAGAAAAAAATGATTTAAATAAAGCATTAAAAGAATTAATAGCTGAAAGACAAAGTACAAGCACGCCAGAGTACAAAGATCAGATAGATCTTCGTATCAAAAAAATCCAATACAGATTAGCTAATTATATATCGATTGATACGTCTTATACTGAAGAATTAATTGCAAAAAGTAAAATTATGTATTTACAAAGGATAGAACATTCTTGTGAATGGGATTTCGATCGAATGCAAGAAGAAATAAATAAATCAGGAGATATAATTTATTTAAAAAAGGATGAACAAGGAAAAACGTGGGGAGAGACATTAAGATCTTTTATCCAACAAGGAATAGTTAATTTAAGCGAATATTTCCCGATTCCAACTAAACCGATTAAACAAATAGTTGATAAAATACCTATTATAAGAGATTCCAGTGATACCAAGAGTCAAATCGCGACTCTTGGATTGATGATGTCTATACTCGCTGGACCTCTTTATTTGAAACGAAAAGCTTTGTACTTAAGATATAAATCAATGTCAAGGTTTGGATGGACTGTACCGGGCAGACCTCCAGTAGATGTTAGTTTTCCAACGCCTACGATATACAAAACCATTCCAGCTGGTTTGATCGGTTTATTTGCTTGTTCTAATATGATAGAAAGATCATATAAAGATTTTTTAAAAATGCAACCAGAAAACCAGATTCGTAATACGATTAATTTAGATGAAATGGATTTGATATCGATAGAGGAAGAAAAAAAAGAAATAAAACTTTAACTTCTCCAACAAATCGCTAAATCTTCTCTGATTTTATAAATATCATCTTTTATTAAAAATAATGTATCGTTAAAACCGTATCCCTTTTCCTTTTTAACGAGATAACTAGATAAGATAGAACTTGGACTTTGATACCCCGATTCTTTTAATATGTTATACAAATCTGTTTTTTTATAAGAAAAATCTGGTGAAAGTTGGGCCAAAAAAGTAGACATCTTTGTAGATTTTCCTGTCATGATCTTTGTGATGGTTTTAACAAGAACCGGAGATTCTCTCCTTAGAACCGGAGATTCTATAGGATTCTCACTGTGAGTTTCGAAAAGATTTTCATATTTTTTTTCGCGACCTACTTCGCGACCTACTTCGCTTACTTTTTTTTCGTAATCCCATCCTACCTCTTTGTCGACTTTGATCATATGAAATTCTGCATTTTTATCTTTTACCATACTACGGGTAGTAAATTTCTTTTTATTCATCTCCATCGATTCGATAGAAGTTCGAATGCAAGTCGCATTATTTTGTTGTAAATATGTGATGATTTCTTCTTGTTTAAGAAAAGCCTTTCGTAAATCATCGATTATCTTTTTGGTGGTGTACAATCTTAACGGAATATGATCGTTATAAATGCCACACAAACGGATTTTTTGGATCAATTCGGGTTCATCGCATGTACTTGATACCAAAAGACGCTGTTCTGTCAAATGCCATTGATAGTCTTCAGATACAAAAGAGATACAACGACCTGCCAAATCGCCTGCAAAAATCAAAATGTGAGGATATTTATCGACTCCTCCGTTATCTTTCAAATATTGTAAAAATACAGAGATTGTCATTTTAATCTTTTTTATCACTTTTCCTTGACAAAAAGTGATTCCGTTACTGTTATAAACGATCGTTGAAAGATTTGGGTATGTCTCAGAAAGCGTGGATTGTGCTTTTAGACATGGATCTTTTGTACGACAAATATTGATTAAACAGATATGAGGAAAAGTCTCTGTTTTTCTTTCTACAAATTCATTTATGAAAGGGATAAGACCGGTATCTTGTTCAAACAAATCAGAATGTATTTTTCCAGTATAAGTACTTGTTGGATCAATCTCGATCATTTGAATGAACTCGATTCCTTTATAGTTAGAATGAGGGTGAAGAAGAATGATATGTTCAGATGACAAGTCTTCTTTTCCAATTGGGTCCATAATGGTAGCAGATATTCCAAATACTCGGTTCGCATGTTGTTTGATCTCTTGAATGATATCATGTTTTTTAGTAGTCTGACAAGAGTCGACGTAGTCTACTTCGTCGATGAATAAAATATAAGGAATGGTAGATTCTTTTATAATTGACCATATGGAACACATTGTTTTTTTGTTACTGAGAAGTAAGTAAATGTGAGGGATGGTAAGATCAATTTCAGTTTTTTTTAAGATAATTTTTGTACGTATTTTATGTTGTAATAAACGAGTATGAAGCTGTTTTCTGTCGGATAACCGGTCACGTAATAGGTGAATGATAGAGAAACCTTTAGATATAAACATAGATGTAGCATTTATGATAAAATTAGTTTTTCCGCTTTGTACCTGTCCTTTGATAAGGATATATTTAGAACTCATTTTTTCTAGATCTGGGTATTCCATTTTTGTTTTGAATACAATGTATTCAAAAAAATTCAATTTTATTAGTAATAAATGAAAGATATTATTATTATGTGTCATTGTGATAAAATCCATAAAGAGATATTACTATTCGGAAATATTGTACGTAATGATATAAAATTAATTTATATCGATAATTCTTATCCTGAATGTGATTTAAAATTAAAAGATTTTGAAGAAAATTCTATAGAAGAGATATGGCTCATGTACTGTCCATTATTACATATTTTTACTGAAAAAGATAGTTCAGGCGAGTCAGAATTGTTAAAAGATTTATATACAAATGGGTTTAAATGTTTGAAAGAGGGGGGTAAAATATATTTTCGTTTTAATCTATTCACTGATAAACAATTAGAACATAGAAAAAAATTAGGATTTCCATTGAGTTATAAACAAGGAGATAAAGAAGATATTATGAATAACTTGGATCGTTTTCAAGAAAAGTTTGGATCATCTTTCAAACAATGTATAAAAGATGATACAGACTTGTCTCATATCATAGATACAAGATATCAAAAACAAATCGTGATTATTTTAGAGAAATAAATAAAAAAAAATTATAATAAAATGAAGTCTGTTAAGAAATCTGTTAAGAAATCTGTTAAGAATTCGCCTAAGAAATCTGTTAAGAATTCGCCTAAGAAATCGTCTAAGAATTCGCCTAAGAAATCGCCTAAGAAATCTAGCCCATTCAATGATTTTTTTGATAAGGTATACATCATCTCATTAGAAGATAAACATAAGAATTTCTTAAAAGTGTCTCGTCAACTAAAGAAAGAAGGCATTAAACATGAAAAGTTTCTTGCAGTAGATGGAAGATGTCCTAAAGACGAAAAAGAGAAAGAGAAATGTACCATTAAAAAAAGAAAAGAGTTTCAGAAAAAGTATCATGTGAAAATCTCAAAACATCTTCCTTTATCCGCCGCTTCTTTAACCATCGGAACAGTTCTTATTCTAAGAGAAATGTTAGAAAAGGGATGGGAACGCGTCTTGATTTTAGAAGATGATGTTGTCTTAGACAAAAACATCACAGAAAAGTTCAAGAAAGGAGTAGAAGAATTAAAGAAAGCTGATTGGGATTTGTTATATCTTGGATGTGGGAGAGAATGCGGTCACAAAGAAGTGAGCAAACGTAAAACTAGTAAAAATAAGTATGAATCTACATGGGAAGATGGAAGCTATGTTGCTCATCCATACGATCTAAGAACCCCTTGTTCTAAAAAAGATTGTCCATCTCTATCTAAACATATTTCTTTTGTCACGGAGGCAGGAGGAACTTGGGGATATTCTTATACGAGAGAAGCTGCTCAAAAATTTTTAGATACATTGGTAATCAAAAGTGGTGAAAATAAAGGGGTTACTAAAGTTAACGATCATATCGATCAATTATTAATGAAAACTCATCATAAATATGGATTGAAAGTATTGGCATTTGACACACCTATCGTTTGGCACGAATACGGGGTAGCACAGAGAGATCGGTTTAGCACAATCGACTGGTAAAAATGATTTTTTTAGACAAAAAAAAAAATAAAAATAAAAATGAATTTACAAAAAAGTGGTTATTTAGAGATATTTATCGGTCCAATGTTTGCCAGTAAAACAAGTAAACTAATTGAACTTTATAAACAGTATACATTTTGTAATATAAAAACGTGTGTGATCAACCATTCATTTGATAAGCGTTATTCAACTACTGATTTAGTAAGTCATGATGGTGTAAAGATTCCATGTATAATCTCAGATAGTTTATTACATTTAGAAGTAGAGGCAGACGTGATATTAATCAATGAAGCTCAGTTCTTTACTGATCTAGTAGAAGGTGTAAAAAAAATGTTAGAAATGAAAAAAACGATATATATTGGTGGATTAGATGGAGATTACCAAAGAAATAAAATTGGAAATGTATTAGATCTGATACCATTATGTGACCAAGTGACCAAGTTACAATCTTTATGTGGAATTTGTAAAAATGGAAATAAAGCTATATTTTCAAAGAGAGTTACACAAGAAACTGATCAGATTTTAATTGGTAGTCATAACTATATCCCAGTTTGTAGATCTTGTTATTAAATTTTCTCTATCTAATAAATGAGTCTGTGTAAATATAAAGATTCACTTGGCACTTCAAACAAAGGAGTTCATTCTTACAGATTTTTAGGTTTAGCTATATTTGATGTCATTCTGACTATCGTGTTAGCATTATTGATCTCTTATTTTTTTAGAATACCATTTATTTATACATCTATCTCTCTTTTTATTTTAGGAATTATACTACATAGATTGTTTTGTGTAAGAACTACTATAGATAAACTATTATTTCCAGACTCAACCCATTCAGACCAGTCAAATAGTCCAAATAACAGTCCAAATCCAAACAGTCCAAATAACAGTGCAAATAACAGTCCAAATAACAGTCCAAATAACAGTCCAAATAACAGTCCAAATAACAGTCCAAATAACAGTCCAAATAGTTCAAACAAATATACGGGGTATCTAGATCAAAAAGATGCTAGTGATTGTATTAATATTTCTTGTAAAAAAAGAGAGTGTAGTCTAGGAGACGGATATTGCTTCTGCATGTATGGTTGTATTGATAAAGATAAAAAAATAGTAGCTAGATTATTTAATGACTGTAGCAAAGGAATTTTGAACGATTCTTCTTATTTTGATAAATCATGTGATGCATATAGTAGTGGATCGGTATCCATTCCTATATAACATCCTTTTAAATTATTTTATGATTATTTTATGACTTTTTCATAAAATAATTTAAAAGAATGTTATAATATAAATGAGTCAAGAAAATTATATATGTTCTTTTTGTAAGAAAGAATTTAAGACAAAATATACACTAAAAAGTCATGTAGATAAAAATAAAAAATGTATGATTAATAGAGGACAAGAACCAGTATCTGAGTTTGTATGTGAAAAATGTAATTATGTAACAATGTTCAAAAACGATCTTGTCAAACATGTAAATATATGTAAAGTAAGTAAAAAAAATGAAAATAATTCAGATCTTTTACAAGAACTAAAAGAACAAATTATAGAATTACGTAAACAGCTTAAAGAAAAAGATCAAATTATCAAAGATCTTGCCGAAAAAGCGATAGAAAATTCAAAAACATCGGTTTATAATACAACCAATACAACCAATAATATTGTAAATAATCTGAAAGTTATTTCAGAAGAATATATAAAAGATAATGCGAAAAATTTAACTTTAGAACACATTAAAAAAGGTGCTGTAGGATATTCTGAATATTTCTTAGAATATCCTTTAAAAGAAAGAATTACATGCACCGATTTTTCTAGAAGAAAAATTAAATATAAAAATGAAAATGGCGAGATTGTATCAGATCCTGAAATGACATTATTATCTAATTTACTTTTTAAGAGTATCAAAGAAAAAAATCGTGAACTAACAATTCAATATACAAATGAATTAACCGATAAAATGAATAAAACAAAAGATTCATTTCAATTAGAATATTTTATGAATATTATCAGTAAATTCACTGAACAAGACATTGAAATATTTAAGATGTTTAATGGAGATAAAAATGATTTTTTTCATGATATACTCAGAAATATTTGTTGTAAAACTATTAAATAATTTATGACTATTTTATGACTATTTTATGACTTTTTGATTAATAATCAGTCTTTATTATGCTTTAAAATATTTTTATAGTTTTTGTGATTAATAATCAGTCTTTATTATGCTTTAAAAAATTATTTTATGACTTGTAAAAGTCATAAATAAAAATGTGTGTGTGTGGGTGTCAATAGACCAGCGATACTTTTTGTATCATTTTAGAAATTCAATTGATTTTTTATACTATTTAAAATATATAATCTTTAATTAAAATGAATTTAATTAAAAATAGTTATCCTTTATTTTTACCACAAAAAACATTTATTGATTGTTTTAGTAATGTTAATGCATATGTAGAAATGAATCCATCAATGTTTATTGATAAAAATGGAGATGTTATTATATTAGTAAGAACTGTAAATTATAAAAAATTCCATGATTTTAGATTTACATTACTTGAAAATTTTTCAATTTCAAATTACGGGATGTTGGTAGGACATATAAGTGATTTATATGATTTAAAATATTATGATATAATAATTGAATATAATTTACCAACATTTTGTACATATTGGAAAGGATTAGAAGATATACGATTTATTTCAAAAGATACATTGTTAGTTACAGTTCCTGAATTTAATGAAAATGGAAATCCATGTTTATATAAGGCAAAGATGACAAATAATAAAATTCATTCATTTATAAAGTGTTATCCAAATATAATTGAAAAAAACTGGATGCCAATTGACAATGACTATGTTATTTATAGTTTACATCCATTTTTAATTAAAAATATAGAGAAGGAAGAATATCAAGAAATTAAAAATGATAGATACGATTTAAGAGATTTTCATGGATCAACAAATGGAGTAGATTTTTTAGGATCAAAATTATTTATGATTCATAAAGGAAAAGTACATTGTTTTTTATTATTTAATCAAAAAACAAATGAAATAAAAATATCAGAACCTTTTTCGTTTTTTAAATATTCTTATATAGAATTTGTATGTAGCTTGTGTAGTTATAATGACGAATTGTATCTAAGTTTAGGCATAAATGATGATAAAGCATTTATTGTAAATATTGATAATAATAAAATTAAAAGTTACTTTAACTTAAACCAAGTCTGACAACTCGTTTTCATTTTCACAAATCCCCACAAGTCATCGCCAAGTTTTTAGTGGCTTCTTTGTTAAACTTCCTTCCGAAAATAGCTTTTGATTGACATATTTTCTTTTTCATTTTTTCCATTCTTTTATTATTGAACTTTACAGGACTTGTTCCATCTTCCCAATAGGTAAAAGTTGTCGGTAAATTTAAAAACTCTTTTTTAAAAGACGGGGAATACCATTTGCCATAATAATGAATAAACCAATTTACAGGAAACAATTCATCTGGACAATATGTCCAAACGTTATTTCCATCTTCTACTCTACATTTTTTATACATTTGTTTAGCATACTCTCGACCCTTATCAGTGGTTTTTAATTTTACTAATAAGTTGGCGTGTTTTCTGTTTAATGTAACCCATTGGTCTGCATATGTCAAACCCGTCTCGTTTGTTCCTTCCCAATCAGGATCGACATGAATACGAGATTTTTTTGATTTCGTTATTTTTTTATAGGTTTCTTCATAAGTAAAAAGAGGTATACATTCGCCACTTAATAACACGAAATATTCATTTTCAGGATCCTTTAACGCTTCTATTAATAGATTAATCCAAGCGTATACCAAACTCTTTTCACACCATCCCGTTTTAATGGTTCTTATTTTAGATTTTTCAATCCATTCTTGAGTATTATCCGTGACCGTTTTGAGGTGAGAATAAATCGTATATGTATTTTCAAAAGAGAAGAATTCTTCCCATTGTTTAGCGTGTTTTACTTGATCATATAATAAAAAACAGAAGGCTATTTTATTCATTTTATTAATGAATAAAAAAATTTAATTGTACATTTTTTTCCAGACAGTCGTTTTTTTTTGTTTGAATTGGATATTCCAGAGCGTAATCTCGTCAATCGTTTCTTTTTTATCTAATTTAATAGTAGGTGTATCTGTCGTATATTTGGATACACCCGCTGCGTGTCGTAACGTATATCTCTTTTTAGTCCACCCTTTTTTAGAAACAGGTCGCCAATCAGTTCCCACCGATTTTTCAGACATGCAATATATATCACCTGGGTTTAATTGAAAAGAGATATTGTACCCCCTTGGTCGATCATTGAAGTACCACATATAATGTAAATTCATTTTTTTTCCTAACCGAACCCCAATCACTTTTCGTCGTTCTGAATCTCCATGGTATCCTATCCCTGTACCTGTTGGATCGTAATACTTATTTCCTTCGCATTTCAATCCTTCCGCGTTCTTTCCAAAAATATGGATTAGTTTAGAACGGACCGATTTTAATACTCTCGCATCTTCCCAAGCAACTGTAGTTCCTTTTCCTTCATTAAAATTAGATATCTGACTTTTATCATCAAAGTTTAAATTGTGTCTTGCATTTTTATTCTGTTCTTCCTTTTTTTTAGTATTGTACATTTTTTTATCCCAGTCATAAACTAACATCTCCGTAGCTAACTCTTTCGTCAATTCCTTATTTTCTAACACATTTAATCCGTTTCGAATAATCAAAACGTATGCTTGAAACTCTTTATCTTTTTTGGCTATCTCTAAAAACTGTTTCTCTTCTTCATCTTTCGCTTCATTTGGCAAGTATTTATTTAAATGGACAATACGTGTTTCACATCCTTTCTTTTTGAAAAATCTTTCGGCTCGTTGGATATCTGTCAATGAGAATCCATGTTCAGACATTTCCCCTATTTTCTGCATACCAACATGAGATTCAGCAACATCACCGAAAGTTAAAGTGATAGTTCCTTTAAATGGAGCAAAATAGGTATTATGGATGTAATCATAAATCAATTTCGATTTTTGCGTATCTGAATATAAAGAGAAATAGTGTAAGAATGATAATAGTTTGCTATATTTATAATTAGAAATAGGTTCTATCTTTACATAACCATCTTTATCTTTATTCTCTTTATTCTTTTTATCATTCTCGTCGTTCCGTTTGTTATTAGATAATATCTTATCGCACATCTTTTTCAGTACATCTTTAGTATCATTTTCAGTTCCGTTACATATTTTAATCACAATTTCTTCCATTTATTAGAAATTTATAAATTTTTACGAAGAAATTTAATAGATTCGAGATTTTTGTCATTTTTATAATATGCCAATATCAGTTCAAGATCTTTCTTTGTTTTTGATAAACAGTTATCATCAACATCTCCTTGAAATTTCTTGATTCGAATTGAATTGTGTTTATTGGGAGGGTATTGTGAGGTGTTTGTATATAGATCATCTAATAATAAGATATTATCATTATTATGATCAGCAAACTGATGTAATAATCTAATATCTTTTAAAGAATCTGGACCATACTTTTTCATACTTTTCTCACAGTCATCGTACGTTAATACTCTTTGTATTTTTCGATTTGGGGTTTTAACTGCTTTAGATACTATATTATGGACATACTCTTTTTGACCAGCTGACCATATGGACACGTTAAAATGTCGACACAACCAATCTAAAAAACGTTGCAATCCAGGTCGATAAAGAACGATATAATCTTCGAAATAGTGTTTATCGAGATGATCTATATCTATCTTTTTATTTTTTATATTTTTATGGGGATAATTTTTATCAATTGAAAAAATTAACGTTTCATCTAAATCGAGATAGATGTTAATCTTTGACATTTATTATATACAAAATTTTAAATATTCTTTTGGGATTGATTTGACAAATCCATCTTTTTTAAGCTCTTCGAGTCCTTTTTTCGCTACATTTTTCTCACACTCTTTTGAATCGTTCGATGGGTTAGAAAATAGTTGGTATGCTTTCCCTGATACTTTATTTTTAATATTCAGGATTGATCTTCTATTTTTCTTATCATTAATATACTGGATATCAAAGATCTTCAAATTATCATTAAGTTCTTTTAATTGGGTTTTAGGGTCCACCAAATCGTCGTAGTTGATATGCAAATTTTCTTTTTCTAATATATTGGAGATCAATTGGTAACATACGATATAACCCAATCCTTTCTTATACTTACTGTCTATTACCATCTCTGTTGCAGCAATAAAAGACTCAAACACATCTTCAAGTGCTTTTCTGATATATAGTTCTGTCTGGTTAGGGGGTACTAAAATAAAAGGAGAGAATCCTGACTGTTTTGAAAATTTGGCCAAGCTATGAGATTCGGCTAAATTGATTTTAAGTCTGGTAATGATATCAATTGCGTACGGGTTATTGAGCTGGTAAAAGTAATCGGATATATACCATAAGATACATTTATTCACCGTATTATCTCCGAGAGTTTCTAATGATTCATAATTTTCAGTGGATACAGGGTTTACATCAGGGTGTGTAAATGCTGATGCATAACATTTCATATCATTTTCATTTAAATCTAAATCTTTTAAAAAATGAACTGTTTTTAAAAGACTTAGAATCATATCTTTAAAATCTTTATTAGAAACTAATGGATTCCTTTGTTTTTCTCTTTTTTCATCGATATCGTCTTTTACTTTATACAATCCTCTCTTTTTAAAGTATTCTAAAGAGATCAACGCAGCCTCTTTCTCTGCGTTAATGGTTGTATTGCTATTCCCTTCTCCGATCAATGTAACGTTGTTACGTTTATCTTTCAAAAAGATACGGACATTAAAATTGGACGTTTTTTCGTCTTTCTCGTTTTTATATTCAATTTCGTATTCGTATTTGATATCCGTCTGCATAAATTCTTTTAATTTCGTTTTTGGATCTTTATCATAAGTGAAATCAATGTCTTCAATCTGATTCAATAAATAAATACAAAATTTATTGACAACAACGTATCCTATCCCTTGTTTATACTTTTTATTGATAAATAATTCGGTTATGCCTATAAAAGCTTCAAATAATTTTTGAATCATTTTGACATCGATGTTTACTTTATCGTATAAGATGAAAGATGAAAACCCTTTCAATAATTTTTCTTCTATGATTTTTTTGCCTATTTTTTTAGATTCGATAAAGTTATTCTTCATTAATGTTAATTGAGATGGTTTTTCTTTTTTGAATCGTCGGAATAGGTACCACATCACGATTTTATGGAGAGATATCTGTCCCAATGTTCTAAAATATTTATAATTATTATCTTCATCATAAGAAGAGTCTGTAAAGGATGTCGTATAATAAGAAAGAGCTTCTGGTGTTGTTAACGTCTCGACGTATTTATTTTTTGTTTTCGTTAACAAAAAAGTTTGGGCGATGAATGTTTTCATATCCATTTTTATTTTGTATAAAAAATAATAATAAAAAATCAAAATTATAATAAATGTATCTTTCACGTTTCAAATCAGTTAAGAAATCAGATAAGAGTGCTAAGAAGAGTGTTAAAAAGAGTGTTAAAAAGAGTGTTAAGAAGAGTGTTAAAAAGAGTGTTAAAAAGAGTGTTAAAAAGAGTGCTAAAAAGAGTGTTAAAAAGAGTGTTAAAAAGAGTGTTAAAAAGAGTGCTAAAAAGAGTGTGAAAAAGAGTGCTAAAAAGAGTGCTAAAAAGAGTGTGAAAAAGAGTGTGAAAAAGAGTGTTAAAAAGAGTGTTAAAAAGAGTGTTAAGAAGAATGTTAAGAGTGCTAAAAAGAGTGTTAAAAAGAGTGCTAAAAAGAGTGTTAAAAAGAGTGCTAAAAAGAGTGTTAAGAGTGCTAAAAAGAGTGTTAAAAAGAGTGCTAAAAAGAGTGTTAAAAAGAGTGTTAAAAAGAGTGTTAAAAAGAGTGTTAAAAAGAGTGTTAAAAAGAGTGTTAAAAAGAGTGTTAAATCACCTAAATCACCTAAATCACCTAAATCACCTGAGAAATATTGGAAAGTAAGTATAAAGTTTAAATTAGTTGAAAATGAATATTCTCCTGAACCTTTACCCTCTGAAAAAAAGTTTCGTGAACACCTAAAAAAGGTCCAAAAAGATGAAGATTATAAATATGATTTGACTCAACTAACAGACTTCCATAACTTGGATTCAGTAAAATCTGTTAAAGCAAAAGGCAATAAAATCTCCTTTTTAGTTCCTATAGATATTTTCAATTCAGCGAAACTGTTACAACATAAAATTGAGACAAGTAATCCTGAATATGGGTTTTATAATTTGGATGGACATGATCTTCGAATTATAGACGTACACGTAGAATAAATTTGATTTAAATTAAAAAAAAAAATATAAAGTAAAAAAATGTCGATTCTTATCCCAGAATTTTGTGAACATAAAAAAATTGAAAAAACTAAACTGTTATACGATGCGTATACATGGAATGATGTAAACATAGAAGATTTGATAATAGAAGGGTACGAAATAGAGAGTCCTAAATACATATCGATTGTCAAAAAATTCATTAAAAAAAAAAGTAAAAGTATTCTATATTCAGTAGATGTTTATAATAAAGATCGTTTATTTTTGAAGGAAGCAGTAATCAAAATATACAAGAAGAAATCTCATTTCATAAAATACATTGAAAAGGTAGCAAGTCTAACAAGCAACCCTTATTTTATAAAATTTTATGAAACCTTTAATTTGGACAATAATTGGTGCATTATAGCAGATAAAATAAATGGAAATTTACACGATTTGATTCAAAAGAATTTGTTGGGAGAACAAGATATCAAATCTATCATCAAGCAATTACTGGAGTATATAGATATCCTTGATTCACAAAGACGATGTCATATCACTTTAAAATCTGAACATATTTGTTATATTTACGAAGGAGATAAGATAATGATTAGAATGTTTAAAACCGATTTTATTTTTTATGATGATATCATTGATTCAGTAAAAATTTCAAACTATACAGATCCTGATCTTATTCAGATTTTCCCTTTACAAAAGATAGCTACTTATAAGATTAATATGTGGTGTTTGGGATGTATTTTTCATGAATTGGTAACAGGTAAAAATGCTTTTGAAAATAATTTTAAAACGAATATAGAAACATTTTTTTATATAAAACAAAAACTATACGATTTTGAGCCTTTATTGTATAACAGTTTATCTGATCCAGAGTGTTTTAGCGATTTTATATCTTGCATTTTTTTACAAAGATTATCAGCAAAAGAGTGTCTCTCTCACCCCTATTTAAGCTAATTTAGATTTTTTATAAAGGTAAAAAATCTAAGTAAAATTGAGAGACTTTAGGGTCTATAGAAATTCTGTCTGGTCTGAATGATGTTAAGTACAATCCGGTTAAACTTTTTACACGAGATAAGGCAACGTATACCATGTGTTTTTCAAAGATGCTATACCCCGCATCAATGACAGCACAATCTAAAGTACTTCCTTGACATTTATGGATAGATAGACAATATGCTAAGATAAAAGGGAATTGTAAACGAGTCGCGATTACTTTATCATCTTCTTCGTATTTAAAATCATGTCTTCCAAATACGATCACAGTATCATTCATAAATTTTACAGATAAATGATCTGAAGATAATTCTACGATGACCCCTCTAGCACCATTACAAAGTCCTTCTTCTACATTTTTATTAATTGTTAACATAACCTGTGCTCCCACTTTTAATTCTAATGTTTTAGGGGAGATTAGATCAAGTAAAGATAGGATAGATGGGTCTTTACAATCATCTCTAGATAAATAAACAACTAATTCATTAGGATTTTTAATCAATTCTTCTTTATTTTTCTGACTAACATCAATTCGTTTACTGCTTAAAAAAGTAGGCTTGATTTCAAATATATCGGCGTCTGTTTTAGTCTCCAACTCCTGAAATGATTTAACTCTTTTAAACAATTCTATATTATCATCGAAAGTATGTTTTCCAATTCTAATTCTAGATAAGATATTAGAATAGAGTTCATCTGTAAATCGGTATACTTTTTCTAATAGAATAGTATGCAGATTCAATTCAGTCCACGCTTCGCTTTCAAACGCATAATCGTCATTGATAGGAGGTAATTGGTAAAAGTCTCCTGTAAGTATAACCTGAATACCTCCAAATGCTTTTGAGTTTTTTCGAATGACTTTGAAAGATTCCGAAAGAGCTGTTAAATAGGTTTTGCCTAACATACTTATTTCATCAATGACGAGAATTTCACAATCAATGATTCTCTTTGTTGCTTTATTCTTTTTTATTTTTTTCACGATGTCTTTGATAAAAGTTGTTTTGATAACACCTATTCCAGAGAAAGAGTGAATGGTTTGGCCTCCTATATGATAAGCAGATATACCGGTGGTTGATGTGAGACATAACTGCTTATCTGTCTGCATTTTCAATTCATTGATCAAATACGTTTTTCCGGTACCCGCTTTTCCTGTTAAAAAAATATTTTTTTGTTGAGATACGAGATCAGATAAAGACATTTTAAGCGTTCTTTTAAGACTTCTTTAATTTTATTTTATTTATTCAATTTTATAGGTTCGAAATATACATTATATAAATCGTATTTTTTA
>Ga0209188_1001926_pt1 | contig 15897 bp, 18 predicted proteins | sample C_130625_EF_Meta_FD_187307 | JGI IMG/M metagenome (GOLD analysis project Ga0209188, IMG submission 187307) | Freshwater microbial communities from Lake Croche, Canada to study carbon cycling - C_130625_EF_MetaG (SPAdes) (version 2) | ecosystem: Environmental > Aquatic > Freshwater > Lake...
AGAGCTTGCACGAACACGAATCCAATCGGGTTTTTTTAATACCTGATCAATCGGAATGATCTTAATTGGAATACGGGATGTCTTCTCAGCAGATTTTTGCTTTTTGGAGGGGTCGTAGGCAAGTTCAGTATTTATTTTTTCACTCATAACAGTATTCTATTCTTTACGCCTTAAGCGTGTTGTTGCAATTGTCTTTTAAGTTGATGAATCAATTTATCAGAAACTTCCGAAACCGTGCAATTCTTATTTAATGTTGCTAAATCAACGGTTTGCAACCCCTGATAACCACAAGGATTAATCATTTCAAAGGGCTTTAAATCCATCTTCACATTGAGGGAAAGGCCATGATATGAACATTGTTTTGTAATTTTCAAGCCTAAAGCCGCTATTTTGGCTCCCGATAAATGTTCATTCCCACTATTTTTATCATTTAAATAAATGCCTGGTGCCCCTGATTTTCTCTCTGCACATACTTCTAATTGCGTTAAGGTATCAATGATGGCCTGCTCAATTTTGTTAACGAATTCACGAACGTAAAGATTTTTTCGCTTTAAATTTAATAATAAATAAACTACTAATTGACCAGGCCCGTGATAAGTAATTTGTCCACCACGATCAACTGGCACTAAAGGGATACCAGAATTCTGAACTAGTAAGTGCTTATTTTCGCCCGCTAAACCTAAAGTAAAAACGGGTGGATGCTCCAATATCCAGATTTGATCTTTGGTAGATTCTGTACGCTGCTGCGTAAATATCTTCATCTTCTCATAGGTAGTTAAATAATCTTGTAAACCAAGATGTATCACTTCTATGACATCACTTGCCATAGCTTATAAAACTACACTAACCAATGGATGTGTCGATAAAGTTCGATAAATTTCATCTAATTGCTCTCGACTAGTTGCGTTAATGTTCACTGTCAATCCTAAATAATTATTCGCTTTAGAAATACGCTCTTCTATTTCTGAAAATTTAAATTGTGGATCAAACTGCTTACAAACCATCGCAACGGCCGGTTTAAAGTCGGGATGATTTTTACCCATTACTTTAATAGGAAAGATGCAAGGGTACTTAATTAAAGACTCATTTATGTTCATATCCATTTTCTACTCCATACCAGGCTGAAATAATTGCCTGTCTAATGCAATGTAATTTGCGATGAAAAAAATGATCTGCTCCGGGAACGACTTGAACTAGTAATTCTTGCGACCTGGCCCATTCAAACACATCATTTAATAAAATTGTTTCATCTAATTCACCATGAATTATGATGGAATTAGCTGGCACATTGGGTACATCCCATTTGCCACAAGCAGTCCCTACTAAAATTAACCGCTGTGGTAAATCCTCCTGTAGCTTTGCTACCAGTCGGCTACTGACATAGGTACCAAAAGAAAAACCGGCTAGTACATAAGGTAATTTAGAGATTTGACTTACCCAAGGGTAAGACTGAATTTCTGGAATCGACCCCCAGAATACTGAGCTTCTTGCTTGTGCAAGGATCTCTTCAAGATCCTGTGTTTCACCGATGCCGTGATCATGAACTCCGGTCGACTGCCCTACACCCCGAAAATTAAACCGAATCGTTATGAAACCCAATTGATTGAGTGTTTTTGCAAGTGTTACGGCCACCTTATTATCCATTGTTCCACCCATTAGGGGATGTGGATGCGCCACAATGGCAATGCCTTTTATAGGGAACTCAGGGTCCGTCATTAAGCGTTCAGGAAGTTCAATCTTAGACTGGGCAAAGCCAATCGTAATTGGAATCTGTAGGTCCAAGGAACGCAAAGTCATGCCAAGGTATCGCTAAGGATCAATCTTGTCACTGGTTTACCATGAATAAAATGGCTTTGAATAATTTCATCGATATCTTCTTTATCTACAAATTGATACCAAATGCCTTCTGGATAAACCACCATTACCGGACCTAGGTCACATCGATCAAGGCAACCTGCGCGATTAACTCGAACCTTGCCAACTCCATTGAGGTTTAAACGCTTACATTCGCTTTTAGCGTAATCAAACATATCGGTTGCACAATGATTTTCACAAGAATTTTCACCGTTCTTACGAAGATTCAAACAAAAAAAGGCGTGGAATTGGAATTGACTCATAGATAAATTATATCCCTTATATCTCTCAAACTTAATACTTAGAAAAGGATGTCTGCACAATTTTGTATTGTTTGATTAAAACCACGATTCCCAATAGGGGCCAAACCATCGTTAACCATTCAAGTAAACCATTAAAGTGCTTAAGACGCCCCTGTGGAAGCAGTTGAACTTGTGACAAATAATAAGGATTTTGAGGCAAGATATTGACCACAATTAAAAGCAAAATAAAACCGATGATAGCAATCACCCAATGAGTGCTTCTTGAGTAATTCCTGATGATTATCGCGATGATAAAACCCAGCGCAATTCCAAAACCATTAGCGACGCTAATCCAATGTTTCACATCAAAAGAGCCATATTGAAGCTCTGACATTGCAAATTTTAAGAACGCACTAAACGCAATAACGCCTAAGATCACTTTCAATTTAGGTGCTTGGCGACGAATTCCCGTCATCATAAATGCGCTTGTACTAACAACGGCAAGTGTTGCGATTAGAATTTCCTGCGTCGTATTGCTAAGAATTCTTGTCCAATAAGGAGAAATTCTTAAGAAGTTGATGTGCCAGTCTCCCATTCCCAACCAGACATTTTGAGGGAAAATTTGGGCTAAAGGAAAAATAGCAAGTAACAAAAAAAATTCTTGGTTTTTTCCAAAAAAAACATTCCTAAAACGACCTGTCCAATGCTTTGAGAGAAGAACAGGATTGATTGTAATGGCGAGAAGAGCGCCGATAAAGGTACCTAAACCATTCGCATAAAAATCAGTTAGGTTAGCAACTCTAGTGGATAGAAAGGATTGTGCAGACTCCAAGCTTGCAGACACAAATAATCCAAAGAGCAAACTAAGTAAAAATGCAGGCCATTTGACCCACCTTGGATATAGTGCCAAAACAGCTAAAAAGCCCAATGGTAAGTAACCCAAAATATTTACTTCCACATCAAAAAGAGGGATATATTTGGGTAGTGGTGCGGTGATCCATGACAATGGATCTAAAGAGACATATTCAAAATTAAAAGGCGTTAAGCTCGCAAAAATAATCAGCGCAATGGTCACGCATAGAGTGAGTCTCGCTAATGAAAAAGGTGTTGGTGCTTTCTTTTCGTCAAGGGAACTGGTTATATTTTTGAACATTTTAATTTGTAACATTATCATTCATACATGGAATGCCTATTTGAAGAAGTTAATGAAACACTTTCTACTAACCAAGATTTAATGAATCGTTGGCGGAGTAACGACTTACTTCTTCCTGTAAGTCGCCTAGCAAATCATCAAACTGCAGGCCGAGGTCGTCGTGGAAATGCTTGGATTTCTGAAAAGAATAACTCATTAACCTTCTCACTAGCTTATTTTTTTGACGCAAAAACAAATTTACGGACATTACAACCATTAAGTTTAGTCGTTGGTTTAGCCATTTTAAAAAGTATTGCCCTTTATTGGAAGACTGATTTAGGGAACCTAAAATCTTTAGGTCTTGGTCTAAAGTGGCCAAATGACATTTACCTTGGGAACGCTAAGCTAGGTGGAGTACTAATCGAAAGTGGACAAAAAACAGGGGGCGAACCCATTTGGACCATCATTGGGATTGGTCTTAATTTAAATCATTTAAACACTCCAGTTGAAAGTGCCTATTTAGTGAGTTCTTTAGATCAGGTCAATCTCCCTAATAAAAAAGCGCTAGATAAACTTTCTTTATGGAAAGTTATTACCAATCAACTCATCCAGGATCTAGAAGACTTTACCAACCGAGGTTTTACTTTTGAAGCTTTAAATTGGAATGAATTCCACAATTATCACGAACAGGATGTAATCGTTACAGAAAATCAAAAAATAGTCCAAAGTGGGAAAATAATTGGGGTTGATGCTCAGGGCGCTTTAATATTGGAGACACCAATCGGAATTCAAACCGTTCATAATGGCAATATCTCAATACGAAACGCTCTTGTTTAAGTTATGGAATTAGATTTACTTCTTGATATTGGTAATACCCGTAGTAAATGGATTACTACTCTGGCCAATTCATTGGATTCATTCACCATTGTTCATGAGGGAATAATCAACAATGCTGAGTTGGTTGAGCAAATTCAAGTTCAGTTCAGCCCTTCTTTCATGTTGAATCAACAGCAGATAATCAAAAATATTTACTGTACTTGCGTAGGTCAGTCAGAACTTTTAAAAACTTGGCAAAATCATTTTCCGAATGCCAATTTCAATCTTTTAACAGGGGATACTATAGTCCCCTCATTACAAAATAACTATCTAAATCCTGCAGAACTAGGTACTGATCGTTTAGCAGGGGTGATTGGGGCTAGTACCTTACACCCTAATAAAAATATCTTAATTGTGGCTTCAGGAACTGCCACCACCATTGATTACCTTCAGAGTGGTTCGATCTTTATGGGTGGATGGATTATTCCAGGCTTTGATCTGATGTTAAAGTCCCTAGGGAAATCCACTGCTAATTTACCAATCTTAGATGCTAATCAATTATTAAAAGAATCTTCCAATAATCCTTCTGTTAAAGCGCAACGAATTTCTCAAGTAGCGCTGGGTAAATCTACCAAAGATGCGATTGAAATGGGTGTGATTCTATCTACACTTGGCGCTATTCAATTAGCACTTAATCAAATAAATCAGATTGAAATGATTCTTCTAACTGGTGGAAATGCGCCGCTCTTAGAATCGTATTTATTGCCAATCTTAAATGGCTACAACCTGAAGAGGGAACCCAATTTAATCTTGATTGGCATCAACTCATGGCGCCTAAATAAAAAGGAGTCTTCCCTTTGAAATTCGTTAAGTACTCACTCGTTCTCTTTATTTTGATCAATATTTTTTTAGTATTCGCGAATGTTATCAATCCTTCATGGGCTGTCAGTCAGATAAATCGGTGGGTTGAATCGACGCACCCTTCTAATCGTCTCCTGAATCAGGATGTGATCAAAAGTACTCCAGCAATTGCTTTAGGGGGAGAAGTAAGCGCAGTGGTTGAGACACAAACACCACAGAAAAACTAAATTCTAATTTTTTCTAATAGTTTTGTAGTTGAACTGAAATGAATAAATGGGATTGCATACGCTAGGCCACCCCAGGTTCGAACGAGGGCTGTTTCAGCTAGAGTTTCAATATCGTAATCACCACCTTTGACATAAATATCGGGTCTAATTTGAGCAATCAAAGATACCGGTGTTTTTTCAGAAAAAGGTACAACTAAATCAACACTTTCCAATGAGGCTAAGAGTGACATCCGATCTATTTCAGGATTAATAGGTCTATCCTCACCCTTACCTAACATTCGAACAGAAACATCAGCATTCACTCCAACGACCAAACTCGCACCTAAACTTTTGGCTTGGGCAAGATAGGTAACGTGACCTCGATGAAGGATATCGAATACTCCGTTTGTAAAAACTATAGGCTTTTCAAGGACTTGAAGTGCCTTGGCAAGTTGATCGTCTGTAAAATTTAGAGGTAAAACTTTACTTTCAAAGTTAGGAATGGGGTAACTGTTTGGGCTCATACAATGATTCTAAATTATTTTAAAATATACTTTTAGGAAATTGTTGTAAATATCGCTTAGACTCTATGTTACTTATAAAATTTGGATAATTGAGTATGCAAAAGATTACAAAATTTTTTATTAAAATTTCGATATGTTGGGCGATATTTTTGCCTGCATTTAGCTTTAGCGCTGAATCCTGCCCTGTTGCTTTAGACTTTAAGTTTCCTCGTTTACAAGATGAAGTTTCTCAAGACTTATGTCAATACAAAGGTAAGGTAGTGTTAGTTGTTAACACCGCGAGTTTCTGTGGTTTTACTTCTCAATATGAAGGTTTAGAGAAAATTTACGCCACTTACGCACCAAAAGGCTTTGTTGTTTTAGGTTTTCCATCCAATGATTTCGGCCAACAAGAGCCTGGCTCCAACAAAGAAATAGCTGATTTTTGTAAAAACACCTATGATGTAAAATTCCCTATGTTTGCAAAAACCTCAGTAAGTGGGCCAAGTGCAAACCCTTTGTTCAAATTACTTCTGGAAAAAACCAAAACATCACCAAAGTGGAATTTTTATAAATATCTTATCGATCGTGATGGCAATGTTGTAAAGTCATTTAGCAGTATGGCCAACCCTGACAGTAGAACCGTTACATCTGAAATCGAAAAACTATTAGCCGGTAAAAAATAATGTCTCAAAAAAAACGAATTGCCATCGTTGGCGGTGGTATATCTGGGTTAAGTTGTGCCTATGCACTTCGTAATGAGCCAAATCTTGAAGTGGTTTTGTTTGAAAAAGAAGGACGTATTGGCGGTCATAGTCATTCAATTTCTTACACTCCGAAGAATAGTGACAAATCTTTCTGGATTGATACTGGCTTTTTAGTATTTAATGAACGAACCTATCCGAGATTGATTCAATTTTTTGATGCTTTAAAAGTTCCTGTTGCTAAATCGGAAATGTCTTTTGCTGTATCCATCCCTAGAAAGAATAAAGTTCCTTTAGAGTGGGCTGGAGACACTATTAATACCCTGTTTGCTCAAAGAAGTAATTTGATTAGTTGGAAGTTTTGGGGGATGGTGTTTGATATTTTCCGTTTTAATGCACTTTGTAAAAAATTAGCAAAAGCTAGCCTTACAGAGAACATTCCTGAAATCAGCGTTGAAGATTTTCTAAAAAAGTATCGCCTTGGCTTACCCTTTAGGGATTGGTATCTTTTGCCGATGGTAGGTGCTATTTGGTCCTGTACAACGCAGGAAATGATGAAGTTTCCAATTGTTACTTTAGCCCAGTTCTGTGAGAATCATGGCTTACTCGATATTATTAATCGTCCACAGTGGTTCACTGTTCAAGGTGGTTCTAGAGAGTATGTGCGACGTGTTTTGGATAAATTGAAAGAAAAAGAAATTCCGGTTTTAATGGACGGGATTCACTACTTAACTAGACATGCTAATAGTGTTGATTTGCATTTAAATAGCGGCCAAATTAGAACATTTGACGAGGTAGTATTAGCTTGTCATAGTGATGAGTCACTATCGATTATTCAAGATCCAAGTGTTGATGAGCAAGAAATACTAGGTTCTATTCCTTACAAAAAAAATATCGCTTATGTGCATTGTGACCAAACCCAATTACCCAGAGAGAAAAAGGTTTGGGCGGCGTGGAATTATGCCTCTAATACTCCAGTAGGGCAGGGTCTAGACGATTCAAGTGCGGTGTGTGTTCATTATTTAATAAATAAATTACAGCCAATTCCAGTAGATCTTCATCAACATCAAGTGATTGTCACTTTAAATCCACATACTTTACCTAAACAAGATACTATTTTTCAGACTATTGAATATTCACATCCGATGTTTGATACCAAGGCTATTGCCGCTCAAAATCTCCTACCCAATATTCAGGGGAAAAATAAAATTTGGTATTGTGGTGCATGGACTGGATATGGTTTTCATGAGGATGGTTTTAAATCTGGTGAGTTGGTTGCGAATCAAATTATTCAAAATGCTTCCTTTACATAATGATGAGTGCTTCTTTTCATTTTGGCAAAGTTATTCATCATCGTTACCAACCAGATAATCGATTTTCTTATCGAGTTTTTTATCTTCGCATTCCCATGCGCTCACGCCAAAAAGATCCCGCCTTATTATCAAAATTAGGCATTGGGGATAATCGATTTTCAATCTTCTCTTTTTATGACAAAGACCATGGTTTAGATCAACTAACTTCCTTAAATTGGGTAGAAAAAGTTTTAGAAGACCATCAGATTCAAAATGCGACTGGGGAGATTTGGCTACATACTTTCCCACGCTTCTTTGGATATGTTTTTAATCCAGTTAGTTTTTGGTTTTGTCATGATCAGGAACATCAACTTGTTGCCATAATTGCGGAGGTAAATAATACTTTTGGCGATCGACATGCTTATCTTCTTCATGATCAGCAGCAAGTTTTACCCTGGGGCAAGACATTTCACTCTCCCAAACAGTTTTATGTTTCGCCCTTCTTTGACGTGAAAGGGCGTTACCAATTTCGATTCATGCGTCAAGAGCAAGAGTTCGTTCAACGCCAAGTTAGCCGAATTGAATATTTTGAAGATGAAACTTGTTCACTCATGACAAGCATTAGTGGTCAAGAGCATCCGATTAATTTTAAAAGTAAATTACATGCCTTCTTTAACTTTCCACTGCTCACTTTTGGAGTTATTGTTAAAATTCATTGGCAAGCTTTAAAGTTGTTGATTAAAGGCGCGAAATTTTACAAAAAACCTGTCACAACAAATATTTAAGCAAATTAATCTTATGTCACTATTTTCAAAACAAATTGTTTTCGGTTGCTTCAAAAAAATTATAGGTGGGCAGGTTATTTTCGTTTTACCCGACGGTTCTCAAGAAACCTTTGGTCAACTAGCGAGTGACATTGATACTCCAATCAAAGTGCAAATCAATGATCTAAGAGCGTTTTCTCTTGCTATCTCAAGTGGTGATATTGGTGTTGCTGAGGGCTACTTTAAAAATTATTGGCATACGGATGAGTTAGAGAAAATGTTACGTCTAGCTCTACAAAATAGGGCTTATTTCGATAAACTCATTTACGGTACGTGGTTTGGGTCATTAATTTATAAAATTAAGCATTTTCTACATCGAAATACAAAAGCACAAAGTAAAAAAAATATTCACGCCCATTACGATCTAGGCAATCAATTTTATGGATTATGGCTTGATCCGAGCATGATGTACTCAAGTGCGCTATTTAATGGCAACTACCAGCAAGCGTTGCAAGATGCTCAAAATGCCAAATGTGAAAACATTCTAAGGAATTTAAATGCTAGCGAAGGCGATAAAATTTTAGAGATTGGTTGTGGCTGGGGTAACTTTATCAAACGCGCCAATGAGTGCAATGTTGCTGTGGATGGTATTACGATTTCTACCGAACAGCTAAATTACGTGCAACAGGAATTACAAGTAAAAGGTCCCAATACAAGCCTTGCACAGATCAATAGCGCAGCAGTTTTACAAGACTACCGTGACTGTAATCGCCAGTATGACGGTATTGTTTCCATTGAAATGTTTGAGGCGGTTGGTGAAGCTTTTTGGCCATCGTTTTTTAAAACAATTGATCGCTGTTTAAAGCCTGGAAAAAAAGCTGTTATTCAAACCATTGTCATTGATGATGCACTTTTTCCTGAATATAGAACAGGGACTGATTTTATTCAGCAATATATTTTCCCGGGTGGAATGCTACCCTCGGTGAGTGTGTTTGAAACCCAAGTCAAAGCCGCAGGATTAAAAGTAAAAGATCGCTTTTATTTTGGACAAGACTACGCCCAAACCCTTCGAATTTGGGCAGATTCATTTAATCAACAAGTTGACGCTATTAAAACTTTGGGATTTAAAGATGAATTCATTCGCTTATGGAACTTTTATTTATTTTATTGCGCCGCTGGTTTTGCTGAAAAAACTTTAGAAGTAGTTCAATTTACTATAGAAAAGCCATTACATGAGTCTTAATCCACCGCTACAGGATTTTAAAAATAAGAATGTTTGGTTGATCGGTGCTTCCTCCGGAATTGGACATGCATGTGCTAGATGGTTAGCTAAAGAGGGTGCTAACTTAATCATCTCGTCTAGGCGTGAAGAATCGTTAATTGATTTGAATGAATTACTCATTAAGGAATTTTCTATTCAAAGTAAGATAATTCCACTAGATGTTATGTCAGATCAAAGTGTTGAGGCGGCTCAAGCGCGAGTTTTAGATCATTTCCCAACAGTTGATCTTTTATTATTTGTTTCTGGGGTATACACCCCAATTCAAGCTGAAACCTTGAATATGCAAGATGCCCAATCCATGATATCGACCAACTTATTAGGTCCAATTCGGGTACTTAACTTTCTGATTCCTCAGTTTCTAAAGCAAGGTAATGGGCACATTGCTTTGGTGGGTAGTGTGGCTGGCTACAGTGGCTTGCCCAAGTCTTTGATTTACGGACCAACTAAAGCAGCTCTCCTCAATTTTGCAGAGTCCTTATATGAGGATTTGAGCCCGAAGGGAATTGGTGTTCACATTATTTGTCCAGGTTTTGTACAAACTCCTGCGACCGCAATTAATGATTTCAAAATGCCCTCTCTTATTACCCCTGAGAGAGCCGCAGAAGAAATTGGTAAAGGTTTAAAAAATGGTGAATTTGAGACCCATTTTCCGAAAGAGTTTTCTTTCTTTCTCAAGTTTTTGCGAATACTACCTTACCCAATCTATTTTTGGCTTGTTAAAAAATTTGTTGTTCAATAAAGTCGGAATTTGATTGTGGAAAACTCGATCCAACTCACCATTGAATCTCTAAAAATTCAGTACGAGCAAATTTCAATTGAATCAGTGGATCAGCTCATTCAACTTTATTCTCCTGATGCTCGTTTTAAAGATCCTTTTAATCTCGTATTTGGTAGAGATGCAATAAGGGATATTTTTTTAAAGATGTTTGAGCAGGTTGACTCTCCACAGTTTGTCATTCGAGAAGTCCTACAACAAGAAAGTTCTGCCTGTTTATTATGGGAATTTAAATTCAAATTTAAACGCTGGGATACTAGTGAAAAAAGTTTGACAGGCGTGAGCTGGTTACAGTTTGACCACAATAATCTGGTGTCTTCACACACTGATTATTGGGATCCTGCAGAAGGTATTTACGAGCACTTACCCCTCATCGGTTCTCTGATGAGAGGTCTTAAAAAGCTTGCTTAAATTAATATTACTTTGTGGTTTGGCTAGGCAACTAACTTAAAGCTTTCCTGCTCTATTTTGTTCTACCAAATAATCTAGTGTTTCAATTGCTCTTTGCTTTGTGCCAGCAATGGATGGTGAAGTCATGTATTTACCCTGTACTGCAATAGTTGGCACACCATCAACACGGTAAGATTGTGAAGTTGTATTTGCAGTCTTTGCTTTAGTAATGACGGTAAAGGATTTATAAGCTGTCATGAACGCTTTCTGATCGAGTCCTTGTGCTGCGACCCAATTAGAAATTTCCTCTTCTTTTAATAAAGATTTACGTTCCTTATGGATAGCCTCAAATACTTTAGGCGTAAATTCAGCTTCTTTACCCATCGACTCAAGGGCATAAAAAATTTGGCTATGCGCTAAAAAGTCATCTCTAAAAGCAACTGGGATTTTCTTTACTACCACATCCTTTTTTTGCCTTTTTATCCAGGCTTGTAATTCGGGCTCTAAATCATAGCAATGTGGACATCCGTACCAAAAAAATTCAACGATCTCTATTTTCCCTTTAGACTCTGTTGGCTGGGGTGAAGGTAATTTACGGAAATCCATTCCCTCAATAAAGCCGCCTGCTTGAGTGCTGGGCGCAGGTGATGGTGCTATATTTGATTTAGCGCCAGGTGGAAGTAATTGCGCACTTACAATAGATCCAATAAAAAACAAAGAGATACTAATTAAACTTTTTACAATATGTCTTTTCATGATTTGCCCGCTTTTATGACTGTATATGAGATGCCGATGGTTTCTAATGCTGTTTTGGAGGTTTGAACTTCACTTTCGGTTTTAAAGGGACCGAGTCTTAGACGCCAAATCGTTTGGCCATCATTTTTACCCTCAATCAATTTTGTTTGAACCCCCTGTAATGCAAAGGAAGCTTTTTCACTTTCTGCAGTACTTTTATCGCCGTAGGCTCCCAATTGTACCCAGTAGATTACGTCAGATTTCGATACCTCAACAGGTGGAACAATCGCAGGACTTGTATCTTCATTACTTTTCACAACGGAAGCAACGGCATTATTGCTGGCTTCGTCACTAGATTTGTTTTTTCTCAAAGGTTCATTTACATCCGGCACTTGACTTGGATTACTCAAGTTAGAGGACTTGGGAGACAAGCTAATTTCAGGAGGTCGGAGATTTGTTTTTTCTTCGGGAGAATTTTTAGAGATAACGTATGCAACACCAAGGGCAATACCTAAGCCAAGGATAAGCCCGATCACAATGCCGATGAAGGTGTTTCCCTCTTGATTAAAGAATAGTTTTTGATTCATATTTTTCTTTGTAATTTCCATCATAACTCCTAAAATTTACTCCTGCAAATTACATTTGCTCAGGCGCATTAACCCCTAAAATCCCTAAGCCATTTGCAATAACTTGTTTGGTCGCTAAGAGTAAAGCTAAACGTGCAGCTTTTAATACTTCATCATCCACTAATACTCGGTCTGAATTGTAAAAAGAGTGAAAATCAGCCGCTAAATCTCGCAAATAAAATGCCACACTATGTGGGGTAAGATCCCGGGCGGCATCCGTCAACATCTGTGGATACTCACTTAATCTTCTCATTAAGTCGTCCGCAGCTCTACCTTCTAATTTTTCCAACTGAGCAGTCTTAAGTATTGCTTCATCTCCCGCCCATTGACGCAAGATGGAGCAAATCCTGGCGTGGGCATATTGCACATAAAAAATAGGATTTTCATCGTTTTGTTGCAGTGCTAAGTCAATATCAAAAACAAACTCTGTGTCTGCTTTACGAGAAATCAAGAAAAACCGAACTGCATCTTTACCTTTTTGTAATGCGGCTAATCGTTCTGTTTCAGATAACCCCTCCTGAACGCCACCCGACCACTCAATTAAATCGCGAACAGTGACATAAGAACCAGCCCTTTTAGAGATTTTTACTTCTTCACCATTTTTTAAAACAGTGACCATTTTATGAAGTACATAATGCGGGTAGTCTTTCGGGATTTCCCAACCTCTTTGCGCAGCGACACCTTGAACTCCAGAACGAACCCGAGCAATAGTCCCGTGGTGATCGCTACCTTGGATATTAATCACTTCATGATAGCCACGCGCCCATTTACTGGCGTGATACGCCACGTCTGGTACAAAGTAAGTAAAAGTACCATCACTTTTTTTCATGACTCGGTCTTTATCGTCGCCATCATCTGTAGTTCTTAGCCACAAGGCACCATCAAGGTCGTACGTCTTTCCCTGTTTAGTTAAGTCAGCAACAATACTCTCAACACCACCATCCAAATAGAGGGAGGACTCAAGATAGTACTCATCAAAATGAACGCCGAGTGCTTTCAGATCGATATCTTGCTCTTGACGTAAATAAGCAACTGCAAATCGTTTGATATTTTCTAAGTCTTGTGGATCTTTGGAGGCAATAACAGGAGCTAAATCTGCGGCTGAAATCGTCTGACCATTCAGATAGGCATCAGCGATATCTTTAATATATAAACCGTTGTAAGCATTTTCAGGCCACCCATCCATGCCAGGCTCAAGACCATTGATTCTGGCTTGAGTTGAGATAGCTAAATTCTGAATCTGAACACCAGCGTCGTTGTAATAAAACTCCCGATGGACTTTTCTGCCTTGAGTTTGAATGACACTGGCTAAGATATCGCCCAGTGCCGCTTGTCTACCATGACCGACGTGCAGTGGTCCGGTTGGATTAGCTGAGACAAATTCAATTAATACTGGAGGCTCATCTTTAGCTTGCTCTATACCGAATAAAGGACCCTGCTCTAAGATGTGCTGAATGACGGCTTGCTTAACCACACTACTGAGCCGAATATTAATAAAGCCTGGGCCAGCAATTTCGAGGCTACTAATCACCTCTTTTTGCATATCAAGCTGTTCAATTTCTTTTACTAATTCACCAGCTAACTCTTTTGGATTCATCTTCCAAGACTTGGCGATTTGCATGGCAATATTGGTCGCAACATCCCCGTGCTCGGCAACTTTTGGTCTTTCAAGGCGAGGGATCGGCAAAGATTGGCCATCCAATTGTTTATTTTGTGCAACTTGCATTAACCCTTCATGGATTAAGCGTTCTAACTGTCGTTGTGTTTGTAAAAGCATGACAAAAATGGATTCCGTAGTGTATGCTAAAAAAATGCTATATAAATTTCAATCTAAAAATTCTGCAAATTGCCTGATGTTAGAAGATCTTACTAAAAAGATTTTTCAAAAAATCGGCAAAAATTTAGAGCCTAAAGGTATTTTAACGGTTGATGAGTTACCGCACTTCATTAATCTACTTGAATCAGCAATTGAACAAGATGCGATTGCTAGATCGAAGATGTCTAAAGAACAACTCGCTACCTCAGACCGACTAGGTCAAAGAGCTTTTCCTTTTCTGACATTACTTAAGTCTGCAAATCAATATCAAGATCATATTGTTTGGGGTGTCTAAAGACATCCCCTTCTATTTAGTTTGAATCAAAATTACTCGATACTGCTCTAATCGTGTCTTCAACATTCCTAGCAGACCGATCAGCTAAATCATTCACTTGATCTAAACCAATTTGTCCAACATTGAAATATTGAGCGCTAGGGTTTGCAAGGTAGAAACCTGAAACACTGGAAGCCGGATTCATCGCGAGAGATTCAGTCAACTCCATCCCTATTTCATCCGCTTGCAACACTTCAAACATCCCCAATTTCACACTATGTTCTGGGCAGGCAGGATATCCAGGAGCAGGTCGAATTCCTTGGTATTTTTCATCAATCATCTCATCATTACTGAGAGATTCGTTTGCCGCATATCCCCATAAATCAGTTCGAACCCGAAAATGCATATACTCAGCAAAAGCTTCCGCTAATCGGTCAGCAAGGGCTTTCAGTAAGATCGCATTGTAATCATCATGTTCTCGAATGAATTCATCCACTTTAGCGTCGACACCATGACCCGTAGTTACCGCGAACATGCCAACATAATCTTTCTTACCACTATCAATTGGCGCCACATAATCTGCTAAGCAACGATTCGGCCGTTTGATACCATCCACGACGGGACGATCAGTTTGTTGTCTTAATTGATGCCAAGTCAATATTTTTTCAGTTCTAGATTCATCTTTAAATAAGACGATATCCTCACCAACGCTGCCTGCGGGATAAAAGCCAACGACAGCATTCGCAGTGAGCCAGCGTCCTTGAACCAGGCGTTCGAGCATTTTTTGACCATCAGCAAAAACCTTCGTCGCAGACTCTCCAACAATTTCATCATCCAAAATTTTTGGAAACTTCCCAGCCAAATCCCAAGTTTGAAAAAATGGTGTCCAGTCAATAAATTTCGCAATTTCACTTAAATCGAAATTTTTAAACACACGTCGACCAATAAATTTAGGACTTGGTATAGCAAAACTATCCCAGTCTAATTTCTCGGCATTTTGGTTGGCAGCATCAAATGTGATTAATGGCGTTGCTTTTCTACTGGCGTGTAATTGACGTGTTTTTTCGTAGTCGTCTTTAATCGACTGCAAGTACTGTTTCGCTGATTCATCAGATAGCAAACTAGACGCCACTGAGACTGATCTTGAAGCATCTGGTACATAAATGACAGGACCATCGTAGTGAGGCGCTATCTTCACTGCAGTATGCACTTTCGAAGTAGTTGCACCGCCAATCATCAATGGAATATTTCTAGACCTAAAATAATCATCCTTTTGCATTTCTTGCGCAACATAAGTCATTTCTTCTAGGGACGGCGTAATTAACCCAGATAAGCCAATGATGTCTGCATTTTCATCTTTTGCTTTTTGCAAAATTTGATTACAAGGCACCATAACACCCATGTTCACCACATCAAAGTTATTACACTGCAAAACGACCGTTACGATATTTTTACCAATATCATGCACATCACCTTTAACGGTGGCCATAATAATCTTGCCTTTAGAACGTACGTCTCTTCCTGCGGCTTCATATTGACGTTTTTCTTCTTCGATATAAGGAATCAAATGTGCTACAGCTTGCTTCATTACTCTGGCGCTCTTTACCACTTGAGGTAAAAACATT
>Ga0209188_1001931_pt1 | contig 15835 bp, 19 predicted proteins | sample C_130625_EF_Meta_FD_187307 | JGI IMG/M metagenome (GOLD analysis project Ga0209188, IMG submission 187307) | Freshwater microbial communities from Lake Croche, Canada to study carbon cycling - C_130625_EF_MetaG (SPAdes) (version 2) | ecosystem: Environmental > Aquatic > Freshwater > Lake...
AGTAACTCTTAGGTTTGGATTGATTTTGTATAAGCCATAGATCGGCTCGAATTCTAGACTCTAGAATAATTGAGTTTGGTATTAGTGTAATAGCCATCCAAATCAAAATTGGTAGCAAAACAAGATCATCAACATATCCCAATATGGGAATAAAGTCAGGAATCAGATCAATTGGACTCAAAGCATATGCGACGATGAAAATACAAATTGCCTTAGGTAGCCATGGAGTTTGAGGATTCTTGGTAGCAAACCAAATCATCAAGACATTCATCTTGAGCAGTTTGGCCCAGCTCTTGAGTTTTCCTATCAAAGTCATTTGATAATGATATCCACCCCAAATGACCATAAAAGAAAATAGCCCAACAAGTGGGCTATTGTGTTTCTTGGTGGCCCGGGGCGGAATCGAACCACCGACACAAGGATTTTCAATCCTCTGCTCTACCGACTGAGCTACCAGGCCAAGACTTGGAATTATAGATGAAACTGCGTTTTAGCCTAGAAAATGTAGAAAACTGTACCGACTCTGCCGTATTTTGCTTGACTCTACGCTTGGTGCGGATGTTTCATCCTTTCTACGGTGTGCAACTCTATTGATATGGCAGAGATATGAGAATCCTCTGCTCTACTGCGATCAATAATCCCCAGTATTCAATTCCCACCAATCATGAGCAGGGAAAAATATACGAATTACCTTCATTGCTTCATCTTGCCGCCTTTGGGCATCGGCATATTCCTCTATATAGCCTTCTAAATCTTCTTTGGTATAGCCATCCTCATCATCTTCAACGTAGTAGAGACCATCAGATTTAGCGCCCTCATCCAATGCAATTTCTAGCATTTCAGGATTGTGGGGTAAGTGATCCCAGTCGAACATTGCTTGACTTAGGGTTGACAATGCTTCCGCAAAGTCTCTTACAGCCTCATAACAATCATGCTCTAAAAACTTATCTAGGTATTTGCCATCATCGCCACTGCCTGTAAGTCCAAAAAAATCTATATGAGAGTCATACATGGGATCATATGCAAATATACGATTTTTTCTACCAAATCCTACGCATAGCATTTGTTTTGTATACAAATTAAGAATAATAAAATCGGGCTTATGAAGGCCATCAAAATGCTTAACAAGCGAAGGACATAAGACCAGCAGCTTCTCAATTAAGTCTTTTTTATATTCATCTAAAAATATAAACAGTAGGTGATTTTTCGGCTTCTCATTTGGAGTTGGATCCGCCTCAAGCTCTTCAACATATTCAATGCTGTTCTTAAAAAAGAGTGAAGTAGAATCTTCTTCATAAGTTGGCTGACGATCGAAAAATTCCTGCGAATAAACATCAGTCAAGCTGCCTTCTTTTTTAAGAAGTTCAAGAAATTCCATGGCTTGGGGCGTGCCTTTAGTAATTTTCAAAATACACCTCGACTGTTATTGAATGAATTACTAGTTTTTTACTTGACTAAGTTGCTGTTGTCCAGCTTTTATCTTCTGTCTTGCCCGCTCAGCTCGAACAGCCTCTTGGGCACGCTTGACCTGCGCTTGCATGGCCTTGATTCGCTGTTGCTCTGGCGTTGGGGTTGTGACTTCTAAAATTTTCATTAGCCATTCCCAATCTGTGTTGGGATACTGATTACATTATTGGCGCCAAATTGGGCTTGAAGTATTTTGGTGGCGAAATTGACATTTTCAGCAAATACGATAGTGGTTACAACCATCCCACTTGCTCTAACAGTTGCTCTAAATTGTTTCATACATATATTTAGCTTTTCTTATCTACGCGCCCCATCAATTTAGATACTTAAAGCGTCTAGGCACTAGACGCCGATACTTAAATAGTCTCAATGACTCTCTGCCCAGCGGGCTCGTCATTTCGATGGGATGCTCCGCCTCATCTTCTATTTTCAAAGCACGTCCATAGCTAGGACTGAAAATAAAACAACGCCGTTACACCAAAGCTCGCACTAAGCTAGTGCTGGTGTAGACGGCTTGAGCTACGCAAGGACGTCAGGGCTACGCTGCCCCGACTGCCGGGGCGCCATGGGCGCCCCTACAAATTAACGCTTAAAGCCACTTCGCAAACTGGCACTTGCTGTTTCGATTTGAGCATCTAACTCTCCAGCCTCAACAGCCGTCTTAATTGACTCCAATGCTTTTACAAGTTCTGCTCCGCTAGCTACTTCAACGCTGGGCTTGCCTTTTGCCAATTCAATTGTCCAGCTTCCGTACTTGACTGAAACGCAGACCTTTCCTTGTTCTGATTGAAACCACCAAGGCTTAATGCGCTTTGGAACTTCTACTTGTTTACGCAATCCAGTTGCAGGATCTTTTACGGAACGATATTTCATCACCACAAATGGCTTGCCATCCATTTGACTTTTAGCAAGATTGATCTGCTCCCATAGTTTTGATGACAACTTGTTTCTGCGAGTGACTATTGCAGGAATATTGCGTGGTTTTTTAACGGCTACTAACTTCAAACTATTTAATGCGCTCATTGTTTTCTCCTATGTAGTTAATGGGCACAGTTAGTTTGTTTTCGATCATTTGATTTGGTCGACCTCTTTGTGGCTTTTTCCACAAATCACCTCATTTTGACCAGGAAAAATAGGGGTTTTCTTTACGAGGACTAAATACTTTTGCGAGTTGCTTGGTTACAAAGTTAGGTCGCAAGAAATAAAAGTAGTTGCGTAAGTGAGTTAGTTGCAAAGGGGTTACTGGGGTGGCAAATGAGTAACTCTGACTAGCAACTCGTTTTTGCAACACCTCTTTTGAGGTCTGCAACAAAACTCCTAGCAACGATCTTTTGATCTCTACCCCTTAGTAACCAGCACAACACGCAACGAGAACTCAATCAATTTGAATAAGGAGAACGATATGAGAGAAATAGCTGTTAGAGGTTTTATTAATGAGAAATTCAACACCACTTTTGGTAAAGGTTTATTTAGACGAGCTGTCTATAACGGATCAGTGGAATTACATAAACCAAACCAAAAATACTTAGTCGATTACTACTCTTATCTAGAGTGGGAATCTCAAGGCAAGTCAGACGAGCAAATGGCCATTGTTAAGTCGCTTGAATTAACCAATATTGCCCAAGAAGAAGATTTACTATTTTCATGGCTCATTCACTACGATCCATTAACTAAGTCGAAAGAACGGGTTAATGGCTATAGCGTGTATTCCCCAAAAACTAGGGAGTTATTCATCAAAATTGATGATGAGCTTAATCACACTGAAGATGAATGGACTTTGAGTGTTCATCCATGTAGAGCTACGGGCGCTAATAAGCCCGTATTTGTTGCTACAAATGTGGACTTAAACTTACAGCACTAAAACAAACCCCTCAAAAACCGCCTATACGCTGTGATCAGTATTAATCACAGCGTCTCGTATTTAGACGCTGAGCAAATTGCTTACACGCTGGATTTGAGGGGTTAGCTGCAATCTGTCGTCTAAATCCCACGATCTTCATGGGAGCCATGGTTTTAAAGACTAAATACTTGTTTGAAAAACTACCAAAGAAAAGTGCGCTTTTCTTTAAGTCATTGATTTTAAAAAGGTCTTTTTTGCCTAAATTTCGGTCGACCTTTTTCATAAAAGAAAACACACTAAAGCAAGCTTTTTATTTAAATAAGGAACATCAAAATGGCTCAAGCAAAAACTTTTACAACTGCAGAACTTGATCAAGTATTACGTTATGTCTCAACAAAAAAATATGCTCTGCGCGATCGCGCATTAATTCTTACCAGCTTTTGGTCAGGAATGCGTGTTGGAGAAATTGCAGCGCTAAAAATGAGTGATGTGGTTAACGAGGACGGCACGATTAAAAATGAAATTCGTTTAAGTGGGGCGCAGACCAAAGGTGGTCACCCAAGAACAGTGTTTATTCCAGCCAAACTACAAGCAGAACTACAAAGCTATCTAACAACACGCTATGCACGTTTACCGCATTTACCTTTCTTTCATAGTGCCAATCGACTAGGATTCTCAGCAAACAGTCTATGTCAGTGGTTTTTTTGGATTTATCGTGCTGCGGGAATTTCTGGGGCTAGCAGCCATTCCGGAAGAAGATCATTTTTGACCTCGCTTGCTAACAAGGGTATCGGCGTGCGAATACTGGCAAGTCTTGCTGGGCACCGCTCAATTGCAGTAACAATGAAGTATCTCGATGCCAACGATGATATGAAAAGAAACGCCGTGGAATTAATCTAGTTTGGCTTTATTAACCGTGGGCTTAATTGAAGGAAAAATTCCTAATTCTGCATTAGCAATTAAATTCTTAGCCTGATCAAGATAACGACTCACTGCGATTTGCATTCGCCTACGCTCTAAGGCTTCATCTATTTGATCACCATCAGTAGTTCTTGCCAATATATCTAAATCAATCCTGGCTTTTTGCCCAATCTCATAATTGCTTAAAGTGGGGTGCTCATTGCGAATACGCAAAACATTTAGCAATATTTCTACTGTGCTCATTCGCATCTTACTTTTAATGACTTGACGTTTAGCTGTGCTTTGTTCCCAAATATCCACAACATCTCTAGACTCATAAACCTTCTTTAATTCTTTGCCGATTTGCCTAATAGCAGTTTGACGACGCAAAGTTAATGGCACTTCAATAATTAATCTATCTTCATGAATGCTTAGGCGCTCTAACTGACGTCCATCCTCAATAACTTCCACTTTCTTTAATTTCTTGCGTTCAGCAAAAATCTTTCTGCCTTGGTTTGCCCACCACTGAGCAAAAGACTTCTTATCTATATCGCCAAAGTCCTTATAAAGATTTGCCAACTTTCCTTTGCCTTGATTACGACAGCAGAGCAAATATTCATCACTTGCCTGCAAAGTTAAAAACCACCAGTAAATTGGCGTCTTTTTAGCCTCTCTAATTTCCTCGTTTAACCCCAAGCCACGGCTAAAGCTACCGCGAATGTGCTTATTGGGCAATAACTCGTACTGGTCAATTTCTTCCATATTGTTATCAAGAAAAAGTAATAAATGCATTTTATCCTTATTTTTGACGAACATTTAAACCTCTTTATCCTTTGATATATCAATACTTGTTAACACAAATTGTTTGTAAATGACGTGTAGTCGTCAAATAAATGCAACAAGCTCATAATTCCTCATATCGTGATTCACATCACCGCTCTTTAACAACCCAAGTAGTCCAAAGCTGTAATGCGCCGCTCGGCGCAAAGCGGTAACTCACGATTGCTGCATTGCATTCCGCAACGCAGCATTTTTTACCAAAAAGGAGGCCACACATGGCACAAGTAACCACAGCAGTAAAAACGGCTTTTTCTCCAACAAAAGAAAGCCTAGCATTTTCAGGCGCCTTAGTAACGCAACTAGATGGATTGGTTGCAAAACGTAAGCAGTGGGAATCTACTGATTACAAAAAAGCTAATGAAGGCTTATATGGCCTGTTAGCTAGCTGTCTTGACGTTTTTAACAGCAAGTTTGTTAATGCTGCTGATTTGGACAAGAAAGCATTGCGTGTAGAACTAACTGCTCGCTTAAAAGCAGATGGGGTTCGGGTGCAAAACAATACCACCACCTTAACCATGTTTGTGCGTTTTGTTTTTGGCTCAGATCGTAAGCGTGCTCACGGCTACAACTATGTGCTCAAAGCAGCCATTTCCTACGACGTCTCTGCTGCGAACTTGCCAAACTGGATTGTTCAGCAAGGCGGTATTGAAGAAGTTCGCAAACAAATGATTGTTTCGGATGAGGCTCAACGGCGCAAAGCAGACTTGACTTACGCTCAAACACAAGTCAAAGCAGGCATTGAGCAAGCAGTAGTAACGCCACTAGCACAAGTCAGATTGTCAGGAGTTAGTGGTGAGTATGCATTGCTGCTCGCTAAGCCTTCGCCTGACGGTATTGTTTCCATCGTTGGCGTGATCTCGGATATTAACGAAGCTTTCTACAACAGTTGCTTGTTAAAGATGGCTCGCGTTAAAGCTGCAGACAACGCACAAACACTTGCACTAAGCAAAGAAAGCACTGACTTATTAGCTAACAGCACTTTCAATGTGTCTGCTGCTAATGATTTAGCTATCAACAAACAAGCTTTGGCAGCTTAAGAAGCACTAAAGGGGACGGGTTTCCCGTTCCCTTTTTGAACCTCCATTAATTGAAAGGAACACTTACTGTGAAAACAGCAGACAAATATAAGCCCATAAATTTAGGCGAAGTAATTTACCCAAACGAAGCTGTAAGAAAGCGTATACATGGCTATATGTCAGGGCAGCTTGAAGGAAATATCTTGCTACATGGGCCAAATGGAACAGGCAAAACCACCGTGGCAGATATGTTGCCAAACTATATTAGCGGTCCCAATGCATATATAGAAACTGCAAGCTTTGACGACATACTGAAAAAAAGCGATATGCATGGTTACATTGCAAACTCATGTAGTGTGGCTAACTTTTCAGACTCAAAATACTTTATGGTGTTTCATGAGTTCGATAATGCTAAAGCAAACGTTAGTAATTTTTGGACCATTATTGAAAAATATTCAACTAGATTAATGCTCATTATTACTAGCAATGAGCCAATGAATATTCATAAAAGTCTTCGATCAAGATGTGATGAAATTGCATTTCCCGCATTAACAGCTCGTCAAGTATTACCACGTGCACTAAAAATACTTACAGCAGAAGGTGTGAACTTACCTGAAAAACAAGTTTTACACTATTTGACGCAAATTGAGCACTTAGGTGATTTGCGCAAATACATGGCCAAGCTTGATGAAATCATCTTGCTATCCAAAACAGGCGGGGCATTTCCTCCAGCACCCACCTTCATCCTTAACAGCAACAAAGTCAAGTTCTCTGTAGTTTAAGTAACAGATCCAGCGTCTAAAAACTAGACGCTGGTTCAAATAAATCTCTTCCCCAATTTAAAGGACTAAAAATGAATCATTTATCTACAAACACAATTCCTCACACCTGTAAATTTGCTACCGTAAGTCAAACTAGACAAGTGCATGATATTTTTGCTATTGAAGTTAAAAATGCCAAGTATCGCGGCACCACATTTAGCGGAGTTATAGAGCTTGTAAATGGGTCTGACAGCATTCGTAAATTTAAGGGCGCTTATCGTGCTAATGCAAAGTTGGCATGGTTTGGTCAAGAACTTAAAAAACGAAATCCCTTCATCAATCTAAGCGGCGCCGAAGTAATGCTGCTACCAAGCTATTCAGGCGATGTTGTTGCCTCTTTAGGTTAACTAATAAAGGAAATGTCATGAATGGATTGATTGGAAATAATGTTGAAGCTAAATTTATTTTTTTAGGCTGTAATGACGAATCTGAGGTACCCACAAAAAAGGATATCAAGCAATATTTTCCTGGAAGCTCCGTCAATATCTATAAAGCCTGGGGAAACTATCGTGAAAGTTTTGCAGAAGTTGAAGCTCTATTTAATATTCGTTTAAATGGTACCAATAAGCATAGTTATGGCCTCACTTATTCACCCAAACGCTGCATAACCCATGCAATACGTCTTGATAGTAGTTGCGAAAAGGCCTCTTTTTTTGAGCTTAAGTATTCACAAGTGATAGTGGCATATCTAAATTTGAGTCACACATCACTTGAAGTTTTAGATAAACATCTCAAAGCTATAGCTAAGGCTAACTCTGAAATTTCAAACATCACTGGATTTTCAGAAAGACTTAAGTCGGCCAGGGACTCCTTAAATGCTATGGGCCTACATGATCCTAAAGTTGATAGTCCATGTAAAAAATCAATTTCAACATTACTTGATGACTACGGGAAAGACGCCTTGGCACAAATGACCAGAGCAATAGAAAAGTGGTACGAACAAAATAAATGGGAATAATTAAGCCAACTTCTCAGCATTCATCATCGGAGTTAACTTGGAATAATGCCGCTCAATCATGCCAACACTAGTGCCCATTTGTCTAGCCAGAGTATGTATATCAACCCCTCTGGCTAAGGCGAATGTGGCATAGGTATGACGAAGGCTATATAAGGTTCTATTCTGACCACCACCATCTCGTCGCATATTGCTACGAACCATTAAGTTACGAAAGATGTTTTCTATATTGCTAATTTGCTCGCCTGTTGGCAATCGAAATATCAACCGATCAACTTTTGCTTCAATAATGGCATTCAATCCTGAGTAAGGTAGCTTCTGCCACTTCATTAATCGCTCTAACACTTTAATGACAGCAGCCTTAGCAATCAAATATCTAGGTCCAGTCTTGCCTGACACCCAAATTCTTAAATATTTCTTATTGCCAATCCAATGCCACTGCAAATGCTTCCATCTCAAGGGCAAAGCTTCAGTTCCATGACGAACACCCGTATTAACAAGGAACTCTATGTAATAGCTACAAAGGGTTCGCATCAGTGCCGTTCTATCGGTATAGGAACTCTTTTGCCAAGTCTCTGTATAGCTTAGTAATTCCCCAATTTCTTCCGCCGTAAATGCAGGACGAGGCTGACTTCGCTTTCCTTTGCTATCTAACAATGGAACAGCCTTGTTAACCGCAATATATCCACGATCTCTCGCTAGATTAATTACGCGGATATACGCACTAGCGTGATTACGCTTGGTGCTCGCCATGGGTATTCTCCCCATTTCGGCAATTCTCCAAGATTCAAAATCTACCAGTAGCTCATTAGTAATTTGACCAATCTCATATTGCCCAAAGAACGGAATCAGGTATTTGTTAATGGCAAAGATGTAATCCCGATAAGTTCGCTTGCCTGTTTTGTTATCTGTAGCGTGTGCCATATTGGCAATCTCATCCAAAGCCACCTGCTTGAAGGTCTTGGTTGTCACTGCCAGCCCAGCACTAATCTTGATCTTGACTATTTCGTAAATGGCTACGGCTTGGGTTTGAGCAATATCAAGATCTTCTGTACTAGTGGAGGTGGCATGCCATTGGCCATTGGGTAATTTAAAGCGGCATTGCCATTGACGGCTATTAGGGCGCTTAAAGAGGGTTAGCTCACCCTCCAACAATCGGATTGTTTTTAGCGGGCTTTGTTCTGTATTACGAGGAAATAGGTATTGAAAGTTTTGCAAGTCGAGCGTCTAGTTATGGGACGCTTACAAGCTTAATTTCAGATTGGGATTTGGGCGACCTAATTCTCATGCCCGTTAAGCCAGTTGCCTCATTTCAACATAGATATGCCAGCCAAAATCTAGCAAAAAGTGATCTAATCTAAAAATTATAAAAAACTTCAGGAAAACTAAGATGAAGCTTTGCGGAAAGAGCCTTCCAATTAGAAGCAAATATAAAGAAATCTCTGAAAAAAAGTGTCAAAAGGAATTTGGACATGCTGGCAATTGTGAGGAGTTTCCATTCTTAAATGAGCTTTCCCAAAGCAACCCTCGCGTTGCTAACAAAATTAAAAGGGATGCAACGAAGACCACTGGGGCAGCCTGGAAAAGCGAGGATGCAGGTCCAAATAGAATTGATAGATGGGTAATGCTTCAAGATGATGACTCTCTACTAAAATATGGAATCAACATGAAAGTCCTTAAGCCTACGGTTGTTTCAAAGCTTAAAGAGAAGGCGGCAACATATGATGACTGTATGGAGGTTGCAGCAAAATTAACTTGGCATACGTATCAAATGCCGGATGCCCCCAAATGTGGCCAAGCAATACAAACCTATCTAGAAAATAGGTTTGGGAAATTACAGTCGGGCGCTACCACCTGTATTGTATGTAAGGACAATTTAAGCTTTTCTTTGTTTGAAAATGCTCAACGCGGCAAAGCTGAGATTGAAACCGCACACAGCAATCCAAGGGAGCATAACCAATTTAATGTTGGATTTGCGCATAGAGAGTGCAATATTGCCCAGGGTAATAAAACACTACCAGAATTTTATGAATGGATCACTGGCATAATGCAGCGGATTAATAATCAAAAAAGTTAAAGCTCTGGGGCTGCTTCCTCAAATTCTGACAATAGGCCTAGCAATCTAGCTCTTTCAGTTAGCGCCCCAGTAAATGTTCCAACAAGCTTTGTAAATTCCAAGTTCTTTTTTACAGGTATTGGAATTTTAATTTCTTTAATTCTTCCACCCAAAGATCCAAGGGTAGATTGTATGTATACCAAGCTTCTAATATCCCTTTGAACACTTGGGAGCGTTAATAAATAAAGCAACTCAAAAGATGATACTGGCGCTTTGTCAGTGACAGAAATAATGCGCAAATGACTTTGCGCAATACATTTGAAGTTATACGGATGTAGGATTGCGCATCTCCCTATCCTATAGCGACCATCAACCACCATCAAAATATCTCCGGGGGCTAAATTTTGCTCCGCTTTTATAGACTCATACATTTCTTCACTAACTGACTTTGTTGGATCAATCGACACCTCAAAATTTGAAATATCTGAAGTTCTCACAAATGGGATTGGCCCTCCACCGTAAGACTCTGAACCAACTTCATGTCCTTTTCTAATTTCTACCCATCCCTTTTTAATCATATCCCCAAGGGTGGTGATTTTGGCGCCAAGTTTTTTTGCATCACGCTCAAGAAGTAGATCTGTTTTACGATCGTAATATCTAGGCACAAGGTAATACTTATTAGTTATTTCTGAGTCAAACCAAAAACTATGCGGAACTTTCTTCCAGTCTTTAGAAATTTCAGCAAAATCGTTTGGAAATTCAACGCCGCCAGCATTTACAACCCGACCTCTTCTGTCATGTCCGCAGTTAAGGGCAACTGCAATTTTAATATTTGCCTGAGATGGATTTTTCAATTTCTTAAAAAAGAGGACATTTGTTTTTGTATCTGTCCCCGGCTGAAAAGTTGTCCTAGGACAATCAATCAATGCAAAAATTTCTCCTTCTCGCCTAAGGTAGTCGAGAACATATCTAGTTCCAGTATTCCCAAATACGCCCTCGGGCAGAACTATCGCAAGAATTCCTCCGTTTTTTAAGAGACGTACACATAGCTCTATAAATAATATTTGTGGATCTTGGGAAGATAATAATTCATTGGTTTTAATCCAAACATCCTTATCCTTTGAATATTGCCAATGATGGCCTAACTCATATTGGGACAGAATAGCTTTTTCTTTTATTGGAATTTTGGTGCCAAAAGGCGGGTTAGTAAAAACGTAATCAGCATCAAATGGTGATGCGAATCCCTTAATCTTTTTCAGCGCATTGATATCAAGCGAATTCATATTGTTCATATGCACCCCGCTTGGTGTGGAAATTTTTGTTAAAGCCGATGCAAAAACAAATAGGTCAGCATCTTTATCAATGCCTACCAAAACACCACTTTTTCGCTTCAGCCCCCTCCAATAGGCAGCTGTCTCCGTTAAAAAACCTCCTGTTCCACATGCGGGATCTACAACCTTTGCACCGCCTTTTGGTGCTGCAATTTCTATCATGCAGTTAACAACACTTTTTGGAGTAAAAAATTGGCCCTTATCGCCTCTTAAATTTGGGCCCATCAAGGCTTGAAATGCGTCGCCAAGAGCATGGGAGTGCGCAGCACGAAAATCTAAATGCGCAATTTCATTTAAACCATATCGCAGTGACTCCTCGTCTAAATGAAATCGATCTTCTTTACTAAAAACCTCTGAATATTCTTTATGAAGAATTGGAAGCAATGCTTCGTTTGCGGTTAATGTTCCATCAAAAAAACTTTTAAGTTTTCTTGAGTTTATTTGCGTGTTATTTGCTGCCAATGCAACCAATAGGAGTTTAGATAAGTCGCCTATTATTCTCTCTGCTCTACTGGCACTACTATTTGAATAAAGGTGGTAGTAAAGCCTTTTAAATGATTCAAAATAGTCTTTTGAATTTAGGGCATCTGTTGTCGTGATTTTCATTTTTTTGTCTAATTTTTATCGTTATTTGCAAAGTAATAGCATATGCCCTGCTATTCAAATTTACGATCGCTTTGGGTTAATTTTAGCGGCCAAACAAGATTAGACGCCCCACTTAGGCTTATTGGTGCCTACTAGCTCAATTTATGAGCCTTTGGCCCCTTATTCTTCCACCATGCCCATCTTTAGGAGATTAGACATGAAATATCTAATTGCTATCTTTTTACTTGCCCAAGCCGCGCTCTACGCCCAAAAGAGCCTTGCTCAAGTTATGAATTTAGACAATTCGCCGTACAACATGCAAAACAGCCAGTTCAATATGGAGAACTCGCCGTACAACATGCGAAATAGTCCATACAACATGGATAACAGCCAATACAACATAAATTCAAAGAATGGCGTCTATGACAACTCGGGCAACAGAATTGGTTACGAGGTCAAAGCTCCTAGTGGTGTAACTAACTACTTTGACAATTCAGGCAATCGTATTGGCTATACACCATCAAAGCGATAACGCCATGTTGATTAGCGCAGTCATATTGAGTATCGCAGTACCTATGCAGATATCAATGACTAGCCCCAAGTTTGAGCCTTACATTGTTAAGGCAACTATTGATGCCGCTGTTCTTATGGGCTTTCCAGCATCAAGAGCCGCTAGAAAGCATGCATTTCAATCTCAAAAGCCCGACTTCTTTATGACAGAGATGGCGATACCCACAAAGCCCATTGAATGGCGGCTACTGTACTTTAGAAAACTGTTTTCCTAATGGGCTCATTTGATGAGCTAGTGGGTTAACATGCATACATCAAAGCCAATAAAGACAAATCATGGGTGATGTAGAGCGACTCCACAAAATTAAGTACATGATTCAAGCACGTCAGTGCGTCCCACTTAATAACTTTCTAGATGAACTAGAAATATCCAAGGCAACCTTCAAGCGCGATCTCGAATATCTGCGTAGCAGAATGAATGCCTCTATCGTCTACGACAGGTTTAAGGGTGGCTACTGCTTTGATGGGCAAACGATTGGAGAAAAGATTGAGCTACCTGGTTTATGGTTTTCCGAAAAAGAAGCTACTGCTCTTGTTCTTATGCAACACCTTCTCTCAGGCTTAGATAAGGGTGGCTTAATTGAACCTCACATTGCACCCCTGACTTCGATCATTGATGGAATCTTAGGGCAGAGCAATACGCCCACTAAAGAGCTACGCAAAAGACTAAAAGTATTTGGGATGTCTGCCCGCAAAGGCTCAATTGAGAACTTCGAGGAAGTAGGAAGCGCACTACTAAAGCGCAACCGCTTGCAAATTACCTACTACGCCCGAGGTACAGACAAAACAACTGAGCGAGAAATATCGCCCCAACGACTAATCTTTTATAGAGACAATTGGTATTTAGACGCCTATTGCCACCTACGCAAAGATTTAAGAAGCTTTGCTCTTGATGGAATTAAAAAGGCAATTATTACGAACACCAAGTCAGATGAGGTTTCTGAAAAACAATTGCATGAGCACTTTGCAGAAAGCTATGGAATCTTTTCGGGCAAAGCAAATCAAAGGGCCAAGCTAAAGTTCACCCCCGAAAAGGCAAGGTGGGTAAGCACTGAAACATGGCATGGGCAACAGGTGGGCTCTTTTGATAAAGATGGCAATTACCTTTTGGAGTTTGATTACAACCAAGATCCTGAGTTAGTAATGGATATTTTGAAGTACGGCTCAGGAGTAGAGGTATTGGCACCATCCAACTTACGCAAGCGGGTTAAGGATGAACTAACTAAGGCTTTAAAGAATTACTAAGCGTCCCGTAACTAGACGCTGAATAAGTTTGTTCTATTTGGAACAGACAATAACTAATCCTCCATCTATCGAGGCTTGATGGAATTGGGCTGGCAGAGATTGCTGAATTCATGCGAAAGTGGGAAGATTTCCCCAATAACAAAGGATGATATGGATTGCAATTACTTTAGCGCTCGAGACTGGGCATACCTAGCTGTATCAGCAGTAACCATCTCCGGCGGGCTAGTAGCATTCTTTTGGAAACTTAGGGCCGACTCCAAAATTGCTTCCTATAGAGAAACAATTGCCTATATTGATCGTCATGCCGCCGAACTTAAAAAAGGATGGCATAAGGCCGAAAATCAAACAGCCTCAGCCGAAGAAATAAAAGCATTTCTAAATAGGCTTGAACAGCTTGCGGGACTTGTGAACAAAAAGGCCTTTGATAATGACTTAGTCTATGAATCATTTTGGTCTTATTACTACTATCCGCTTCAAGAGCCCAAAATAAAAGTTTTTCTAGAGAAGGCTCGCATTAATGATGACGCAGTTTATTCTCACTACCTAAATCTTGCCAATGAGTGGAGTAGCCGAATCTCAGAAGAAGAAACTTCAGCTATTTAGAGCGGGCAATTACATATCCTCTATCTATCTAGGCCTAATGTGGCCAGGCTTGGGAGGGTCGGCTAACGACCCATAACAGTCGATCAAAAGAGATGACTCAACGAGAGAAGGCGTAGGTCAATCCTATCCGCCCACCCCAACCTTGAGCTCCACCTAAGTTGGTATTAACCGCGTAATAGCGAACCCCAAGGGTAAAAAGCAATGGCATATCACCAATTTCGATTATCTTACTGCCCATCAAGTTGATAGGATAAGAACGAGAACCAGTGCTTATATTAATTATCGACTCGCTATCGAGAGTGATATTTCCATACTTTTTGGTGATGTAGGTGACAAAGGGTTGGATAAAAATATTATTAGCAGTAGCCCCAACGGTCGGCGTTGCTCCAACTCCGAAAGATTGATAGGCAGAAGCACCCATGACCCAATTTTCCGTTCGATGAATACCATATAGGCTATAGCCAACCCCATTTTGCGGGCTTCCATACATCCAAGGCATGTTGGTGCGAATTTGTACCATTGGTCCAAAACCGAATGAATTCTGCAGTCGGGACTGACCTGTTCTGGTAAAAAAACTTTGAATGATGGTTGGCTTAAAACCAGAGCTGGAGTAACCATCAAAATTATCAAAGGTCTGATAGGTAACTTGTGGGTGAAGTACCCAGCTGTAATCAGAATTAATGCGATAAGGAATGTATGGCCCTATTTCGGTATATTGAGTTGAGCCCTTACGAGCGGTACCAATCTTTTGATCGAAATTGGTATAAATCGGTACGGATGCCACATCATCCTCAGCCTCCAATCTACGTTCGCTTGAGATTAGTGGTGAAGAAATTGAATCGGATGACTGGGCACGTGCTAACGAGGATAGAGCCAAAATGGTGGCAGCAAATAGAACTCGAGTAGACGGCATTTATAAAAGAATTGAGATTGAAGTTATTTTTTAATGACAATAATTCACAAAATTGGTGCTTTCATCAGTCAGTCAGATCCTTGGTCTGCTCTGCAAAAGGGCACTACCTTAAACATCTCAAAGCCTCATATTGGCTGATTAGAGACTTTGGGATGAACAACTTCTTACAGTCGCTTATCAACCCTAAGCAGACAATGCGCTAGTAAACTTAAGAGTCTGTTTCAGCGATAGCTTTAATTACACCCTTTCTAACGGCGCTCAGCAATTTCTTGTAATCTTTCTCGTTTTGTTTGGCGTACTTTACCGAGAATCGACTGACCGCTTCATCAAATGCATCTGATTTGCCGAGGTAGCCAGAAATCATTGCTGCATCACCTGACTTTGCATGGGATCGCGCAAGAGCTTCTCCACAGAATTTGGCATAGCGCTTTAGCCGTGCGGCGGTAAGCCTATCAAATGAAAAAGAAATCTTCATATCCCTTAGCTGACGTACGTAAAAGTCTCTGCCTTCAGGTCCTCGCATCCAACCCAGAAATACATCGGTCGAGGATTGAGTTAAGCGCTGACCGATTACTACGCGTTCGCCATGCTTTTGATATTCACTTTTACCCGCATATGGCTCAAGCACAGAAGTGCGAGCTTCCTTCACCTGCAATAAAAGCGGTTCATCGTCAGGAGTCATCAACAACACAA
>Ga0209188_1001934_pt1 | contig 15803 bp, 18 predicted proteins | sample C_130625_EF_Meta_FD_187307 | JGI IMG/M metagenome (GOLD analysis project Ga0209188, IMG submission 187307) | Freshwater microbial communities from Lake Croche, Canada to study carbon cycling - C_130625_EF_MetaG (SPAdes) (version 2) | ecosystem: Environmental > Aquatic > Freshwater > Lake...
GATCCCGCCCAACGTGATCCCAAGACCATCGCCCTGCGTGAAGCTGGGAAATCTATTAAAAACGATACTGAATCGTGGGTGAGTTCACTGATACCTACAGGTGATGGCTTATTACTCGCTACCAAGTTGTAGCAGAATAGATTCATGAGCACCAACTTCAGTGGCGGTCCTTGGTGGGAGCCACCCAGCAAATCTGGATTAAGCCGCAACATCACAGTAAAGAGCGCACTACTTATTGCCATTGTTGTGGGAATTATTGCGGGCACAATCGGTGCTTCTTCTACTGGTTCGCTCTTCGGCCATTCGGTAAGTCTTGTCCGATCTACTTCTGCAATCGAACGTCCAGCTGGCTCTGTTGCTGAAATAGCTCAACGAGTTTTGCCATCAGTTGTCTCAATTGATGCAGCGTCTAAAGATGGCGGTGCAACAGGTTCTGGATTTGTTATTGATAGCAGTGGTTATATTTTGACCAATAACCATGTGATTGCGGCTTCAGTATCGAGCGGCGGAGCTATTACTGTCCAGCTCAACGACGGTAGCTCATACCCAGCTAAAGTCGTTGGTCGAGATAGCGCTTACGATTTAGCTGTTCTGAAAATTACAGGTGCCTCACTCAAGGCTCTGCAATTTGGAGATAGCGACAAGGTCGCTGTGGGAGATTCAGTCATTGCTATTGGTTCTCCACTGGGCTTATCTGGCACAGTCACACTTGGAATTATTAGCGCAAAAAATCGCGCTGTCACAGCAGGAGAATCAAATACTGATAACTCCTTTATCAACGCCCTTCAGACAGATGCAGCTATCAACCCTGGAAATTCTGGTGGCCCATTGGTCGATGCAACAGGATCAGTTATTGGTGTTAACTCCGCTATCGCATCTCTCGGTGTTAGCCAGGGATCACAATCTGGATCGATTGGACTCGGTTTTGCAATCCCTATCAATCAAGCGCGCATCACTGCGGATCAACTTATTAAGAATGGAAAAGCAACATATCCAGTTATGGGTATCTCAGTGGATATGAACTACGCCGGTGATGGCGCACTCATTGCAAAGAGCGCACAAGCCATCATGCCAGGTGGTCCGGCTGCAAAGGCTGGCCTCAAATCTGGTGACATCATCACTGAGATTGGTGGCCGCGCGATTACATCCCCTGAAGAACTCATCGTCGCAGTCCGCGCTCATAGCGTTGGCGATACGGTGATAGTGAAATACAAACGTGGTACGACAGCTGGCTCGGTATCGTTGACACTGACGGCATCAAAGTAGCAAGGTAAGGTTCACTCACTATGTTCTTCGATTTTGGTGCTGGTGAAATCATTGGCCTTGCAGTCCTTGCCATGATTCTTATCGGTCCAGATAAGTTGCCAACTTTTGCAGTTGATGCGGCCAAGTTTGTTAAGCGCGTTCGTGAAATGGCTACGAAGGCTACAAATGATCTCAAGGAGAATCTCGGTCCCGGTTTTGAAGATCTCAAGCCGACAGATCTGAATCCAAAGACTTTTATTCAGAAACAACTTTCAAACGTGCTCGATGAAGATGCACCTAAGAGCAAAGCTGCCGCCACAAGTAAAATTGATCCAGATCTTCTATGATAATACTTGAATCCGTCCATGCAGCGCTAGCCACAGTGCAAGATCCCGAGCTCCACAGAGCACTTCCAGAGCTTGGGATGGTGAAGTCGGTCGAGATAGTTGGCGACGTAGCAAAGTTAGAGATTCTCCTGACGATTTCAGGCTGTCCGATGCGCGATCGACTTCAGCGCGATATCGAAGCTGCAGTGACTGCTGTCGCGGAAATTAATTCCATCGAACTCACATTTGGCGTAATGGATGAAGAGCAGCGTGCAAATATCAAAAAGCTACTGCGCAATGGACGCGAGAGCTTTATCTCTTTTGCTCAAAAAGATTCACTCACTCGAGTAATTGGTGTTGCATCAGGTAAAGGTGGAGTCGGAAAATCATCTCTGACCGCAAACCTCGCTGTTGCATCAGCAGCAAAAGGGCTACGAGTTGGAATCCTGGATGCCGATGTATATGGACATTCCATTCCGCGCCTGATGGGTCTGATTGGTCAACGTCCAACTGCGATCGATCAAATGTTTATCCCATTGGAATCATTTGGAGTAAAGACAGTCTCCATGGAGATGTTTAAGCCAGAGCGATCAGATGCAATTGCATATCGTGGCCCACTTCTCCATCGTGTACTCGAGCAACTCCTCTCTGATGCTTACTGGGGAGATCTCGATATTCTTTATATCGACCTTCCACCAGGTACCGGAGACCTGGCTATCTCACTCGGACAGCTTGTTCCATCATCGGAAATAATTGTGGTCACAACTCCACAGATTGCAGCTGCCGAAGTTGCAGAACGTGCTGGAAGAATTGCTCATCAGATTCACCAACGAGTTATTGGTGTCATTGAAAATATGTCTGCGTACCCTTGTGGAAAGTGCGGCGAACTCACATCTCTCTTTGGTGAAGGTGGGGGAGAAGAGACTTCTCGCCGCTTGACTCAACTTATTGGTGCAGATGTTCCGCTACTTGGAAAGATTCCATTTAGCCCTGAACTTCGTGAAGGTGGTGATGCCGGAGCACCGGTCGTTATTTCAGCACCTAGCAGTCCAAGTGCTCAGGCAATCAATGAAATAATTTCTTCACTGATTGTGCGTGAAAAATCTTTACTGGGTGTCAGACTCGGGCTTGCGTAGCTCTTCAACAATCTCTTTAGCAAGATCACCAAGTTCGTTTCGTAAGTAATCTCGCGTAGCAACATCACCGAGTGCAATACGTAAACTAGCGAGTTCGCGTGTGAGGTATTCAGTATCAGCAATGCTTCGAGCATTCTGAGCACGATCTTCATTGAGTGCAATACGGTCGCGATCTGCCTGTCGATTTTGAGCAAGCAAGATCAAAGGCGCAGCATAAGAAGCCTGTAATGAAAGTATGAGAGTTAGAAAGATAAAAGGATATTTATCGAATCTGATCGCGTGTGGTGCAAGTGAGTTCCAGAGAACCCAGCTGACAACAAAGGCTGTCATATAGACCAAGAAACGCGCAGTTCCTAAGAAGCGTGCAAAGCGCTCGGATAGGCGACCAAAAGTTTCTGGATCGATATTTCCGCGAAGTGAACGACGAGTCTCGCGTGGAGTATCTAAACCGTAGTTACGTGCCATCGTTACACCTCCTCATGTAAGACTTCAGTAAAGTTAGTATCGATGCTCTCGAGCGCTGCAGTAGTTGCAGCAGAATCTCTGTGGTCATGGCGCCAGTTAGTAGGCAACAAGTGATCGAGTACGTCATCGACAGTGACAGCGCCCAGTAGGCGTTCATTGGCATCGATAACAGGTAACGAGAGCAAGTTATAACTAGCTAAGTATGACGAAACAGCGTGCAGGGATGCGTCGGGATTAACTCCTTGCGTATTTGTATCGACGATAGAGCCTAAGAGAGTTGAAGGCGGCTCACGTAGCAAGCGTTGGTAGTGGACCATTCCAATAAAACGTCCAGTTGGAGTCTCAAGTGGCTGGCGAGCAATGAAAACCTGTGATGCAAGCGCCGGTGAAATTTCACTTTGTCGGACTGCAGCAAGTGCATCAGCAACGGTGTAATCGGCAGACATCACGATTGGTTCTGTCGTCATCATTCCACCAGCTGAGTAATCCTCGTAGGTCATCAGACGAAGTACATCTTCGGCATCTTCAGGATCCATCAAACCAATTAACTCTTGAGCGCGCTCTTCACCGATTTCGCGAAGAAGGTCTGCAGCATCATCGGGATCCATCTCTTCGAGAATATCTGCAGCGCGTTCTCCTTCAAGTTCGGCAAGTAGCGCCACTCGCTCGGATTCATCCATCTCTTCTAGTACATCTGCAAGTCGTTCGTCATCGAGGGCGCGAGCAACTTCAACGCGACGCTTAGGAGCGAGGTCTTGAATTACTGCAGCAAGGTCTGCAGCTCGAAGATTACTCAGAGTTGAAAGTAGATTTGCAACGCCCTGATTTGATTCGTGATGAGCAAAACCAGTGACCTCTTCCCATGCAACTGTAGATGTTGCACCTTTACGACGGAGCCCACGGCCCTTTCGCATAATGTGAACGCGAGTGATGAGCCAATCTCCGGTGCGGTTCTGCTCCATAGCCATATCTTCGACAAGTACATCTTCGCTATTTTCAACTAGTGAGATTGTGCGATCGAGTAAATCTCCAAGTACAAGCATCTCGCCAGCGCGCGGTTCAAAGCGGCGCATATTAAGTAAGCCCGTAATAACAACAGTTCCGGATTCAATTGACGTTACTCGGGTAATAGGAACAAAGACGCGTCGACGCAATGGAACTTCGACAACAAGACCGAGAACACGTGGTGATTGATTATTAGAACGAAGGGTCGCGACAGCATCGCGCACCTTGCCGACGGGATCTCCATTTGGGTCAAAGACCGCAGTGCCTGCAAGACGGGCGAGAAATATGCGATTGATGTTATTTCCGCTCATGGGATAAGAGTAACGCGTGGGCTATCGGCTAGGTTTGCCTAATGTCCTCGCCGCAGAATAGAACCGTTGATAATCACACGGAACTGCCTGCAAGACCCGACCTCATTCGCTTGATTATTGGAATATTCGGTATTGGTTCATCTGGTCCATTGATTGCAATCAGCTCGATGCCAGTCCCGACCTTGATCTTCTGGAGAAATCTTGGGGGCTCACTCGTCACGCTTCCCTTTGCACTTCGCCACAGATTACATCGCACCGGAGTCAGGTGGGCGATCCTTGCAGGCGTGGTGCTCGCAGTGCACTTCGTTGGATTCTTTATATCCATGCGGATGACAAGTGTGACTGCAGGAACTGCAATTGTTGCAACCCAACCAATTTTTGCAGCTCTATTCGTCAAACTTACCGGCGGACATATTCCAACGAAAGCATGGTTTGGAATGCTCATTAGTTTTGCGGGAGTTCTCCTTGTTACCGGAATCGATCTACGTCTGGATAGGCGTTCATTTCTCGGCGATCTATCAGCGCTCATCTCAGGTGCACTGGCAGCTGCATATATGTTGATTGGTTCGCGCGCACAAAAAACTCTTGAAACAACGTCCTACACAACTATCTGTTATTTCGTATGCGCAATGACAGCACTTCCGATGGCGCTATTAACGGGCTCAGAAGTAATTCATTTTGTGGCTCACCAATGGTGGATCTTGCTGGCGCTCATTCTCGGTGCTCAGATTCTTGGACATACGATGTTTAATCTGACGCTGAAGCGAGTCTCACCCGCTGTTGTGTCCATGATTGTTTTCTTCGAAGTTCCAGTTGCAGCGCTACTTTCTCTCATCTTTAAAGTAGGTAAACAACCAACACTGACTATTATCCCTGGAGTAATTCTCATTCTGCTCGGATGTATTCTTGTTGTACTACGTACCCGCCCTCAGATTGTGATGACTGAAGCATGATTGACCTACACACTCATACGACTTGCAGCGATGGAACAGATACACCCTTTGCTCTAGTCAAGAAGGCGTTAGCTGCAGGCGTCACCACTCTTGCTATTACAGATCATGATTCAACAGCAGGATGGAGTGAGGCAATGAGTGCAATTCAACCTCAGATTGAATTGGTATTAGGTGCTGAAATTTCTTGTCTTACCCTGGATGGAATTAGCGTGCATATGTTGGGGCTCCTCTTTGATGGAGAAGACCAAGCGATACAACAACTCCTCGCCGATTCTCGCGATACTCGCATTCCTCGTATGCGAAAAATGGTTGAGCTACTTCAAGCAGATGGAGTTCAGATTTCACTTGATGATGTCTACAAGGCCATGCCTGACGGAGCTACCGTTGGCCGCCCCCATCTTGCCGATGCACTCGTTGCAAATGGAGTTGTTGCCTCTCGCGATGAAGCATTTCTTGATCTTCTCAATAACGGTTCAAAGTATTACGTCACTCATGCGGCCCCTACCCCCACTGATGCCATCAAGGCGATTCGCAGTGCAGGGGGAGTAGCGGTGATTGCTCACCCATTTGCATCTCGACGAGGACAAATACTTGATGCATCTTCCTTTGCAGATCTCGTAGATGCAGGCCTTAATGGAATCGAAGTCCACCATCGAGACCAAAGCGCAGAAGAACAAGCATCTCTGAGCGCAATTGCCCGCGAACTCAACCTCGTTATAACTGGTGCAAGTGATTATCACGGCACTGGAAAGCTCAATGGGTTAGCAGAAAATGTCACTGATAAGACAGAATGGCTTCGGTTAGAGTCAGAAGCGAATCAGCGAAGGGTCGTCACGAAGTGAATACATTAGGAGCAGTTACCTTTGCGACTCAAGCCTTTGTCACTCTCTTTGTCATCATGGATCCGCCTGGTGCGACTCCAATCTTTTTAGGTTTAGTCGGAGATAAACCACAGCGTGAACGCGTGCGTCTTGCCTGGCAAGCAGCAGGAGTTTCACTCTTTGTTATTGCAACTTTTGCAATCTTTGGACGTTTAATTCTTAATTACATGAATGTCTCCATCGAAGCGCTACAAGCTGCCGGTGGATTACTGCTTCTCTATGTCGCGCTTCAGCTCTTAACTGGAAATAAGAACGCTGGTACAGAAAGTTCGAGCAACAACATCGGAATGGTCCCACTCGGGACTCCGCTGTTGGCAGGTCCTGGGGCAATCGTTGCAACGATGATCTATGTTCAGAAGGCAGATACTCATGCCCAGATTCTTGGACTTGCCATCGCCATTCTGGCTGTGCACATCATCATTGGCACGGTACTGATGGCCTCTACAAAGATTGTCACAATTATTAAGGAATCTGGCGTTACTTTATTAGCGAGTATTGCAGGACTCTTACTTGCAGCGATTGCTGTACAGATGTTGGCAAATGCGATTAAGGCATTTGCTGCAAGTTAACTGGTGATTCGCTTAGTGCGAGTACGTTCGCGTTTAACACGCGGTTCTGCAGATTTCTGTGGCGCTTCGCTCTTGGCCTTCGCAGGCTTATCAGCCCTCTCGACCCTATCTACCTGAGGCGCTCTCTGTTTTGTCATACGACCAGTTGATCCTGCAGGAATATTGAGCATTTCAAAGAGGTGCTCAGATGATGAATACGTTTCAACTGGTTCGGGTAGACCCAGAACGAGGGCGGTATCAATCATCTTCCAACGAGCAAGGTCATCCCAATCGACAAAGGTAACGGCGATTCCGTGTGCACCTGCACGTGCAGTACGACCAATGCGGTGTACGTAAGTCTTCTCATCTTCTGGGCATTGATAGTTAATAACGTGGGTAATTCCATCAATATCGATACCGCGCGCTGCAACATCAGTTGCAATCAATACATCTGATTTGCCGGCTTTAAAGTCATTGAGCGCCTTTTCGCGAGCAGATTGACCGAGATCTCCATGAATTGTTGCTGCGCGGAAACCGCGTTCTGCAAGATCGTCTGAAGTCTTCTGCGCTGTGCGCTTTGTTCGGCAGAAAACGATTGTGGGGCCACGACCATTAGCTTGAAGAATACGTGCCAACATTTCAATCTTATCCATCGCATGTGCGCGCACTACAAATTGTTCGATGCGAGATACAACTGCGCCTTCATCTTCATTATCTTGAGTACGGATATGTACTGGCTGATTCATGAATCGACGAGCAAGAGCGATGATGTCGCCAGGCATTGTCGCTGAAAAGAGCATTGTTTGTTGTCTAGCAGGAGTGCTCGTAAATATCTTTTCTACATCTGGTAAGAAGCCAAGATCGAGCATCTCATCTGCTTCATCGAGTACTACGCGAGAAACAAATTTGAGTGTGAGCTGTCCTTGGCGATAGAGATCGAGAAGGCGGCCAGGAGTTCCGACAACGATTTCAACACCGTTTTGCAGAGCTTCAATTTGTGGCTCGAATGCTCGACCACCGTAGACAGCGAGTGTGCGAATTCCGCGGTTAAAGGAGAGCTCTTCAATATCTTTCGTGACTTGTACACAGAGTTCGCGCGTTGGAACAACTACAAGTACCTGGGGCTTACCTTGATTAGGTAGTTGCGCCCAATCTGCATCATTGGGAGCGATGACTCTTTCAATGACAGGAATACCAAAGGCAAGTGTCTTACCAGTACCAGTTTTAGCTTGGCCGATGACATCGCCATCTGCAAGAGCAATCGGCATGACCATCTCTTGAATAGGGAAAGGTGATGTAAAGCCATGTTCGGCAAGTGCTGCAATTGTTTCCTTACGGAGAGGAAGGTCTGCGAAAGTCAGCGTCACTTACACAACGCCGAAACCGACGCGGCGTTCGGCTGGCTCGCCAATTTCGACATAACCAATCTTGTCCGCAGGAACGATGATCTCGTGTCCCTGTACATCTTGAAGAGTTAATGGGGTGTGAGCTGAAAGAGCTGCTGTTACAGCGCTCTTGATTTCAGCTGGGGTTGAAGGACAATCAAATGAGAGTTCACTTCCAACATTGGTAATTGAGATACGAACTTTTGATGCCTTTTCAGATTTCTTTGAACTCATGTACCTATCTTATTCGCTAAGAGTCAGTACGGGGAAATCCAGATATTCCTCGCCACATGAGGTTTTCAACGAGCTCCATCGCCTGCTGACGTGTGAGTTTGCTATCTCGTTCGAGCCAATGGCGTGCGGTGACTTGTACATAACCGATCAATCCGACTCCAAGCATCATGGCTGCTTCTTTGGGAAGGCCAGTGTCATTTGAAATCACTCCAGATACTGCTGCAGCGCAGTCATATGTCATGCGGTTAAGTCTTTCACGCACTTGAGGTTCAACGCTCATATCGCTCTCAAAGAGAAGGCGAAATGCTTCACCTTCATTTTCAATAAAGTTGAAGTAAGCCTCGATGGTGACATGTACGCGTCGTTCGTTATCGGGGGTAGAAGAAATTGCCTTTTGAATTTCGTAGACCAGCGAATCAATATGAAGATCTAGGACCGCAAGGTAGAGATCTAGCTTCGATGGGAAGTGCTGGTACAAAACTGGCTTACTGACATTGGCGCGGTCTGCAATTTCATCCATAGCAGCAGAGTGATAACCGGCAGCTGTGAAAACTTCGAGAGCAGCAGCGAGCAGAATTGCGCGTCGCTCATCACGTGGTAGTCGTGATTTATCTGAACGCGAATTGCTTGCAGATGCAGTTTCTGTACTCATTGCGAGAATCGTACTGAATTAGCCACGAAAGGCACAGTACGGCAGAATTGACGTTATGAAGACCCCTCCGCTCGTAACGCCAGGACCTGCTCTGACAGTAGATGAAGTGCGCCGATATAGCCGCCACTTGATCATCCCTGATGTAGCGATGGCCGGACAGCAGCGGTTGATGAATGCAAAAGTTCTCTGTGTAGGAGCAGGTGGTTTAGGTTCTCCAGCGCTGATGTACTTAGCAGCAGCAGGTGTCGGAACACTCGGTATCGTCGAATTCGATACTGTCGATGAATCGAATTTACAACGTCAGATAATTCATGGTCAATCAGATATTGGTAAAAGTAAGGCGTTGAGTGCGAAAGAGAAGATCGCTGAGATCAACCCGTATGTCAATGTTATTTTGCATGAGACTCGATTAGATAATTCAAATGTTATGGAGATTTTTTCTCAGTATGACATCATCGTTGACGGAACAGATAATTTTGCAACTCGCTATCTTGTCAATGATGCATGTGTCTTATTAAAGAAACCATATGTGTGGGGATCCATCTATCGCTTCGATGGTCAAGCAAGCGTTTTCTGGGCAGAGTACGGTCCTTGCTATCGCTGTCTCTATCCTGAACCACCACCTCCCGGAATGGTTCCAAGTTGCGCCGAAGGCGGCGTACTGGGAGTTCTCTGCGCAACGATTGGCTCAATCCAAACCACAGAAGCGATCAAAGTTCTGACCGGAATTGGTGAGCCGCTCATCGGTTCGCTTATGGTTTATGACGCCTTGGATATGACATTCCGAAAGATTAAGGTGCGTAAAGATCCCAATTGCCCACTCTGCAGCGAGAAGGCAACCCAGAAAGATTTACTCCCTGATTATGAAGCATTCTGCGGAACTCTTTCGGATGCGGCACAAGCAGCAAGTGCAGGGTCAACGATTACTGTGCAAGAGCTAAAGTCAAAGATAGATTCCAAAGAAGATTTCTATCTCATCGATGTCCGCGAGCCGAGCGAGTATGAAATTGTCAGTATTCCGACTGCTCATTTGATTCCAAAGCAAGGATTTATCGATGGCAGTGTTCTTGCAACTCTGCCACAAGATAAACCCATCGTTCTACACTGCAAGAGCGGAGTTCGCTCTGCAGAATGTTTAGCGATCCTGAAAGGTGCTGGTTTTGCTGGCGCATCACATGTTGCAGGTGGAGTAATTGCATGGGCCAAGCAAATCGATACATCACTTCCGGTCTACTAATGAAAAATTCCTACAAGGGCTATCGTTTACTTCTCGTACACGCTCATCCAGATGACGAGACCATCAACAACGGAAGCACGATGGCGATGTATGCAGCTCTTGGCGCCGATGTAACTCTGGTGACATGCACCCGAGGTGAAGAAGGCGAAGTACTTGTGCCAGACCTGGCACATCTTGCTGCACAACACAGTGATTCTCTCGGCGACCATCGCGTAGAAGAACTTGCAGCCGCCATGAAGGAGCTAGGAATCACCGACCATCGCTTCTTAGGCGAAGGTGTTATCAAATACCGCGATAGCGGAATGATGGGAACTGAACCGAATAATCGCCCTGATACTTTCTGGAACGCAGATTTTGATGAGGCAACTCAGCATTTAGTGAAGGTTATTGATCAGGTAAAGCCACATATTTTGATTACTTATGATGAATTTGGTGGTTATGGCCATCCTGATCACATTCAAGCTCATCGCGTTGCCATGGCAGCATCTGAAAAGTCATCATGGGATATCCCGAAAATTTACTGGAATGTCATGCCTAAATCTGTCATCCAAGAAGGTATCGATGCCATGAAGAAGATTGGCTCTGACTTTATGGGGGCGGAGAGCGCAGATGATCTGCCCTTTGCAAAGGATGATTCATTTGTTCACGCTCGCATTGATGGAAATGCTTATGTCAATCAGAAGATGGATGCGATGCGAGCACACGCAACTCAAATCGAAGTCGATGGCCCATTCTTTGCTCTCTCCAATAATTTAGGACTTCAGGTATGGGGATTTGAGTACTACACACTCGTCAAGGGATCCAAGAGTGAACCCTTTGATGCGCAGGGCCACGAAACAGATCTCTTGGCAGGTATTGCACTCTAAATGAAGATTCTATTTTCACTCTTCTTTGGAGCAGCAACTGCAATAGCTGCAACGATGATTCATCAAACACTTCCTCCTGTAGGTGTGATCGTTGCGCTCATTGCGACCTACTGCGCAATCTGGTGGCCAGGGCGATACTTTGGCAAACGCCGTTATAAGTTTGCAGCGCTAGTGGGATGGTTCATTGTCATCGCCAAAGCTGGTTCATTCGGTGCAGGCCATGAACTTCTCATCCAGGGCGATAACCCTGGAAGCGTTCTACTCACTGTTGGTTTTATCGTCGGACTTATCGCTTTTTTTCAACGCGTCTAATTTATTTCCAGCGCCAACTCTGACCACCGGCTGCATCCTGTACTTCAATTCCTGCAGCATCGAGTTGATCTCGAATCGCATCACTTGCAGCCCAATCTTTACCTGCTCGAGCTTGCGCACGTTCTGTGATCAAAGCTTGTAGATCAGGTGTCAGTGGTTTCTCTTCAATAACTCGGTCTAAATCCAAACCGAGGACTTGATCTGCAAAGAGAAAGAGTGCGCGTTTATCAAGTGCACCTATCGAGGCATCTTTCTCGATTGTGCGCAGTCTCTGCATCGCACGTGGGGTATCGAGATCTGAGGTAAATGCATCACTGATCTCTTGATCAAATTTGATTTCGCTGCCAGTTCCAGAAGCAGCCATTAATGTGCGCCATCTTCTAATAGTCGAGTTGGCAGCATCCAGGGAAGCCCAACTCAGATCCATCTGTGAGCGGTAGCGATTCTCAAGAAAGGTAAAGCGCAGCGCTAGTGGATCAAGGCCGCGAGCGATGACATCTGAGAGAAGTACGACGTTGCCCGCGCTCTTAGACATCTTTCTTCCTTCAAAGAGAAGATGTTCGCCATGAACCCATGTAGTGACTGTTTCATCCCCAGTCAGTGAATTGGATTGAGCTCTTTCATTTTCATGGTGAGGAAATCTCAAGTCAATTCCGCCCACATGGAGATCAACGTGTGCATCAAGCAAGTCGATAGACATTGCAGTGCACTCGATATGCCATCCGGGGAAACCTGCACCCCATGGTGAATCCCAAATCATTTGTGTGCGGGCACCCGCTAACTTCCAGAGCGCCCAATCTGCATGAAATTTCTTTCCACCTTCATCGGTGAATTCATATCGGTGACCCGGTTTGAGAGCATCGAGTCGATTTCCGCTGAGGGCACCATATGTCGGAAATGACGTTGCATCGAAGTAGACCGAACCATCGGTGCCGACATAGGCGTGCTTGCTTTCGATGAGTTGTGTGATGGAAGAAATCATTTCTGGCATTGTCTCTGATGCGCGAGGGTAGCCATCTGCTGGAATGATGTTGAGAAGTCCAGTATCTGTATGGAAGCGAGATTCAAAGGTACGAGCAATTTCAAATGGATCAACGCGAGTCTTTTCAGATTCCTGCAGTAATTTATCTTGTCCTTCGAAATCATCTGCCATATGTCCGACATCAGTGATGTTTTGAATCAGCCGGACATCAAGTCCAGTCAATTGGATAGTTCTGCTGATTAAATCGGCTAAGAGAAATGTACGTAAATTTCCAACATGGGCATCTCGATAGACGGTAGGACCACAGCAATAGATTGTGACGGCGCCATTTCTACCTTCGATGCTCTGTACTTTTCGCGTCATCGTGTCATAGATAGAAAGTCGGTCAGACGAATGGTCGCGTCGATTAAAGACAGGAATGACACGAAAAGCGACAACATCAGTTGGATCGAAGTGAATGGTTTCTGAGCGGCGATTGATAAGGCTTGTCTCACTCTGTAAAACGCCGACAATATCGCTGTATGTGCCATCGTTATTGCCAAGCCTGATTGTGACCCGCTTGCCGAGGGCGAGTGCAATCTGAGTGCGCAAACTCATGGCAGCCATGCGTTAACCATAATCGTGCAAGGGCGCTCCTGCAGGGTTAGAATTGCCGCCTACCGTTTCCAAGTCTTCTGGAGGAATCTTCGTGACATATGTAATTGCTGAACCTTGCGTCGATGTAAAAGATAAGTCATGCCGCGAAGAGTGCCCAGTCGATTGCATCTACGACGGAACCCGCATGCTCTATATCCAGCCAGATGAATGCGTTGACTGCGGTGCCTGCGAACCTGTCTGTCCTGTCGAAGCTATCTACTACGAAGATGATGTTCCAGGACAGTGGCAGGGATATAAGAAGATCAATACTGAATTCTTTATTGAACTCGGTTCACCTGGGGGAGCATCCAAGGTCGGCGAGACTAATACCGACCATGCAGATGTAACGGCTCTTGCGCCAAAAACTTCCTGATTTTCCGTGGGATGCGCTCGCACCGTATGGCGCGATTGCTCGCACACATCCTGAAGGTGCAATTGATTTATCTGTAGGAACACCAGTAGATCCCACTCCTGAATTTATTCAGAGCGCATTTAAAGACGCATCCAATTCACCAAGTTATCCCGTCACAGTAGGAACTCCGGAACTTCGCGATGCGATAACTTCGTGGGCGAAGAAGACGCTAGGTGTAACTGGAGATTTTGGTGTCTTGCCCCTTATCGGTTCGAAGGAATTTGTTGCCTGGCTCCCAACTTTTATTGAAGCACAGAGCGTTCTTTATCCCGATGTTGCATATCCGACATATCTTGTTGGCGCACTCCTTGCAGAGGCAGAGGCAACTGCGGTAAATCTCGATGCATCACAATGGCCTGCTGCAGATATGGCATGGGTAAATTCACCATCAAATCCAACTGGGCGCGTTCACTCAGAAGCGGAATTTCGTAGCGCTATTGCATGGTCTCGCAAAAATAAGAGTGTTCTTGTATCAGATGAGTGTTACCTCGAATTTGGGGATTCAGTTCAACCAACATCAATTTTGCACTATACAGATGGAGATAACTCCAATATTTTAGGTGTGTATTCGCTCTCAAAGAGATCATCAATGGCCGGATATCGCGGCGCATATCTTGTGGGAGACCCCGTGCTCATTGCAAAGATTCTTGAAGTTCGCAAACATGCAGGAATGATGGTGCCGCTTCCTGTCCAGAAGGCGATGGTTGCCGCTCTTTCAGATAATAAGCATGTCGCAGAACAGCGCGCTCGATATAACGCACGTCGTGCAACGCTTGTGCCAGCTCTCTTTGCTGCAGGTTTTACTATCGATAACTCCGAGGCAGGGCTCTATATCTGGGCTAGCCGTAATGAAAATTGCTGGGATTCTGTCGCATGGCTTGCAGATTGTGGAATCATTGCAACGCCAGGGATTTTCTATGGCGAACTTGGTTCAGGCCACATACGTATAGCAATGACTGCAACGGATGCGCAGATAAGCGATGCTGCTCGCCGTATTCACGCAAAAGTAGGCGCATAAGTGGCCACTGGAATTCTCTTAGTCGGTGGTTTCGGTACCCGCCTTAAACCACTGACTGATGAATATCCAAAACCAATGTTGCCTGTTGCTGGTCTTCCTGTTACCGAGCATCAGATTCTTGCGGCAAAGAAAGCCGGCATTCACACATTGGTACTGGCTACTTCATATCTGGCAGAGATTTTTACTCCGTACTTCGGAGATGGCAGTAAGTGGGGAATGAAGATTCTCTATGCAGTAGAGAAAGAACCACTAGGCACAGGTGGTGCAATTGCTAATGCTGCACAGCTACTTGGGCGCGATGAACCCATCGTTATCTTTAATGGGGATGTATTGAGTCGCCATTCGATTGCAGATCAAATCGCGTTTCACGTGGCAAAGAAAGCAGATGCCACACTTCATCTGATTGATGTGGAAGATGCTCGTGCATTTGGATGTGTACCAACAGATAGCGATGGTCGCGTTTCTGCATTCCTCGAGAAGATGGATAACCCTGTCACCAACTCCATCAATGCTGGCTGCTATGTATTTAGCTCAGCAGTCATAGATCAGATTCCGCTTGGAAAAGTTATTAGCGTCGAACGCGAAACTTTCCCTGCGCTCGTTGCAAGTGGCCGTCCTGTGTATGGATATAAAGAACAGTCATACTGGCTTGATGTAGGTACACCTGCTGCTCTCTTCAAAGGTTCACGCGATCTGATTCATGGTGATTTCCAAGCAATGTCAGGCAGCACCATTGCGCCAGATGCAGATATCACCGGCGGCACGTCGATCGGGGCGGGCTGCACAATCGCTTCGGGAGTGACTCTCAAGGATTGCATCATCGGCGATGGCGTAACGATTGGCGCAGGCGCATACCTGTCTCACTGCTTCATCGCTCATGGCACCGAGATCGCGCCGGGAACCGAAAAAAACGGCCATTACCTCTCAAAAAAGCTAGATTTACCGATATCACTCTAGAAAATAGCGATATTTCCCGTATTTTTTGCGAAAGTCTCCAACCTGGGGTTGACTCAGAGGGATTACACGGGTGTAATTCATACCTAGAGAACGCACTTCACACCGAAGTGCCCCCTAATGACTTGAGGAGATTTGCGAATGCCAATCCGCCCAGAAGGAACATCAACTGGCAAGCCATCAGCCCCCACTGCTGGACCAACTATCCAACTCGCTAGCGGAGAGAATATTGAACTCTCCTGGCA
>Ga0209188_1001935_pt1 | contig 15796 bp, 17 predicted proteins | sample C_130625_EF_Meta_FD_187307 | JGI IMG/M metagenome (GOLD analysis project Ga0209188, IMG submission 187307) | Freshwater microbial communities from Lake Croche, Canada to study carbon cycling - C_130625_EF_MetaG (SPAdes) (version 2) | ecosystem: Environmental > Aquatic > Freshwater > Lake...
CGTTCGGCCAGTACGGGCTTTTTAGCCCTTCATCTATTTACCTACTCATCACACTTTCACTTTCGTTTTCTGCCAAGGTTCAAATCCGAACGCCAAGCCACCAAATTTATCGTTCGGGGTATTTTTGTAAATCCCTATACCTTCGAAGGTTCAACACTTTTTATTTAGGCGACCCAGACTTACGCGCCGCCCGCGATAGGAATAGCGCAAAGACCAATGTCAAAACTATTCCAGTATTTACGCCCATCTCCATAAGCGAGCGATTGAAATATTCGGTCGACTTACTCTTCTCCATAGTCAGAGATGCCCCAACTGTCAGAATGTGTCGAACTGCTGCAATCACACCGATAATTAAGAAATTATCGAGTTGGAAAATACCATCGGTGAATCGCACAATAACGGTACGCATGATCTCGAGGATGATGACTACAAACAAAATGTCATTAATTCCTTGAATCATTCCAAGCGGATAAAACGGCCTAGTTTCAATCAAACGTTGCAAGCTAAAACCAGCCGCCAAGATTGAGATGACGAAAAGAATTAAGCCAAGGAAACCATGTAGCAGATCCTCAAGCTTGTCTATAAAAGTAACTGGAATCAGCGACTCATCTTTTGCGAGTAAACCCTTTACTGATTTGTATTTCATGCACTCTACTCTCCTTGGATATACCCAAGGGTAAACTATGGTTTAACGCTATTCAATATCTAGGTTTTATCTACCCAAAATTTTCCCAACGCCTTTTTCTTGCCAGAGCTCCAGGATTTGCTTCGTTACATTGACCATAGTTTCGCGTGAGCGTTCATCAACAGTTGAATAAGCACATGTCTGAACTAGGTCGCAGCTCCAGGTGGTTATTCCTGCGTTAAAAACTGCAGCACCTGAAGGCGTAGTGAACCAGATGGTCTGGGCCACTGGTTCAGGTCTGATCAAAGCGCCAGGACCAGGATCGGGTCCGTATCGCATCAAACCTGAAAATAGAATTTTCACATCAGGCGGTGAAGCAAGTGTTTTAACCGTAGCGTCAACTTCGCTATCTGGTGATATTCCTTCGATGCTTGCGTCAATCGGAATATGAAGCCAACTTGGGATATTAACTGCTTTTACACTTCCAAAAACATGCACACCGCTAGTAAGGGCTCCGGTCAACAAAGTCGGTGGCATATTTAAACGCTCATCCTCAAATTTAATTGATATTTCCCGCAGATCTCGAACGGGATCTTCAGTTGGTAAACGGTAAATAATTACTCTGCGATTCTGACCTATCTCGGATTCAGTCATTCGAACCTGCCAGATACCGGTATTGCCACCCAAAATCGCAAGATTAATTTTTGAATTTCGAGCTGCGATTAGCGTATCAAAAATTCGTCGAGTGAAATATTCAGCGTGTCCACCTAAGACTGTTCCGTTGTAGCTATGAGAAATAGATGGCCAGGAATTTAGGTCTAAGTCAGAATATTGATCAGTATTGATGCCCTGCTTTTCTAAGAATTGAACAAGCGAAATAGCATCTCGATGAATACTAAATCCGCCACTACCCATAATTGGTCGATCAAATGAAACAACCCGACTGCGATCTTCCCTGCGTTCTGTCTTTGTGGTTCCTCTTCCAAAATAGGCCGACCAGTCGCCAAAAGAGTTATACGTGTTCCAAGTTATAAAGGAGTGCATAACCATCAACTCTGAACTACCTAATGGACTATGCAATACAAATGGTGCGACATTTTCAATGGTTCCATCTATCGAATGAGTAACAAATAAATAAAAACCAGGAACCCACGTTTTATCAATTCTCACGCGTAGCGTAATTGGCCATTTAGTTTCAACCATACGAGCCGCAGTTCTAGGGTAATTAATTGGCAGTTCTTTTAAGGTGATCGGACCTGAGTTCCACACCTGCCGAGCACCTGACCCTTGATACCAACCAATACGCAGGGCCTCGAAACTACGAGGGCCGGGTTTGAAGTTTTTCGCCTTAGTGTCATAGAGGGATGCATGAATATCGATGGTGTCGCCACAACCACCAGAGGTCTTATTTAGCCAGAGTGCGCTTCCCTTAATGCTTTCTAAATTTAAATTTTTCCAATCCTTAACTTTATAAGCGATTCCGACTTTGGCATTTTCACTTGCAACCCAGTTAGAAGAAAGCTTTGTGCACTCTGAATTTGAATATTTCGAAACATCTTGTGGCATAACTGTTGCAAGTGATTGTTCAAAAGTTTGCATTGGCTGGCTTGGAATATCAGGATAAGTCGTTACTGTAGGCAAGTTATAAGAATTATCTACAGCTCCATAAGTTGGTGAAATTGTCACAAAGATAAGAAAGAAAGCCAATACTGCCGTGAGGTAACGCTTTGCAGTATTGGCAAACATTTCGAAAGTTTAACTCAAAGCCAAATTAGCACCTGGCCTATGAGCGTAGTGACACTGCACACTAGTTCGAGTTATGCTTAAATTTCTTTAGTTTGCGCACATTACCTTTGAATTGGATTTGCTGCGTATTCCGCAGCCAAGACTTGGCTGAGAACAGTCGCACCTTGATCCCAGGTAATTCCATAAACCTGCTTGAAAGCTGTTTCCCAGGTTTCGCCATTTGAACCAAGAGCATAAAGAGCTAGCGTTGCTCGTGAACCACCAATGGCTATCAAAGTCTCAACGGCTGCATAACCAATTGAATAGGCAAGTGGGTAATTAACATTTTCAGGTGAAGCTTTTTGAGAATCCATCAGAAATGACTTAAAGCCTTCGGCGGTTGTAGGAACTTTCGCATTAGGGCCTGGATTGCGAACAATATTCCCTTGACGCGCACCTAAATAATCTGAATATTTTTCAATGAAAGACGGTATTCCAATTGCGTTTGCCTGACCTTCACTAAACCACCAAGGAGTAGCTTCATGCATAGCATCTGCCGAGGTATTTTGATTCTCCTTTAACTCAGAATGCGAGAACTGAATAATCTGATAATTGTGAACTGCTTCATGATTTACTTGCGTCATCGGCCCAACGTTTTTTAGAGCATCTGTCCAATAACCACCGCTTTGCACGCCGTAATATGTACCGCCTGCATCGCTATTGTTGCCACGAAGATCCCAAGCCATTCCGCCGCCGCATTCTACTGCGATTTGTCCGTTCATTTCGCAGCCAGCCGAACTTTGTCTCTTAATGAAATCTATTTGCGCAATGCCGCCTTTTAATCCCATGGTTTGGAAGAGCGTTAACGCATCATTCTGTGCCCACTGTAAATCTTTAGCGTTATAAACAATTCCATAATAGTTTGAAACATGGGTAAATCCAGCGAAGAGTTTGTTTAGTCGATTTAGCCCATTTGTAATTGCAGATAACGAAGCATCAGTGTTTGGTCCTATATGAATAGTTGTAGGCACGTTTACTGCAGAATTTGTGGCAATCTCATCTTGCACATTTTGCCAAGCAACTTGCGGAATCTGCGCATAATTAGTGACTGCATTTGCAAAGGTAATGGATCCGGTTTGTGCAGCCGGCAGAGTTAACGGAACCGGGGCAGGCGGCAGCGGAACTGGAATTTTGAATTCTTCCGAAGCAGCACGACCTTGAGCATCACGTGCGCCACCGAAATTTATCTCACCAGAATATAACCAGCGATAAGTTGTTCCAGGATCCATGTAGAAAGTCGCATAAGCCATCGAATTTCGCTGTCCAAGTGATGGATCAGTACACATCTTTGATGCCTTGTAACCCGATTCAATAAATTTTACCGGCAACCACTTTCCATCGACTAGTGCTTGAATTTCAAATGAAGCTTTCGCAGGATTTGAGCACGCATCTTTTGAAGTAAGACTTTTAACCGTAGTTTGATCGTTGGCTTTGTAATAAATAATTGCTGGAGTCGGTGTCGGTGTCGGTGTCGGAGTCGGTGTCGGTGTCGGAGTCGGTGTCGGTGTCGGTGTCGGTGTCGGTGTCGGTGTCGGAGTCGGTGTCGGAGTTGGTGTCGGAGTTGGCGTCGGAGTCGGTGTCGGAGTTGGTGTCGGAGTTGGCGTCGGAGTCGGTGTCGGAGTGACAATTGGAGCTGGCGCTACAACTTTCACGCCTTTATTCCAAACTAATTTCTTTCCTGATTTAACACACGTGTACTTCAGGCCATTACTAGTTAGCGTCGCTCCCGCTTTTGAGCAAGCTGCACCTGCCTTAGGTGCAGCAGCGCTAGCTACTCCGCTCAACATACCGAGCAGAAGAATTGGTGACAAAACAACAGCAATGGTTTTTTTCATGAGATAAATGATGTCGTGGTGCATATACATAAACGAGGGAAATTAGGTTAAATGCATATGAATTAAAGTGATATCAATTCGATATGCCCTAATTGAGAAGATTCTGTTCAATTAATAAGTAGGCTCGCGATATGAAGCAACAGAGCACCCAAGATATTCAAAAACGCACGATTAAAGTCTTGGCAATCACCCAAGTTTTAAGCGGGGTAGGAGTTGCCGGAACAGTTGCAGCCGGGTCGCTATTGGTAGCTTCAATTTCAAACTCAGAGACCTTGGCCGGCTTATCGCAAACAACTTCTGTACTTGGCGCGGCAGCAATGGCAATTCCACTTTCGAAATTAACTCAACGTGGTGGTCGCAGGCTAGGACTTTCAGTTGGCTACACAGTTGGTTTGATTGGCGCAGCGCTTGTGATCTTTGGGGGATCACAACGAATTTTAATCGCGATGCTCTTTGGAACTTTCATGGTTGGCGCAGCATCCGCATCTGGTTATCAAGCTAGATTCGCCGCAACTGATTTAGCAGAGGATGCGAATAGATCTCGCCAACTTTCCTACGTTGTATGGGGTTCGACAATTGGTGCTGTAACTGGGCCAAACTTAATGGGGCCATCGGGTGCGTTAGCTGAAGCTTTGGGATTACCAAAATTAGTTGGGCCATACATTTTGGCGCTAGTTGCCTTAGGTCTGGGAACTTTAGTTATTCGATTATTTCTAAAACCTGATCCTTATTTGACTGCGGCAAATTTACTTTCCAAAACTGAAGAAAAGCAGGATCTGTTATCAGCTCGTAAAACTTTAAAGTTGATTCGGCAGAATCCAAAGGCTCTCTTTGCAATAGCTGCGATTGCAATTGGTCATGTGGCGATGGTTTCAGTAATGGTTATGACCCCAGTTCATATGGCACATGTAGATGTGACGCTGACGGTTATTGGTCTGGTGATCAGCATTCACATTGTTGGTATGTATGCCTTTTCGCCGATAGTTGGCGGTTTGAGCGATCGCATGGGTCGTCGTTGGGTGATTCAAATCGGAGTACTAATTCTGCTTGCCTCTTGTGCAGTGGCCGGCTTTGCTGATGCACATAATTCAGTTCAACTTGGCTTCGGACTATTTCTACTTGGCCTAGGTTGGTCTTGCACTTTAATCGCCGGCTCGGCGCTTTTATCCGAATCTGTCGAAACCGAGATTCGTCCATCTTCGCAAGGGGCAAGTGATTTAATGATGAATTTGATGGGTGCCGGTGGCGGCACAATGGCTGGAGTAATTATTGGTGTTCTGGGTTACGGCTGGCTCTGCTTATTTGTAGCAGTTCCAATTCTGATTCTCGGAATCTGGTCTTTTAAAGTATCTTAAGGATAGGAATCTAAGGAGCGCAAAATGTGTAGCAAAGTAATTTGTAGGAAATGCAATAAACCAACTTGGTCTGGATGTGGCGAGCATATTGAAGAAGCGCTAGTTGGCGTTGCCCTAGAAGATCGTTGTAGCTGCAATAACTAAGCACGTCAGCGTGCCATTGCAGTTGGGTTAGGCTTGGCTCATGACTTCAGTAACTCCTTTTCTTTGGTTTGATAAAGATGCACTTCCAGCAGCCGAGTTTTATACCTCGCTCATTCCAAACTCTGAGATTAAAGATGTAAATCGCAGTCCAGTAAGCGGCGATGTCTTCTCGATTACTTTCACTGTGGCTGGTCGCGATTTCTTTGCGCTAAATGGCGGACCACATTTCGAACTCACGCCAGCTATTTCGCTTTTTGTAGAATGCGCGGATCAAGCAGAAGTAGATAAGTACTGGGATGCATTTATCGAAGCAGGCGGAGAGCCAAGTAATTGTGGTTGGCTAAAAGATAAGTGGGGGCTTTCCTGGCAGATCATTCCTAAACGTTTGGGTGAAATGCTTTCAAATCCAGATCCAGTCAAAGCAAAAGCCGCGATGGATGCGATGTTGCAGATGAAAAAGATTATTGTTGCCGAACTTGATGCTGCGGTAGGGGAGTAATTAAATGAAAGCTATTCAGATTACTAAATTCGGTGGCCCAGAAGTTATGGAATATCTGGATATCGCTGATCCGATTGCGAAAGAGAACGAAGAGTTAATTACAGTAACCGCAATCGGAATCAATTATGCCGATACTCATCAAACTGAAAATAGTTATTTATCAAAGCAAGAATTACCGCTGGTTCCAGGCATTGAAGTAGTCGGAACAACCACCAGTGGTCGCCGAGTTTTGGCGCCAGCTGGTGCTGGGGGATACGCCCAACTGGTTGCGGTAAATCAACGCGCAATGATTGATATTCCTGAAGGTGTTTCAGATCAGCAAGCTCTTTGCATGTTGGTTCAAGGCAGCACTGCTTGGCACATTTTAAAAACTGTGGGTCATGTAAAAGCTGGTGAGAGTGTCGTTGTTCATGCTGCAGCAGGTGGCGTTGGAACAATCGCAATTCAACTTGCCAAACTATGGGGCGCAAAAGTTATTGCGGTAACTTCGTCGCCAGAAAAAGCAGCCCTTGCGAAAAAACTTGGTGCTGATGTAACCATCGATGCCACCGTCGAGGATTTAGCAGCTGCAATGTTGGCAGCTAATGACGGCAAACCAGTTGATTTGATTCTTGAAATGGTAGGCGGCAAAACTTTTGATGCTAGCTTGGCAGTGTTAGCGCCATTTGGTCGGCTAATTGAATATGGAATGGCTTCACGCACGCCACCTTCATCAATAAATCCAGCCGTATTAATGGGTGGTAGTAAAACAATTACTGGTTTCTGGCTCTCGCATTGCTTCGGCAAAAAAGAGATGATGAATGATGTAATTAATGAACTATTCCAGTTAGTTATTGCCGGAAAATTGCATCCGGTAATCGGTGCCACCTTCCCGCTATCCAAAGCAGGCGATGCTCATCGGGCAATGCTCGCTCGCGAAACCACGGGTAAGATTGCGCTAGATCCCGCACTTTAAGTTGCTATATAAAAGGTGTAAAGCACCATTTTTCGATTTACCGTTTAAGCCTGTACGCTCAGGGACTGATCAACGCCCCCCTAGCTCAGTCGGTAGAGCGTTTCCATGGTAAGGAAAAGGTCACCGGTTCGATTCCGGTGGGGGGCTCGAAAGTGTTTTACCGTTCACATATCCCTGGCGGGATAGCTCAGCTTGGTAGAGCAAGCGGCTCATAATCGCTGTGTCGTGGGTTCAAATCCCGCTCCCGCTACTAGTTCGACCGTTTTACAAGGTTAAATCAAGCGTGAATTTCGCGCATTGAGCAGGCTCAGGTAACCTAGCCCTCTCAATTACTATCAAAGTACTAAGTAAGTACATCTATGAAGGAGCATCACCATGGCAAGTAAGAGCGCGGACGTTCGTCCAAAGATCACCATGGCATGCGTAGATTGCAAAGAGCGTAATTACATTACAAAGAAGAACCGCCGCAACGATCCAGACCGCATGGAGCTAAAGAAGTTCTGTCCACGTTGCAAGTCTTCAACACTTCACCGCGAAACTCGCTAATGATCAGCCCCGATTCGGTCGGGCGCACCTACAACGGTGCAAAGTCAACAACTATTTCGCAATCTGAAATCACCAATTTTGCTGCCGTCTTTGGCGAGACTGATTTTTCTGTTGCGACGCCAACTTTCTCAATTCGCACTTCGCTCGATCAATTGCAACAAATTCTCAGCGGCCCCGAAGTAGGAATTAACTGGGAGCGTGTAGTTCACGGCGATCAGAAATTTGAAATCCACCGGCCAATTGTCGCGGGTGATTTTTTAACTTGTGATGCCACAATTGAAAGCTATCGAGTAGCTGCCGGTAATGAGTTTATTAACGTCAAATCTGATCTACGTAATGGTGATGAAATTGTTTGCACAAATTGGTGCACGATTGTGGTGCGCGCATGATGCAAGAACGTGTTTTTAAAATCGATCGCGAACTGCTGAAGCGATATGCCGATGCCAGTGGCGATCAGAACCCAATCCATCAAGATGAAGCTTTTGCTAAATCAGTTGGACTACCCGATGTCATCGCACACGGCATGTTAACTATGGGTTTAGTTGGGCAATATGTCAGCGATTGGGCTGGCGGTTCTGCCAATGTAAAAGAGTATTCAGCTCGCTTTGTTAAGCCAGTAGTTGTGCCTGCAAATACCGTTGTTGATCTTGTCGTAAATGGTGTGGCCACCGAAGAGAACGGTTTATATCGACTTGAGTTAACTGCCACCGTCGATGGTGTCAAAGTATTAGGAATGGCAAAGGCGTTAGTTAAAAAGTGAGCGCTCCTACTTCAGTAATCGAACTCGCAGAAGCACGTCAGGCCGCCCGCGCTAATAAAGATTTTGCCCTAGCCGACTCGCTGCGCGATCAAATTTTCGCCGCCGGTTATGAAGTTGCCGATGTTGCTGGCGGCTTTGAACTAACTGAAAAAGCTCGCTTCCCGGTTCTGGCGAAGTTGCGAGATATGAAACCCTTTAGCTTGCCCGCTCATGAAATAACGGCGCTTTTGGTTATCGATGGATTTATTGAAGATGCGTTTACCTGTATAAATTCAATCAAAGCCAGCAGTGATTGCAATATTGCTGTTCTTTCAATTGGGCCAGCTGGCGAATTAGTAGATGCAATTGATCAACGAACTGCTCTGGTTGAAATTGTCGAAACCGGTTGGGGCGAAGCTGTAAATGCCTTGATGAAGAACGTTGAATCTAAATATGTAATTGTGATGGATCCTTCAACAACTTTTACCGGTGATGCGATTTCACCGGTTCTTCAGGAATTAAATAAAGGTGAATTTGTCGCAGTTGGTTGGAAAGGCGGCTTAGTTAATTTAGCCGATGACTGGCGCAGCACTGAAGATAAAGGCGATGGCGAAGTTGATGTGCTCTTTAGTTATTTCATGGCCGTTGATCGAGTAGCAGCCCTTGAAGTTGGTGGTATTAATGCTCGGGCAATTTATTATCGCAATGCTGATATTGAATTTTCGTTGAAGCTACGTCACGGCACTGGTCGATTACTACAGATGCAACTACCGCTTGAACAAGGTCGCCATCATGGTTATCACGATGCCGATGCCACATATCGCGAAGTGCAATCTAAGAAGAATTACGATCGAATTCTCGAGCGCTTCCGCGGTAAAGAGGCAATCTTGAGCCCACGTCGCTAATCTTTAGCCATGGCCGATCTATCCGAATTCACTAGTTTGCATGTGGGTGGCCCCGCACGTGAATTTGTGGAAGTCGCAACCGAAGCCGAAATAATTGCAGCCCTAGAAGCTGCGGGTGATTCACCAATTTTAATTATCGGTGGCGGCACCAATATGTTGATTAGCGATTCTGGTTTTGCCGGCACTGTAATTCGAATTAGCAATAACCAAGTTAAAGAAGAGATCGATGCGTGCAGCGGTGCCACTTTAACTATTGGCGCAGGCGAAAACTGGGATGACTTTGTTGCCTCAACTATTGAACGCGGTTTCGCTGGCCTGGAAACGTTAAGCGGTATCCCAGGGACAGTTGGTGCTGCACCAAATCAAAATATTGGTGCTTACGGGCATGAAGTTGGCGAATTTATTACTCGAGTGCGCACTTATGATCGCCAGAGCAAAGCGCTAAAAACTTTCACAAACAGCGAATGTAATTTTAGTTACCGCAGTTCAATCTTTAAAACTGAACCCGGTCGCTACGTAGTTCTAGATGTGGCCTTCCAAATTCGCATTGGTGAAATCTCAGATCCAATCACGTATGCCGAGTTAGCGACCAAACTAGGCATTGAGGTAGGCGAACGCGCACCAGTTAAAAAAGTTCGCGAAACGGTTTTAGAACTGCGCAGTGCAAAAGGAATGTTGCTTTCTCCAACCGATAAAGATTCTTGGTCGGCTGGCTCGTTCTTTACTAATCCGATCATCAGCCAAGTGATTGCTGATCAATTGCCTGCTGATGCGCCACGTTGGCCTGCAAGTGATGGCCAAGTAAAAACTTCGGCGGCTTGGTTGATTCAGCAATCTGGAATTGAAAAAGGCCAGACACATGGTGGCGCTAGAGTTTCGACCAAACATGTTTTGGCGCTAACTAATTCGGGCAACGCAACGGCGGCTGAAATTACTGAGTTAGCCAAGATCGCTAGCGCTGCCGTGAAAGCCAAATTCGGCATTGAGCTACAACCAGAGGTAAATCTGGTTGGAATAACTTGGTAGTTAGTTAGCCTCTTCGATTAATTTCTTAATACGCCCAATACCTTCAACGATATCTTCATCGCTTAGCGCATATGAGAAACGCAAGTAACCCGAAGGGCCAAATGCTTCACCAGGCACGGCAGCAACTTCAACCTCTTCCAGAATCAAGGTAGCAAGTTCTGCGGAAGTAGTTGGAGTCTTGCCGCGAATAGTTTTACCAAGCACTCCTTTAACTGATGGATAAACATAAAACGCACCAGTTGGAGTAGGGCAAGAGAAACCAGGGATTTCATTAAGCAGCGAAACAATTAATTTACGACGACGGTTAAATGCTTCGCCCATCTTATGCACCGCAGCTAAGTCGCCAGTAACAGCGGCAATAGCTGCGCGCTGTGAAACGTTTGATACGTTACTAGTTAAGTGAGATTGTAAATTTGTAGCAGCCTTAATGACATCTTTTGGCCCGATCATCCAACCTACTCGCCAACCAGTCATTGCATAAGTTTTGGCAACACCATTAATTATAATTGTGGTGTCAGCTAAACCTGGAACCAATACCGGCATGCTTGGTGCAGTTGCACCGTCATAAAGCAAGTGTTCATAAATTTCATCAGCGATGATCCAGATATTATTTTTAAGCGCCCACTCACCAATTGCTTTAACCTGCTCAACTGAGTAAACCGAACCTGTTGGGTTACTTGGCGAACAAAATAGAAGCGCTTTAGTTTTTGGTGTGCGTGCTGCTTCAAGCTGTTCAACAGTTACTAAATAATTTTGAGTTTCATCAGCGAAAACTTCAACGGCTTTTCCAACAGCTAGTTGAATACATTCCGGATAAGTGGTCCAGAATGGTGAAGGTAATAGAACTTCATCACCGACTTCAACAATTGTGGCGAATGCTTGGTAAACCGCTTGCTTTCCACCATTTGTTACTAGAACTTGGTCGGCGGTTATTTCATAATTCGAATCACGCTTTGTTTTTGCCACAATCGCATCACGCAATTCAGGTAAACCTGGAGTTGGCGAGTAACGATGATTTGCAGCAACTTTGGTTGCTGCAGCAGCAGCCTCAACGATGTAATCAGGCGTTGGGAAATCAGGCTCACCTGCTCCGAATCCAATAACTGGGCGGCCAGCGGCTTTAAGCGCTTTCGCTTTGGCATCTACAGCTAAGGTCGCAGATTCTGCGATTGCGGCAATTCGTGCGGAGATTCTGGTCATGGTCTAAGTCTGCCGTATGCGCCAGCGTGTTTGTCACTTGAAAGACCATGCGTGCTGCGATCTCGGTTTTGGACGAGAAATAGCCAGTTAGACCTAAGCCCCCTTGAACCCCTACAATTCGACGCTCACGAGGGATTTGGTAAATCGTATGGTTTCGCCATGCCCGCGCGAAGGGCAGTAGCTCAATTGGCTAGAGTTGCCGTCTCCAAAGCGGCCGGTTGGGGGTTCGAGTCCCTCCTGCCCTGCAAAGTTCGAACCCTGTTTGCGAAAGTCGCACGCAGGAACATTAGTTAGTTAGGAATGCGAATATGACTGAAGAAGTCAAAGAAACCGAGAAACTCGGAATCTTCGCGCGCATTGGCCTGTTCTATCGCCAAGTCGTTTCTGAACTAACCAAAGTTGTTTGGCCAACTCGTAAACAGTTGACCACATATACATCTGTTGTATTGGTTTTCGTAACATTCATTATCGCAGTGGTATCGCTGCTCGACTTGGTGCTTACCAAGATCGTTTTCTGGATCTTCGGGTAAAAGGTAAAAATAAATGACACTTGAAGAAACTCCAGACGCTTTCGAAGCAGCGTTAGCAGCTAATGCTGCAGACGTTGCCGTTGAATCTGCCGTTGAAGAAATCGTAGAAGTTGAACAAGAGGAAGCTACTTCTACCGTTGATTCATCTGTCGATTCAGATGAAGACCCAATTGATGGTCCAATCGAAACCGATGAAGATGATCCAAACGCGGAATTCCGCCGCACTCTTCGTAGTGCAATCGGTGATTGGTATGTGGTTCATTCATATGCCGGTTACGAGAAGAAGGTAAAGGGCAACCTTGCCAACCGCACAATTTCTTTGAACATGGAAGATTACATTTTCCAAATTGAAGTTCCTGAAGAAGAAGTCATGGAAATCAAAAACGGTCAGCGCAAGATGGTTAAGCGCAACATCTATCCTGGCTATGTTCTTGTGCGCATGGAGCTATCTGATGAATCATGGTCAGTAGTTCGCAATACTCCTGGCGTTACTGGCTTTGTCGGTAATGCTCATAATCCAAGCCCATTAAGCATGGATGAAGTCGAAAAGATTCTGGCTCCACGTCCTGTGAAGAAGTCAGATAAGCCAGATATTCGCGTAATCGATTTCGAAGTAGGCGAGTCTGTAACTGTTATGGATGGCCCATTTGCAACACTTCCAGCCTCGATTTCCGAGATCATGCCAGAGCAAGCAAAGCTCAAGGTTTTGGTTTCAATCTTCGGCCGCGAAACTCCAGTAGAACTTTCATTTGCCCAGGTACAGAAGCTCTAATCACTACCAACTAAATTTAAAAAGAACCGAGAAAAGGAAAAAGCAAAATGGCCCCAAAGAAGAAGATCACTGCGCTAATTAAGTTGCAGATCCAGGCTGGCGCAGCAACACCTGCACCACCAGTGGGTCCAGCTCTCGGTCAGCATGGCGTAAACATCATGGAGTTTGTTAAGGCATATAACGCTGCAACTGAATCTCAAAAAGGTCAGATCATCCCGGTCGAGATCAGCGTTTACGAAGATCGCTCATTTACATTCATCACCAAGACACCTCCTGCATCACGTTTGATCTTGAAGGCTGCTGGTGTTGAAAAGGGTTCAGCGATTCCTCACAAGACCAAGGTTGCAAACATCACCATGGCTCAGGTTCAAGAAATTGCAAAGGTCAAGATGGAAGATCTAAATGCAAATGATATTGATGCAGCTAGCAAGATCATCGCTGGTACTGCTCGCTCAATGGGAATCACAACCAACGGCTAATAAGCCACTTTAGAATTCTTAATTCACCCGAATTAAGAAGTGGGAGAACCGCGCTGGTTCGTTAACCACAAACCGAATGAGTTCAAATGAACTCAAGAAATGAAGGTCAGAAATGAAGCGCTCAAAGAAATATATCGAAGCTGCAGCGAAGGTAAAGCAAGATCACCTTTACACCCCGCTTCAAGCAGTTACATTGGCGAAAGAAACATCAACTGTTTCATTTAACGCCTCAGTTGAAGTAGCACTTGTTCTAGGCGTAGATCCAAAGAAAGCCGATCAAGCAATTCGCTCAACTGTTAACTTGCCACACGGAACCGGCAAAACTGCTCGCGTTCTTGTTTTCGCAAACGGTGACAAGGCTGATGCAGCTCGTGCTGCAGGTGCCGACATCGTTGGTGGCGATGAACTAATCGAAGAAGTTTCAAAGGGTCGTCTTGATTACGACGCTGTTGTTTCAACCCCAGATCTAATGGGTAAGGTCGGTCGCTTAGGTAAGGTGCTTGGACCTCGCGGTCTTATGCCAAACCCAAAGACAGGCACCGTAACAACAGATGTTGCTAAAGCTGTTACCGATATTAAGGGCGGAAAGATTGAGTTCCGTGTTGATAAGAACTCAAACCTGCACTTCCTAATTGGCAAGACTGGCTTCACAGCTGAACAACTTGCTGAGAACTATGCAGCAGCACTTGATGAAGTTCTTCGCGCAAAGCCAAACTCATCAAAGGGTCGCTATATTCAAAAGGCTGTTGTTTCAACAACGATGGGACCTGGAATCGCAGTAGATCCAAACTTGGTTCGCGAACCTTCGGCTAACTAATCATTAATTAAGAACCGGTAATCGGTAGGGAAACCTACTGGTTACCGGTTTTTTCTTGCTCGTAGCATGCTCAATTTGATGCTAGTTCGACGAATTTGACCAAGGGCCACGCTCACTTTAGAGTTACCCCATAACCAAAGACCGCAGGTCTAGATCATTCGCAAGATTGTTCTAATAAATGAGGAAATCTCATACCCGCGTAGGTGTTCACGTAAATCCGTGCGCTCTTACGCGTTACGGATTTTTTATTTGCCTAGGTCGCCAATGAAACAGGAAAGGTGAACCTTATGGCTCGCCCAGATAAAGCAGCAGCAGTTGCTGAGCTAACGGAAGATTTCCGTACCGCTAATGCAACTGTGCTAACCGAGTACCGCGGTTTAACCGTGACAGCGATGAAGCAACTTCGTCGTGCACTCGGCGCAGATACAAAATACTCAGTTGTAAAAAACACCCTTACCAAGATTGCTGCAAAAGATGCTGGCGTAGACATCTCTGATGATCTACTTGTTGGTCCATCTGCAGTCGCATTCATCAAGGGCGATCCAATCAATGCAGCTAAGAGCTTGCGCGATTTCCAGAAGGAAAATCCATTCCTAATTATTAAGGGTGGAATTTACGAAGGTAAGTCAGTTACTCCAGCAGAACTTATGGAACTAGCTAACCTCGAATCACGTGAAGTTCTATTGGCTAAGTTGGCTGGTGCTATGAAGGCTTCAATGGCTAAGGCCGCTGCGACCTTCGATGCACTTCGCGCCAAGATGGAAAGTGGAGCACCAGTTGCTCCGGTTGCTGAAGCAGTAGTAGAGGCTCCAGCTCAAGATGCACCTGCAGAAGCAGTTGCTGCAACAGAAGAAACACCAGAAGTTGTCGCTGAAGTTGCTGCAGAAGCAACAGATGCAGCAGAAACTCCAGCGGAATAAGAAAAGGAATCAAATAAAATGGCAAAGCTAAGCACTGAAGACCTATTGGGTCAGTTCAAGGAAATGACTTTGGTTGAACTTTCAGAGTTCGTAAAGTCTTTCGAGAAGGAATTCGATGTAACAGCAGCAGCTCCAGTAGCAGTTGCAGCAGCAGGTGGCGCAGCCGCTGGCGGCGCAGCAGATGCTGGTCAAGATGAGTTCACAGTTATTCTTGAAAATGCTGGCTCACAGAAGATCGCAGTGATCAAGGAAGTTCGCGGACTGAATTCAAGCCTTGGCTTGAAGGAAGCAAAGGACCTAGTTGATGCAACTCCTGCTGTACTTCTAGAGAAGGCAAACAAGGAAACTGCAGACAAGGCAAAGGCAGCTCTAGAAGCAGCTGGCGCAACAGTTACAGTCAAGTAATTTCAGCTTAAGAAATAAGGCCTCCATTGAGGCCGGGAACGGAACTTGGTTTTTTTAAAGTTCCTTATCTTCCGGCCCAAGGGAGGCCTTATTTATTGGCGCTGAGCGAGGGGCTGGCTTGGGATTGCCCCTTAAGCGAGGGTTATCCAGATATTTCGGCTAGGGGCTGACAATTTGCCCTATTTGGGGGTATAAGCAGCGGGTTGGACAAGCTCAACCTGAGCGCGATAGCCTACGCGTTCGCATAAAACTTCTAAGG
>Ga0209188_1001938_pt1 | contig 15788 bp, 14 predicted proteins | sample C_130625_EF_Meta_FD_187307 | JGI IMG/M metagenome (GOLD analysis project Ga0209188, IMG submission 187307) | Freshwater microbial communities from Lake Croche, Canada to study carbon cycling - C_130625_EF_MetaG (SPAdes) (version 2) | ecosystem: Environmental > Aquatic > Freshwater > Lake...
TAAACACTTTTGAACAAATTGAGAAAAATATAATAATGCAGGCAAAAGTTTGTAAAAATTGTTTACAGCCCTTATCTCCTGAAAGAAAGGAGCGTGGACTTTTTACCTGTGCCAACTGTTCCAAGTTAATACAAGCCAAGCAACAACAACAACGTGATCTAGAAAACCCACCTCCAACTTCTCCTTTGCAAGCAGCTCTTAAAAATGAATTACAAAAGCAGGCTGAGGCTGAAGCAGAAAAAAAAGAGTTAGAGAAAAAGCAAAAAAATGTAGAACATTTCTTTGACGATTTGCAGAAAGTTAAACGTAGCTTTTGGTAACTCCCCCCGTTTTATTCAGCTTTAATGTTCAACTCTTTTACTAATTTAGAATATTTATCCAATTCCACTTTAATAAAAACTTGAAATGACTCCGGGTTTGCTGGACCAGAAACTTGTAATCCTTGAGAATCTAAAGTTGCTTTAATGCTCGGATCACTCATCGCTGTCTTGACGGCCTTATCCAGCTTATTGACGGTTTCCTGACTCATACCTTTGGGGCCCATAATCGAATACCAATTGGTTACATCAAAGCCTTGAATCCCAACTTCAATAAATGTCGGTACATTAGGTAACTGAGGCAATCTTTTTGGAGTTGAAACAGCCAAAGCTCGAAGCTTACCGCTTTTAATTTGTTCGAGGAGTGGCGGTAAAGTGTCGAAATTCATCGTGATTTGACCCGCTAATAGATCAATAATCGCTTGACCACTTCCCTTATAAGGTACGTGATTGATACTCACATTCTCAATTATTCCAAATAGGGCGCCAGCTAAATGTTGGGTACTACCTATGCCTGAGGAACCGTAAGTTAATTGGCCTGGCTTTGCTTTTGCTAGAGCGACAAGTTCACTAACTGAATTTGCAGGAGTCGACGGATTAATTGCCAAGACATTAGGCACATAACCCAAGTAGGTGATTGGAGAAAAATCTGTTGCAGCGTTATACGGAATTTTAGGAAGAACAAAGGGAGCAATAGCATTTGAATTAGAGTGACCCATCAATAGTGTGTAGCCATCTGCTGGTGATTTAGCTACATAATCTGCGGCAATAGTACCTGCAGCACCAGAACGATTTTCAATAATAACGGGTTGCCCTAATATTTCTCCAATCTTAGGGCCGAGTGCTCGAGCAACAATATCAGTTCCGCCACCAGGAGCAAAACCAACAATCAATCGAATTGGTTTATTGGGAAAAGTTTGAGCTAAGCCAATATTACTTAAAACAGAAGTGACTAGAAGAAAGCAAAAACCAACAGCAGATTTCATGAAAGACATGTTGCCCCCTATTAAATTTGAGTTTTATTGATTCTATTCCTTTAAATGCATTTTTAAAACCTTTGCAATATGCAAAGCTTGTCGTCCAAGTCCATCATGTATTTGATGACGACAACTACTTCCATCCGCAACAATGATGGCTTGAGGCGCATTTCTAATGCTGGGTAATAAAGAAATTTCAGCCATTTGCATAGAAATCTTTTCATGTTCAGCTTCATAACCAAAACTTCCTGCCATTCCGCAACAGGAGGACTCAATTAATTTTGGATTAGCACCAGGAATTAACTTTAAGACTTCTAAGATTGGTTGAACAACTTCAAATGCTTTTTGATGGCAATGGCCATGTACTAATATTTCCTGCTGAGTTGTCTTAAATTTCAGATTATTAGGATGCGCAAGTTGAGAATAGTTTGGTTGAATTGCGGCTTCTTTCATTAAAAACTCTTCAAAAGTAAAACTATTCTTTGCCACCATCTCAGCTTGCTCTCCGAGTCCCATCATTAAATACTCATCTCTAAGAGATAAGATACAAGCAGGTTCAAGACCAATAATAGGGGTGCCTCTTTCGGCGTAAATACTTAAGTGATCTAAAAGTTCCTTCGCTTGAACTTTTGCCTCATCCACGAGTCCATTACTTAGTAAGGTTTTTCCACAACAGTAATGACCTTCAGGTTTACGTGGGATATAGACCCAATAACCGGCTGCTTGGAGAACTTCTGCAGCTGCTTCGAGGTTCTCAGACTCAAATTGACCATTGAACGTATCGGCAAATAAGACAACTAATTGTTGACCCACAAAAGATTCTGCTAACCAATCATCCAACCCAAATCTAAAACGGGAATGATTCCATATAGTTTTTTTCTGCCACTTTGGTAAAGAGCGCTTTGCAGAAATGCCGAGTAGCCATTCTCCTAAAAAAGCCAACAAAGGGATACGATTGCGCAAATTAAGGAGTGAGGGCAGTCCTGGTATTTTGGTGACGTAATGAGCATATTGAGGTAAATAAGCAAAAAGGCGATCGCGCAGACTAAGGCCATGCTCTTTTTGGTAATGGCTCAAAAATTCAATTTTCATTTTTGCCATATCAACGCCAGTTGGACATTCTCGTTTACAGCCCTTACAGCCGACACAAAGATCCATGGCATCTTTGACCGTCTTACTAACAAGAGCTTGGCCCTCGAGTTGGTTGGAAAGTGCTAGTCTGAGTGTATTGGCACGACCTCGGGTTAGATGTTGTTCATCCCGAGTAACACGATAACTGGGACACATTGTGCCAGCATCAAATTTACGACAATGACCATTGTTGTTACACATTTCAACAGCCTTAGAAAATCCTTGCGCAGGATCCATGCCCGTTCCAGCGGGACTAACTGCCTCAGTAACAGGGTCATTTTGCACATTCCAAGATGACCAATCCAGAGAGGTTTGTAAAGGATTGACCTTATAAGAGGGATGAAAGCGCATCAGAGAATAGTCATCCATTTTGGGTGGATTAACTATTTTTCCGGGATTCAGTTGATTTTGGGGATCAAAAGCATGTTTAATCTCACCAAATGCTTGGTTGAGATGATTCCCAAACTGCCATTTGATCCATTCTCCACGCGATATACCATCGCCATGCTCGCCACTAAAGGCACCTTTATACTTTCTTACCAAGGCGGCAGCTTCTTCAGCAATCGCACGCATTTTTTGTGCACCATCTCTACGCATATCTAAGATTGGACGAACGTGAAGAGTACCAACAGAGGCATGTGCATACCAAGTTCCACGAGTCCCGTATTTGCTAAAGACATCCGTAAGAGCGCTCGTATATTCAGCAAGATGTTCAAGAGGAACCGCACAGTCTTCAATAAAGCTGACTGGTTTTCCATCACCCTTTAAGCTCATCATAATGTTCAGTCCAGCCTTACGAACTTCCCATAGGTTTTTTTGCATCTGAGCTTGAGTCATTTCCACCACAGAATTTGGTAAACCCAAATCTGCCATCAGAGTTACTAGATCTTTCAATTTTTGAATTAAAGCATGGTGGTTGTCACCACTAAACTCCACCAACAAAATAGCCTCTGGAGTTGCCGCATTTTTATCAATTAAAGCGGTTTCAATCACCGTTCTAAATTCAGGGTTTTGACGACCTAAGTCAAGCATCGTGCGATCAACAAGCTCAATGGCAGTTGGGCCAAGTTTGGCAATATGCTGGGCACTATCCATGGCTGCATGAAAACTAACAAAGTTAATAACACCTAAAGTTTTGTGTTGTGGCAGTGGCGATAATTGTAATTTTAAAGATTTAAAGTAAGCTAAAGATCCTTCACTTCCAACCAACAAGTGCGCTAGATTGACCTTACCATCAGGTCTGTAAGGCTTTTCATTTTGATTATGAAAAATATCTAGGTTGTAACCAGCAACCCGTCTCAACACCTTTGGCCAGTTTGTATCTATTTCTGTTTGATATTTTTGGGCCAATTGTTGAACCAATTGACCAAGACGAAGTGCTTCTCCCTGAGCGTTTTCCATCAGACCAAATGATGCAAGTTCACCGCTAGCTAACCAAGCATCAATGCCAGCAACATTGTGTACCATATTGCCATAGGCAATTGATCTTGAGCCACACGAGTTATTACCCGCCATACCACCGATTGTTGCTTGTCCAGAAGTAGATACATCAACAGGAAACCAAAGTTGGTGTTTTTTCAAAGCAGCATTGAGATGATCCAAAACCATACCCGGTTCAACCTCGGCAACTTTTTCCTGCGCATCAACAGAAATTAAATTTCTAAAATGTTTGGAATTATCAATGACCAGGGCCGGTCCAGTGGTTTGTCCACATTGACTAGTACCACCACCTCGCGGCAGTATCGGCACTTGTAGTTCTCTAGCGACTTGGAGGGCTACAGTAATATCATTCGCACAGCTTGGTACACAAACTGCAATTGGGATGGTTTGGTAGATGGAAGCATCCGTGGCATATCGACCTCGACTACCAATGTCTGTATAAACTTCGGCAGCACTGTTTTTTTGGATTCGCTCCGCAAGTAAATGGGTTTCACTTGGCTTATTCATAGACATTCAAATAATTTTGTAATACAAAAGCATACCTTAATTTAGACCATCTCCTATTATTTCAACGAAATCATTCTTGAAACAAGATAAAATTGTTAGTATTCAATAACAATTTGGAGCAATGTGTTATGTTAAAACTCGATAATCACCCATCTGGAAGACACTTTTTACACATCCCTGGACCCAGTCCAGTTCCTTCCAGAATCCTCAGAGCAATTAGCTATCAGACGATTGACCACCGTGGTCCTGAGTTTGGAGCATTTGGTTTACAGCTATTAGCTGAGATCAAAAAACTCTTTAAAACAGAATATCCGGTCATTATTTACCCATCATCTGGCACTGGCGCTTGGGAAGCTGCTTTAGTCAATACATTAAATACTGGTGATTTAGTATTGATGTATGAATCGGGTCATTTTGCTTCCTTATGGAATCGTTTGGCCCTGCGCATGGGATTGCGAACAGAGTTAATCAGTCAACCTGGGATTGAAGGTTGGCGATATGGTGTTGATGCTAAAAAAATTGAAGAGCGTTTAAAGGCAGACACACAGCATGAAATCAAAGCAGTTTGTGTAGTTCATAATGAAACCTCTACAGGTGTAACCTCTGATGTCTATGCTGTTAGAAAAGCGATCGATGCGGCAAAGCATCCTGCGCTGCTGATGGTTGATACTATTTCAGGATTAGGTTCTGCCGATTATCAAAATGATGCATGGGGAGTAGACGTAACCATCAGTGGCTCCCAAAAAGGTTTGATGATGCCACCAGGACTTGGGTTTAATGTGGTATCCCCCAAGGCTATTGCTGCAAGTCATCAAGCAAATATGTCCAAAGCGTATTGGGCATGGGATGAAATTATCGAGGCCAATAAAACAGGATACTTTCCAACGACTCCAGCAACTAATTTATTGTATGGACTCAGTGAAGGTATTGAAATGATTCTCACTGAAGGATTAGAGCAAGTTTTCCAAAGACATCTCAAGTTAGGTATTGCTTGTCGAGCAGCTGTTCAAGCATGGGGTTTAGAAGTTTTGTGTAAAGATCCCGCGGTATATTCCCCCGTAGTAACTAGTGTTTTACTACCGGAGGGGATTGATGCAAATGCTTTGCGTAAGTTAATTCTTGAGCGCTATAACCTATCTTTAGGAACTGGACTAGGCCGACTCAATGGGCGTGTATTTAGGATTGGTCATTTAGGTGACTGTAACGAGTTATCCCTAATGGCAGCTATTTCTGGATGTGAAATGGGTTTACAGGCTTTTGGTGTGAAGTTACAAGCAAGTGGTGTTTTAGCAGCCCAAGAAGTTCTTCAGTAAGGATATTAAATTAATGAATTTTTGCCGTGTTTATTTAAAATTTGCTATTGCAACGATGTTCCTCTTCGTCTTAACGATCTCATCTGCCCAAAATTTAGCAGACTTTAAGGAGGATGGAAGTACCGGCTCTTGCGGTTGGGCAAAACAAGATAAGAATGGTAAGACATTGCCTATCAGTATTTATGCCAGTCCTAATGAGAGCTCTCCAAGTAAAACAATCAATCATGACTCCAATTATTATTGGGTAGTTGAAAAGAAGGGCACATGGGTCAAACTTCGTGCAACAGGTGGTCCTCAGTTTTTAAATGGATCTCTGGTCGGTTGGGTGAAGATTAGTCAGTTGCAACTTGGAGCATTTAGAAACTGTAATTAATCGAGTTGTGCTCCAGACTCTTTGACAATTTTTTTCCATTTGGCAATTTCGTCTTTCAGTTTGGTATTCAGTTGATTAGCTGCAACAGGAGTAATGTCTAAGCCCTGTGCAATTAATTTTTCACGAAGTTCTGGTTGAACTAAGGCCTTATCCATTGCCGCTTGAATGGTTTTACTGACCTCAACAGGCACGCCATGGGGAGCAAAAAGACCAACCCATACCTCACCAACACAATCAGGATATGTTTCTGCAATCGCTGGAATTTCTGGTGCTAAGGATGATCTCTTTGGTGAGCTAATGGCTAGGCCTTGCAGTTTGCCAGAACGAATATAGGTAAGAGCTGAAGGAAGGCTAGCAAAGGCCAAGGGAACTTGACCCCCAAGGACATCATTAATTGCTGGAGATACACCCTTGTATGGAATATGTTGCATATCCACATTGGCACTGTTATTAAGCATAGCTCCGAGTAGGTGACTAATCGTGCCATTCCCAGCAGAGGCATAAGAAAGTTCACCTGGTCTTTTTTTTGCAGCAGAGATGACATCAGCAAAAGACTTCATGGAGGAGTTTGGTGGTGAAACCAATACATAAGGTGTTGATCCAATATAGGATAAAAATACAAAGTCATTGACTGGGTCAAACCCAGGATTTTTATAAAGTGCAGGATTAATTGCTTGAGCGCTATTAATTGTTAGCAATAGAGTGTAGCCATCCTTTGGACCTTTAGCCACACTTTGTGTGCCAATATTGCCTCCAGCCCCTGGGCGATTTTCAACGATGATTGAAGTCTTAAGTGTTTCACCCAGAGCAGGAGCAATGGTTCGTGCAACAATATCATTCGTGCCTGCTGCAGCTTGAGGAACCACCAAAGTAATGGGCCTATTAGGGAAGTTCTGTCCAAAGCAAATACCACTTAACAAGAGCACTGAACAAATAAATGGTCGCAACATTTTCATGAAATTTCTCCTAGAAATATTTATTCCGGCTTGATGTTTTTGGACTGAATGATGGTTGCCATTTTGCTGACTTCACTATTTAAATATGTACTTGCTTCCTCTGGAGTATTGCCATAAGGATCGATGCCTAATTGTTCAAAACGTGCCTTCATTTCCGGAGTGTTGACTGCGCGTTTTGTTTCTAGAGCAACGCGATCAATGATATCTTTTGGAGTTCCAGAGCGCGTTAAAAACATTGACCAAGTGCTTGACTCTAAATCTAATCCTGCAGCTTCAAGCATTGTTGGTACTTCAGGAGCACTCGAAATACGTTGATGTGACATGATGGCAAGTGCTCTAATTTTCCCAGCTCTAACTTGTGGCATGAGAGTGGGCGGTGTATCAATAAATACTTGAATATTATTGCCCATTAAATCTTGCAGAGCTAACGCAGATCCTTTATAGGGAACATGCGTCATCTCGATATTGGTTTTCATCTTAAAAAGTTCAGTAGCCATATGAGCGGCTGCTCCAATACCTGAGGATCCGTAAGAAAGTTTTCCTGGGTTTGCTTTTGCATAAGCAATAAATTCTTTTAAGTCTTTGACTGGAAGGGCATTACTGACCGTCATCAATAGAGGAGTAATACCCACCAATGAGACAGGCGAGAGACTCTTTAGGGGGTCAAATGACAGTGTGCCTGCATACAGTGTTGGGTTGACAGAATGAGCTGCCAAAACGGTTAAAAAGGTATAGCCATCTGGACTCGCCCGGGCAACAAATTCAGAACCAATTAAAGCATTTGCGCCAGGCTTGTTTTCAATCACAATTTGCCAGCCAGTATTTTCTATTATTTTTTGAACCACAATCCTAGTGGTGACATCACTCAGACCCCCTGGAGCGTATGGCACTATCCAACGGATAGGTTTATTGGGCCAAGAAGCTGCATGAGTTGACCAAGGAAACATAAAACTTAGTACAGCAGAGATACCACCTTGATGAAATAGTCTTCGATTCATACCGTGAAATCCTTTAATTAACAACTTATTTTAATCTTAGATTTGAGTAGGGAGATCCGGCATTGCATAGTATTTCCCCCAATAGTAAACAATCTTATAGGATTTAGTATCGAGTAAGAACTATTTGTTAAAGAGTGTTTTATTTACACCCTTATATATCCATTCGTAAGACCTTTGTTTTCCTGGTTAAGATTAGTTGAATTAGGCATCGTTCATAAGTGAATGTTGACCAAGCAGAAGTAATCGATGCGACGTTTTATCTAAAATGATAGGAATTTTTATGCGTGTAAAAAAACTGATTTGTTTTTTAACTATGTTGTTTATACATAGTCAACTGTTTGCCGCAGATATTACATTACTGGCTTCAACTGGGGTTAGTTCTATGATGAAAGCAGTCTTGCCAGAATTTGAAAAGAAGACCGGTCATAACATCAAAGTTTCGTATGACACTTCTAATCTTTTGATGAAACGAATTCAGTCGGGCGAATCAGTTGATTTGGTTATTTTGACAGCACCATTAATTGACGAACTGACCCAATCTGGAAAAGTATCATCAGGAAGTCGACTTGATCTTGCCAAATCTGGGATTGGAGTAGCGATACAAAGTGGTAAAACAAAGCCTGACATTAGCTCCCCAGAGGCATTAAAAAAAGCATTATTAGAAACGAATTCAGTAGCCTATACAGCGACCGGAGCAAGCGGTATTTATTTTGCAAAAGTCATTGATCAATTGGGGATTGGTGATCAGGTAAGAGCAAAATCTAAGACACCTCCTGGTGGCATTATTGCTGAAATCGTTGCAAAGGGTGACGCTGAGATGGGGGTGCAAATGATGAGTGAGCTTACTGGGGTAAAAGGTACGCAGTTAGTAGGACCACTTCCAGGAAATTTACAAATGTTTACAATCTTCTCAGCCGGTTTGATGCAAGATGCCAAGGATCCACAGTTAGTTAAATCCCTGATGCAGTTTTTAATCACCCCTGAATCTGTAGCAGTATATAAACGGCAAGGGATGGAGCCGATTTGAAAATACACATATTTGATTGGTCGAAGGAATAGCTGAGAAAATTTCTGCCATTCTTTCTTTTAGCCTTAGTCATATCCGATCTAATTTTGACATTATGGGACTTTAGAATTTTGTAATAAATTTCTAATAAATGGCCATAAATCGAACCATATATTTAAATACGATTAGTTACTTAATCGAACTGCTCTAACAGATTTATCCCTTGTACAACCTATTTTCCTAGCTAGGCTTTCGAAATAAGAGGGAGATGTCTCGACATAAATATTAGACAAGTCATATTCTTTATTATTAAATAGAACATGAAAATAGCCTGAATAAGTGGCTGACTGCCTGAAAGTTACTCCTTGAATACGATAGGGGCCATCTGGCTTTTGTTGATTTTGACTAACATCAAAATAAGCAAACCGTGAGTTTGCTAAAAATAAATTGTATACATTGTCGGCCAGCGCTTTACTAATCGTATAGCACTGATTTAAGGATGGAGTTAAAACTGGAGGAGCAACCGGTGCCGGCGGAGGAGGGGGAGTGTTAGAAATATTGGAGTAATTTGTTGATGGCTTATTTGAGCTTGAGCAACTCACTAAAAATAGAATACTGAAATAGATTAAAAATTTTGACATAAAAAGTATATTTGGAGGTTATGAGTAATACTCGTTAATCTTGTTTATCAATGATTTATTCGTCTCAACTTTTAGAAGTTTTTATCAATTTGATAATATATCATTTATTATTAATAACAATTACTGACAGAAATATCAGCAAATTTGTAGAGTGTGATGTTAATGTCAATCAATAATAATCTCTTGAAATTAATTAACTTATTAAAAAATGCCTACTTATAAATGCCCCGGATGCTCTTTTTCTGACTCTCTTTCTAAATATGTTTGCACTAACTGCAATAAATATGGTGCGATGTCTGTTGATGACAGTAGCTATCCATTTCTTTGTAGTAATTGTGATCTAAGGTGGGAAACACTAACCTGTCCCAAGTGTTATGCAAGAATAACCAAAAAATTTATCTCCAGTGGAGGGAGTGGTATTTTATTTATTATTGTTGTTGGTGTTTTTTTATATTGGATGTTTGGCAAATCAAGTACTCCAAGTAAATCGAATAACTCATCACAAAATCAACATAATTACTCCACACCTAGTAAAAATAATAACTCTAATACCAACAATAATTCTGGTACTAAATGGGAAATTATTCGTGATAACGATAAATAACTAATTTAAAAATAGCTTATTTGCGATTGTCTACTCATAAAGATTTTCGTAGTTTTGAGATCAATATGGCGCAGAAGGTATATCTTTATAAAAAGTGTGGAACGCTCCCATAATTTTCTATATGAATAGGGCCAAGTGTTATGTTAACCTTAGTGGATTAATGATTGGAGGACAGTATTTATATGGATATTGAAAAGCCAGAAACGTCAAATCAGATGTTTGCAACACAATCTCATGTTATGACCGATGATTTATTAAATGCCCTTGATTTAATGATTTCGGTTGACGAAAGTAGTACGGATGAGATGTCTATATGGTTTTTAGACTTTATCAAAAATGTAGATGTTGATGAAGAGTTTACTGTGACAGCTAGTCAAGCGCAGTGGTTGATTCAAAATGCTCAAGACACACAAGATAATACTGTAATCGAAACCCCGGAGGATGAAGACACGTCAGACTTAAATCTTATATTCTCAACATTTGATGATTATGAAAATTTCTTGCGAGTTGCTGATTCAGATCAAGATATCTTCAGAATAGTTATCAAAGATAATTAGGGTTATTTTTTAGGTTAATTCCTGGCATGCATTTTCAAGTAACTCATCTGCGTGTTCAGGCTCCCAACTCAGTTAGAGATAAACTATAACAGTGGCTTCAACCAGACTGGTAAGGGAAAAAAGCAATAAAGTCTCCGAAAGCCCTTCAATTTACTTGACCACTTGGCGGAGAAGGAGGGATTCGAACCCTCGGTACCTTGCGGTACGCCTGATTTCGAGTCAGGTACATTCGACCACTCTGCCACTTCTCCACTTGAATCAATCTTACACTGATTCAGCTTAATTCATCTCGATTCTGCTATCCTAATATCAAGAATAAATCTTTTAGTAAATGAGACCTTATGAACTACACCAAATACCATCTTCCAGCAGTTTTTTCTCCCGTATTAACACCTGTCAATCGTGACTTTGCACCGGACCATTCCAAGCTTCTTAAGCAGTGCCAATGGTTGGATGCCAATGGAGTTGGTCAAGCTATTTTTGGTACAAATTCTGAGGCAAATTCTTTTTCAGCCTCTCAGAAAATGCATGCTTTAGAGCAACTGATTCTTGAAGGCTTAAATCCAAAACACATGATGCCTGGAACTGGGGCTTGTTCCATTGATGAAACTGTCACAATGACAAAAGCCGCCACGAATGCTGGTTGTGCTGGGGTACTTATGCTTAGCCCTTTTTACTATAAAGATGTCAGTGATGATGGTTTATACGGTTTTTATGCCAAAGTGATTGAAAAAGTTGCGGATTCTAGATTAAAGATTTATGTGTATAACATTCCACCAGTGACCAAGATTTCCTTAAGTGTTTCTCTCTTACAAAGATTGGTTAAAGACTTTCCAGATACAGTTGTTGGAATTAAGGACAGTTCTGGTGATTGGGCTTATACAGAATCTGTGATTCAAGCATTAGCTGCTGGGGGATTTCAGGTATACGCAGGTAGTGAAACTTTCTTAATGAGAACATTAAGAGCGGGGGGAATGGGCTGTATCTCGGCTACAGCAAATGTCAATCCCTTTGCGATTTCTGAATTAGCTGGTCATTGGCAAGATGCTAATGCCGATGAAAAACAAGCACAACTAGATATTGTACGTTCTGTGTTCGCAAAATATCCCATGATTCCTGCCATGAAAACAGCCGTCGCACATTTTTCAAATGATGCTTCATGGGCGCCAGTTGTACCACCACTCATCGATTTAAAACCAGAGCAACAAACAGCACTTTTGGCGGATTTAGAAACTATTCAATTTAAGATGAACGGATTGTAAAAATATTAACTAATTGTTAGATAAGGATTTTTATGGACAACAAACAAAAACCAAGTGATTTAGAAACGAAACTTACCAAGTTTTTAATACCTTCGGGTAACTTGATGGTATCTGTTTTTCATCATATTGCTTTGTTTGTCATCGGCATTGCTACAGTCTGGTCTGCGGGATATGCAGTGATGGAGATGTTTCAAAAAACTCATGCCTCGGTTGAAGATTTATTACTCTTATTTATCTATCTAGAAATTGGAGCCATGGTGGGTATTTACTTTAAAACTAACCATATGCCGGTTCGTTTTTTGATTTACTTAGCCATAACAGCTGTCACAAGATTGATTATCGATGTGGTGAATGTTAAACACGAGGCGAGTATTGAAGTCATGTTTTTAGGTGGCGCAATTTTGATTCTTGCATTTGCTAATTTAGTGGTACGTTATGCATCTTATAAATATCCTTCAAAAATAAATATCGAGGAGGATTAAAATGGCTAAGTTTAGTAAAGCCTTAGAGAGATGGAATGAACGGTTTTCAACTGAGGAGTATCTTTTTGGACAGCAAGTGAATCATTATTTGGCCGCTCAAAAAGATCGCTTGCACGGCGGTAAGGCTTTAGCGATTGCAGATGGAGAAGGGCGTAATAGCGTTTGGCTAGCGCAACAGGACCTTGAAGTTGAAGCCTTTGACTTTTCTCCTGTAGCAATAGAAAAAGCAAAAAAATTAGCTCAGGCCAAAAATGTATCGGTACATTTTCAGTGTAGCGATTGGCAATCTTTTCATTGGACAGATAACACTTATGACTATGTAGTTGGAATATTTTTCCAATTTGCTGATCCACAAGACCGTGCAGAAATTTTTACCAAAATGGATCAAACCCTCAAGTCTGGTGGACTTCTTATCATTCAAGGCTATGGTGAAAAACAACTTGATTACAACACCGGTGGTCCAGGAGTTCTAGAGAATCTATATACCGAAGATTTACTCAAGTCATCATTTGTTGGCTATCAAATTCTCGATAGTTGTACTTATGAGCAAGCAATCGACGAGGGAGACGGACATGCAGGCATGTCCGCTCTCGTAGGATTTGTTGCACAAAAATCTTAGACCAGTCCCGTAGCGTAGTACACCGCAATCACAAAAAATACGGCAAGAGTCTTAATCATCGTAATCGTAAAGATATCCTTATAAGCAATTTTGTGTGTTAAGCCAGTCACAGCCAAAAGTGTAATCACGGCACCATTGTGAGGCAATGTATCCATACCACCACTAGCCATCGAGGCAACGCGGTGAAACACTTCGAGAGGGATATTGTGTGCGTGGGCTGATTCGATAAAGAAATCAGACATTGCAGCTAAAGCGATCCCCATACCTCCAGAAGCAGAACCTGTAATACCCGCGAGAGTAGACACTGTAATTGCTTCATTAATGAGTGGATTTGGAATCGATTTGAGGGCATCAGCAACGACTAAAAATCCCGGTAAAGCAGCAATCACTCCACCAAAACCATATTCAGAAGCGGTGTTCATTGAAGCAAGAAGTGCTCCACCCACAGCAGCTTTTGTACCTTCAGCAAATTTTGTAGAAACTTGTTTCCAGCCAAAAATAACTACCGTTAAGATACCAATCAGGAGGGCACCTTCGACAGCCCAAATAGCTGCGGCTTTATGGATATCGACGACGACGGGTTTGACATCACCGATTACGGCAGGAATAAATTCAGTTGAATCACCATAAATGGCGGGTATTAAATCTGTAAACACCTTATTCATTACACCAACTAATACTAAAGGTAGGATGGCGATCCATGGGTTAGGTAATTTTTCAGAGGGGTCAAAAGGTACGGGTTCATTTGTATGCCCCTCACCGTAACCTTCCCCCTTAGCCGCGGCCTTGCGACGATTGGATTCGAGATACATCATACCAAGAGTCAAAATAAAGATCGCACCAAGAATACCTAAAATGGGAGCGGCGTAAATATTGGTGTTAAAGAATGAAGTTGGAATCACATTTTGGATTTGTGGAGTTCCAGGTAAAGAATCCATCGTAAAAGAAAACGCACCAAGAGCAATCGTTCCCGGAATCAGTCTTTTTGGAATATTACTTTGGCGGAACATTTCCGCGGCGAAAGGATATACAGCAAATACGACAACAAAAAGAGAGACGCCACCATAAGTAAGAATAGCGCAGACGAGGACAATAGCTAGGATAGCGCGTTGACTACCTAATAATTTGATGACCGTGGATACGATGGACTTTGAAAATCCTGATAGTTCAATGACTTTTCCAAAGACAGCGCCAAGCAAAAATACAGGAAAGTAGTTTTTAATAAATCCCACCATTTTGTCCATAAACAAACCAGAGAACATCGGGGCAACTAGGTGTGGATCTGTTAATAAAACAGCACCAAGGGCAGCAACTGGAGCGAATAAGATAACGCTATAGCCTTTATAAGCAATAAACATCAGAAAAATAAGTGCAGCAAGCACAATCAAAAAATCCATAAAGCCTCCTAGTTTTTGTGAATGGATGGAAGTGATTACTTCTAAATCAATCATAGATAATTTGAATGACACTTTTGTAGTGTCAACAATAGGGTTAAATAAAAAAATCAAAATCAAACTTATAATGTGATAAGTCTTTTATAACTTTTATAAGTAAAACATTATGTCTACTAGCAATCAGATTGAGAAGCCAAGCTCTACAGCACAACAGTCGGAGCACCTACCAACGATTCAAACTGATCTTTTAGTGATTGGAGCTGGACTAGCAGGGTTAACGGTTGCTCTTAAAGTTGCTGAAAAGCGAAAAGTGATTGTGCTAGCCAAGCGTGAACTCACTGAAGCGGCAACAGCATGGGCACAAGGAGGAATTGTTGGTGTTTTAGATGAAAAAGATAGTTTTGAGTCACACGTGGGCGACACATTAGAGGCTGGAGCCGGAATTGTTTCAGAAGCTACAGCACGCTATATTACGGAAAATTCTCAACAAGCGATCCAGTGGTTGGTTGATCAAGAAGTTGCTTTTACTCAAGACCCTGAAGGCCCGCTAGGTTTGCATTTAACACGAGAGGGTGGTCATACCCATCGACGGATTGCACATGCTGCGGATGCCACAGGTAAAGCAATCCATATTGCCCTGCTTAAAAAAGCGCAAGCGCACCCGAATATTCAGTTATTAGAAAACTGGGTAGCGATTGATCTCATCACAACTCGTAACTTAAAAGAAAAACCTAATAAAGAGTACAAAAAAAGTGTTATGAAGGATCGATGCTTTGGTGTTTATGCCTTAGACATCGTGCGCAACGAAGTTGTTGCCGTCACCGGTAATGACGTGGTGGTGGCAACCGGAGGTGTTGGTAAGGTTTATAAGTACACATCTAATCCAGATACATCCACAGGTGATGGTATTGCCATGGCGTATCGTGCAGGATGTCGTGTCGGCAATATGGAATTTATTCAATTTCATCCAACGTGTTTGTTTCACCCTCAAGAAAGAAGTTTTTTAATCACTGAAGCCATGCGTGGTGAGGGTGCTTATTTAAAACTGCCTAATGGTTATCGTTTTATGGCAGATCATGATGAACGATTAGAGCTTGCACCTCGAGATATCGTTGCAAGAGCCATCGACTTTGAGATTAAAAAACACGGTATTGATTATGTTCTTTTAGACGGCACCCATCTAGGATCTGAGTTTTTGAAAGAACATTTTC
>Ga0209188_1001939_pt1 | contig 15788 bp, 12 predicted proteins | sample C_130625_EF_Meta_FD_187307 | JGI IMG/M metagenome (GOLD analysis project Ga0209188, IMG submission 187307) | Freshwater microbial communities from Lake Croche, Canada to study carbon cycling - C_130625_EF_MetaG (SPAdes) (version 2) | ecosystem: Environmental > Aquatic > Freshwater > Lake...
ATGCAAACTCTAATTCAAGCACAACTGCGTTTGCCGTAACGATGGCAACTGTGACAGCAATATGTGCCGACTTTGATGCTACTGCTGTTGACGGAACAATGACGTTGGCGGGTACGGTTGCACTTGACGTATATGGTAGTTTTCTGTGGCCCGCCACAAACTTTATAAGGTCGTATTCAGGCGCAACAACATTTAGGGCCACATCGACTGGTAAAACAATAAGCCTAAATGGAAAAAACCTTGCGGGTTCAGCAACATTTGATGGCGTGGGTGGCGGGTGGACGCTTGCAAGTAATTTTTCTACTCCATCAAACTTTACCTTAACAAACGGGTCATTGAACTTAGGCGGGTTTATTGCTAGTGGATTTAACTTTAGCTCAAATAATTCAAACGTAAGGTCAATTGCATTTAACGGAGGCAGCATCACCTTATCGGGGTCTGCAAGTACAGGTAACCAAACACTTTGGAACGTAGCAACAGCAACTAACTTAACCATTACAGGCACACCAACAGTCAACGTAACTAACACCAGCACCAACTCTGGTTTTACAAGAACTTTTACCCACGGAGCTACCGCTGGAGGAACTGAGCCAAACTCAGTCAATTTAAACATTCAAGCAGGTGATACAGGCAGTCTTGTAACTTTGTCTGGCACGTATAAAAACGTAAACTTTACTGGGTGTTCAAGCACATTAGGAAACTCTAGTAGATACATATATGGCAATTTGATAATGGGCAGTGGCATGACGCTAACTGCTGGAACAAGCACAACAAACTTTGCTGGTTCAAGCGGAACTCAACAAATCACTAGTGCCACATTAAACTTTGATTTCCCAATTAACTTTGGTTACAGCCTTTCTACAACAGCCGCATCAGGTGACGGAACAACTGCCACATTAACTTTTGCAGCGTCTACTAACTGTCCCGCTGTTGGAAGCACAATTATTGTAGCTGGCGTCACCCCCGCTGGTTACAATGGCACATACACAGTAACAGCAAGCACAAACACAAGTGTTTCTTATTTAAACGCAACCACAGGCGCTCAGACTGTTGCAGGGACTGTAGTTAATGGTGGAGCAACTACTTACCAACTTCAAGACGATTTATCAGTAGGCACATCAACACAAAGAGCTGTTACTCATTTTTTTGGGACATTAAATCTAAACAATAGAGTGTTTACGATTTACGGGTCATTTACTTCAAACAACGCAAATACTAGAACCATTGCGTTTGGTACTGGAAATTTCACACTAACAGCTAATAATGCAAGTCTTTGGAGAACGGATAATGGTATAGGATTGACCATTACTGGAACACCTACTGTTAACTATACATACAATGGCTCAGCAGGAACTAGAACTATTGTCAATACAAGCACATCGGGTTCATTTGCAACTGCTATTAATTTTAATGTGACTGCGGGTACAGATATTGTTTCTTGCTCAAGTACATCTATATTTAACAATGTGGACTTTACAGGATATGGCGGTGCAGCAACTTTTGGTGGATTTATATATGGAAATTTAAAGTATAGTAACACCACTGGTTTTAGTAATACCACTACAACTTCAACGTATTTTGCCAACTGGACTGGTACACAGACTTTTACCTCTAATGCCGTAACCCATGATGCACCGCTTGCATTGGGGTTTTTTAACACTGCTACAGCGGCATCTTGCGTAGGAACAACCGCTACAATTACTCATGCCACAAACGTAAACTATTACTATCCTGTTGGTTCGACTATTACTGTACAAGGAATTACCCCATCGGGATACAACGGCACATTTACTGTAACTGCAGCTACGCTTTCATCAGTATCATACACAGTAGGCACAACTCAAACTGCGGGTACAGTTTTTGGAACAGTAAGCGTACCATCCACACTTCAATTAGTAGATGCTTTAATTGTCGGTCCAACTAGAAGTATTACGCATAATTCAGGAACTTTTGATTTAAACAATAAAAATTTAACTTCTGGGTTTTATAACGCAAACAATGCTACTCCTCGTACTATTTTATTTGGAATTGCGAATATAACCGTTAATGGAAATAATGGAAATGTATTTTCAAATGCTACCAGTACAGGTTTTACAACTACAGGCACAAGGATAGTTAATTGCACCTATGCAGGCTCAACTGGAATTAGAACGATAAATAGTGCTGGTTCAGAAGCAAACATGATAAGTTTTAATATTAGCGCTGGTTCTGACAACTTTCAAATTAACGGCAACAGACTTTATAGAACAATAGACTTTACAGGCTTTACTGGAACTTTTGGGTTAAACCCCACTTCTTCTGCAAATGCGTCAATATACGGAAATTTAATTTTTCCAGCAACGGGAGCAGCAGTTGGGTTTGCAGCAAATAGTATATATGGGTTTAGTTTTAGCTCATCCTCGGCAGCCCAAGTATTTACTTCCAATGGTTATTCAATAGACAGTAGGCTTGATATTGGTAACACAAGCACAGGAAGTACCACATTAGGTAGCGCATTAAATTTAACATCTACAGTAAGCACGGGTGGTATTACCCTTAACTCTGGAACATTTAGCAGTGGCGGATATGCAATAAACTGCGTTACATTTAACTATAACAATTCTACTACAAAAACACTAACATTAACTAATAGCGCAGTTACTATTACAGGTGGCACAAGCACAACAGGATTTTCAGGTTCTACTACAGGCACAACATTTAACTTGACTGGTGTTGAAATTATTTTTACAACAACAGGAACAACTGCGTTAGGTGGAATAGGAACGTTAGGCGCACCAGATGCAATTATTACTTTGAGTGGTACAAATGGTACTCTAATTATTGGTACAAGTGGTCAAGCTACAACAATTAAAACTTTAAGAAATACTGTTCAACCATGCACAATATCTTTATTAAACACTGCAGGCATACTAACTGTAACCAACTTTAACCTTTCTGGAACAGCAGGAAACTTAGTTACTTTTAACAGTAGCATAGCTGGAACAGCAAGAACAGTCAATAAAACCAGTGGTACAGTAAATGCCCAGTACCTAAACATTCAAGACTCCAATGCGTCTGGCGGTGCTACTTGGAGGGCTGCTAACTCAGTTAACTCTGGCAATAACACGGGATGGTTATTTGACTATTCAGACAGCGTTACAGAAAACTCCACCTTAGCTAATACCCAAGATACGACTGCGGCTTTTGTTAGTGCCGTTACCGAAGATTTACAACCCGTTGATTCTGCATCTGTTGTTGCTAGTTTTTTAAGCGCTATTAGTGAGGATTTTACTTCTGCAGATTCCCAGTCGGTTGCAGCGGCTTTTGCTAGTGCTATTACAGAAAACTTAAACCCCGCAGATTCTCAGTCAGTTGCCGCTACCTTTGCTTATTCTGTTTCTGAAAACCTAACCTTAGCTGATACCCAATCTGTAGTTACAGCCTTCCTAAGCGCCATTACAGAAAACCTAAGCGCTGCCGATACTGCCACGGTTTTAGCCGCATTTATTACAAGCATTAGCGAGGACATCCTTTCTGAGACCGATGTAGAGTCTTTAATTGCTACATTCTCGGCATCTATTGTTGAGGCTATTTCTGCTGAGACGGACTCCGAATCGGTAATTGCTACTTTTACTGCGGCTATTACTGAAGCATTAAACATTGCGGATTTAGAGTCAGTTGTCCTATTGTTTAATACAGCAATCACAGAATCTGTAACCCTAGACAACACCCAGACTGTTCAAGCCGCTTTTGCTGCTGCAGTGCAAGAATTAATAACCTTAGCGGAAACCGAGACTGCCACAGCTACATTTACAGCATTTGTCTCAGAGAACTCTAGTTTTGCCAATGCCCAGTCCGTTGTAGCTAGTTTTGTTAGTAGTGTGGCTGAAGCGCTGGGTATAGCCGAATCTGAAGTCGTAGTAAAAATCTACAATAGCGCAGTAACTGAAGCCCTAACCGCAGCCGATGCCCAAACTGCCTTAAAGACCTTTAACACCTTTATTTCAGAAAACCTAGTCCCTGCTGACGTTATAACCGTAATTGCGTCATTTAATAGCCAAGTAACTGAAAATTTGGTATTATTAGACAGCCCATTCCCTCGTGGTTGGTACGCTATTAATGACGGGCAATCAGGGTCTTGGAACGCAATAAATAGTACAACATCTAGCACTTGGACAAGCATTAATGACGGACAAACAGTAACTTGGGTACCAGTTAATAATAACTACCCATAAAGGACAAACATGGCATCTACTTATTCAACATCGCTACGGCTCGAGCTTATCGGGGATGGAGACCAGTCTGGTATCTGGGGGCAAACTACTAATAATAACTTGGGCGCTTTGGTAGAACAAGCTATAGCAGGGGTTGTTACAATATCCATGGCCGACGCTAACTACACGTTGACTAACTACAACGGCGTAACAGATGAGTCTCGAAATGCGGTTTTGGTGGCTACGGGTACTAACTCAGCTAGTCGTAAGATTATCTGCCCCTTAGTAAAAAAACAGTACGTTATTTACAACAACACTACTGGCGGGCAAGTAATTACTATTGGTGGCGCTACAGGCTCTGCCGTTACTATTCCTAACGGGGTTACTGCTCAAGTTTATTGTGACGGCACCAACTTCTTTTCTTCCCAAACAGGGTCGGCTGGTAACTTTAACGTTAACGGTAACTTAACCGTTGCTGGAACAACAACTTTATCTGGTGCTTTAACAGGAACATCAGGTGCATTTTCAAGTGCTGTATCTGGAACAACAGGTACTTTTTCTGGGGCTGTATCTGGAACAACAGGTACTTTTTCTGGGGCTGTATCTGGAACTACAATAACAGGTACTAATCATGTTGGTCCCGGTACAGGCTTAACAGGAACTGCTTCTGCTTTAAGTATTGGTGGCAATGCAGCTACTGCTACTACTGCTACTACTGCTACTACTGCTACGAATGCTACAAATGCTACGAATGCTACAAACGCAACCAATGCCACTACAGCCGCTTCTTGTTCTGGTAATTCAGCAACAGCTTCTGCCCCATCTGGTGGTGGGTCTTTCATTACTTCAATCAACATTGGTAGTCAGTCTGTAAGTTCTGCTACAAATGCTACAAATGCTACAAATGCTACAAATGCTACAAATGCTACAAATGCTACAAATGCTACAAATGCAACAAATGCAACAAATTTAGTAACTACCAATTTTACTGTGCAAGAGTCTGGTGGCAAATTAATATTTAAATATGGCGCTACAACAATTGCTTCTATGGATTCATCTGGTAATTTTATTGCTAAAGCTAACGTAACTGCATATGGAACACCATAATGAAAAATGGCGTTGATTTCATTTATGAATATTCAGATTTGAACCTTTTTCATACAAGAGTTCAAATTCTTACTGGAAAATATGCTGGCATTGTTTTAGAGTTTGGTGGTTCTGGAATAGCAATATGCGGGAAACAAAATCTTTTTAATTTTGACTATATTCTTTATGAAGTTCCAGATCAATTTTATGGTCCTAAATTAAGACAAGAACAAGAATTTAATGAATTTTTGGCGTATCTCTTAGTTGATGTAATTGATACTAGGAATCATGACCCATTAGAAAAAGAAAAAATTAATGAAGCAGCAAGCATAGGTGGTGTAACTGGTTCAAAAATTAAAATTAATAATAATTGGTATCCATTTAAACAAGCAATTTTGTCGCAACCAAAAACTACATTGGAGTCTTTTTAAATGACAATGAACTCTTCTGGCCCAATTAGTTTAGCTGGAACAACGGCTGGACAATCTATTGAAATTGAAAATGGTGGTAATGGTACTACCATGATTAGCCTTAATGATACTGCCGTAAGAGCATTGGCTGGAGTAACAACTCCTAATAGCACAATTATTATGCCTACAAATTTTTATGGTAAATCTAACCGTGTTGCAATTTCATACACATTTACATCAAATACGGCAAATGCTTCTTTAGCAATGTCATCTATTAGTGGATATTCTTCTGGTCTTTCAGATATTACAATCACCAACAATGCTGGCATTTATTTGTATGCAACAACAAACACTTCTACTTATGGTTTAAATCTTACTGGTGGTGCTACTGGCGATACTGTTACTCTTGTAAATAATGGTTACATTATGGGTCTTGGTGGTAATGGTGGTATTGCTACTGGTGCTGGACCTGGATTTGCTGGAGGTCCAGCAATTAATGTGGGCATTGGTGTAAATATCACTATTAATAATACCAATGCTTCTGCTTATATTGGTGGCGGTGGTGGTGGTGGTGGTGCATTTTCTAATGGTGGTGGAGGTGGTGCTGGAGGGGGCACTGGTGGAACAGGGAATTGTACAGGAGCACCTGGAGGTACTGGCGGTAGTATTGGTGCAAAGGGTGGTAATGGTGGGGGCACTTGTTGTGGTGGTCCTGGCGGTGGCGGTGGAAGAATATTTCCTGGATGTGGTGGCGCACCAGCATTAAGCGGACATTGTGATGCTGGATGTGGTGGTGGCGCTGGTGGTGGAGGCGGTGGCGCTGGGGGTGGAGGTGCTGGTGGTGCTGGAAGCGCTGTTGGAGGAACTGCATCAAGCCATGGCGGTGGCGGTGGCGGTGGATGGGGAGCTTCAGGAGGACCATCTATTGCCGTTGATGGAAATTATGCTGGTGGTGCTGGAGGAAAAGCCGTTAATCTTAATGGTAAAACAGTTACTTGGACTAGCGGAAATACAACAAGAGTATGGGGAGTTGTATCATGACAGTCTATTACACATCAAATTTAATAGATTTAACCAATTATTATATTTGTCCTGATCAAGCAACAATAGATCAAGGAAAAGTTGCTGGATACAATGGAATTTTTAGCATTGGAACAGAAGCCGATGCACAATCTATTCTTAATATTTGTCAACAAAATTGGTTAAATGCTTGTGTTGATAGATTTTCTGTAAATAAAGATATTGATTCCGACCCAGTTCAAACAACTTGGATTCCTTGTGATTTAAATAATGAACCACAAAATACTGATCAAGATTATGAAATATTTAATACTATTCATGGGCAATACGTTTTAACAACTGGTTTAGATAATGCAAAAGAATTGTTAGTACAAGTTAAACAAAATTTTTTGGTTTTTTCAGGATTAGGTTCAGTTACTACTTGGTCAACATGGCCACCTTTACCAACAAAAGGACTTCAAACATTATGAGCGCAGTAGAAAGAGTAGAACCAAAACATCAATTTATTTATGATGGTGCAGCCTTAAACATATTTCATGCCAATAAAGGTCAAGGGCTTCCAAAGCACCAACATACTTTTGCTCATGCAACTATGTGCCATGCTGGTTCTTGTTGGATTCGTAAAGAAGGCAAAGAAATTTTAATTACTAAAGATACACAACCTATAAATCTTGTAGCTGATGAGTGGCACGAAATTGAAGCTGCAGAAGATGGAACAGTATTTTGCAACTTATTTGCTGAAGGAAAATACTAATGTTTGGTATAGATGACATCATTAATGTTGGGATGAAAATCCTAGACAAGGTTATCCCTGACCCCGCTGCAAAAGCAGAAGCACAACAAAAGTTATTAGAATTACAACAGCAAGGAAGACTGGCAGAACTTCAAGCTGATACAGCAGAAGCCCAAGAGTTAACAAAGCGGCAAGAAGCGGATATGGCGAGTGATTCATGGCTAGCTAAAAATATTCGTCCTATGACTTTGATTGCTATTATATTTGGGTATTTTACTTTTGCTATGATGTCTGCTTTTAATATGGATACCAATACCAAATATGTTGAATTACTTGGTCAATGGGGCATGCTTATTATGTCATTTTACTTCGGCGGCCGCACCCTTGAAAAAATTGTTGATATGAAAACAAAGGTTAAGGAATGAGTCTGAGTAACGCCCTTCAAGCCCTTAATATCGACCCAAAATGGGAGGAGCCTTTGCAGGCTGCTTTTGATAAATATGATATCAACACACCAAAGCGTCAAGCAGCGTTTATTGGTCAGTGTGCTCATGAGTCTGCTAATTTTACTAGGCTTGAAGAAGGCCTCAATTACAGTCCTGAAAGACTAATGTCTATTTGGCCGAGCCGATTCCCTGATTTACCGACGGCTATGAAATACGCACACCAACCCCAGCTTTTAGCTAATAAGGTTTATGCAGGCCGACTAGGTAATAATCAAGAAAATGACGGCTGGAACTTTCACGGAAGAGGCTTAATACAACTAACAGGGCGTGAAAATTATGAACGATGCGGATCTAGTTTAGGTGTGGATCTTATCAGTAATCCTAATTGGTTACTTGATCCTAAATATGCGGCTTTAAGTGCGGGCTGGTTTTGGAACAAAAAAGGATTAAATGAGCTTGCCGATGCACAAGAACACGGTATGATAACTAAACGAATTAACGGGGGCACCCTTGGTTTAGACGATAGACTACAAAAAACAACTAAAGCCCTTGCAGCACTAGGATAATTTATGCCATTACAAAAACTAATATTTAAACCTGGCATCAATAAAGAAGGTACAAACTACACCAATGAAGGTGGTTGGTTTGACTGCGATAAAATTCGCTTTCGTTCTGGTAATGCTGAAAAATTAGGCGGTTGGACTCGTCTTTCTAATAATACCTTTCAAGGTATATGTCGTGCTCTTTGGAATTGGGGAACATTAGCTGGCGCTAATTTATTAGGGGTTGGCACTAATCTTAAATATTATATCGAACAAGGCGGCGGGTATAACGACATAACTCCTATTAGAGTTACCTATACGCATAGTACAAGCCCTAGTACTGATAACATGTTTTCTACAACAAACGGCTCTAATGTCGTTACTGTAACGCTTACTGGATATGGCGGAGTTGATAATGACTTTGTTACCATTTCTGGTGCTACAGCAATTGGAGGGATTCCCGCCAACGAGCTAAACATTGAGCATCAAATACTTTATAAATCTGCAACTCAATTTACCTTTACTACAACTACAGCTGCCACATCTACCGTTGCTGCTGGTGGGGGCACTGCTATTACTGCAGCTTTTCAAATCAATACTGGCCTTGGCGTTGAAGTTACGGGTACTGGATGGGGTGCTGGTACTTGGGCTACTTATGTTAACACTACACTTACAAACCCATTTACTGCGGCTAGTGCGGGGGTTTCTGTTCTTACGGTTACTAAAACAGCGCATGGGTTATCTACTGGCGACTATGTTTATTTTTCTAGCATTTCTGCCGACGCTTGCGGTATAAACCGACTGGTGTTGCAAAAGGCGTTCCCAATAACTAGTACTGGTGCTAATACTTTTACAATATCTACGGCTATAGGCTCTAATACTTACACTACAACATCTACGGCAGCTTCTGGTGGCACGGTTGTTATTAGTACTCCTGTAGCTCCAGTGCGTGGTTGGGGTACTGCAGCTAGTGTTGGTATTGCTCAGCAGTTACGTATTTGGACTAACGATAACTTTGGTGAAGATTTAGTTCTTGCCCCTCGTGGTGGCGAAATTTATTTATGGTTGCCTTCTGGTCAAGTGTATCCAAGTGGGGCTGTTGGGGGTCTTACAACTAGAGCGCAGTCTTTATCAGTAGAATCAACAGCGGCTGGATACTCCGGACAGTTTGTACCAAACGCAACCAATCAAGTTCTTGGTTCTGCTATTCAACGTTTTGTAATAGCTTTTGGCGCTAACCCCTACGACCCAACTAATTCAGAAACAGCTTTTGACCCACTATTAGTACGTTGGTCAGATCAAGAAAATCCTTATGAATGGGTACCGTCAGTAACAAACCAAGCAGGTGAATACCGTCTTAATATCGGTTCATTTACTGTCTGTGCTCGGTCAACTCGTCAAGAGATATTAGTTTGGACTGATGCAGCACTATATTCTATGCAATATTTAGGACCTCCTTATGTTTGGAGTTTTCAGCTATTACAAGACAACATATCCATTATGGGGCCAAACGCCTCTATTACCGTCAACAACGTAACCTACTGGATGGGTACAGATAAGTTTTACCGCTACACTGGTCGTGTAGAAACGTTGCAGTGCACACTGCGTCAATACGTTTATCAAGATATAAACCAAGATCAGAACTTCCAAGTGTACGCAGGTAGCGTAGAGGGATATAACGAAATCTGGTGGTTCTATTGTTCGGCTGAAAGTAATCTTGTTGATCGCTATGTTATTTACAACTACGTAGATGACGTTTGGTACTACGGCAATATGAGTCGCACTGCTTGGTTAGATTCGGGATTACGTCAATATCCAATGGGCGCTGACACCGCAAACTTTAGAGTTCTTTACCATGAGAACGGTGTAGATGATGTGTCTGGTTTGACTCCTGTGCCAATTGTGTCGTACGTACAGTCTTCTGATTTTGATATTGGCGATGGTCATAACTTTGGTTTTGTCTGGCGCATATTGCCTGACTTAACTTTTAATGGATCTAGTGCAAATCTACCAGAAGTAACAATGACAGTATTGCCAAGGGTAAACTCAGGTACGCCTTATGGGACAGCAGATAATCCAGTAGTAGCAAGTTCACAAAACTATACGGCGCAACATACTTATGCAGTTCAGCAATTTACTGGACAGGTTTACACCCGCATTAGGGGTAGGCAGATGGCGTTTAGGATTGAGTCTACTGAGCTTGGCGTTGACTGGCAGCTAGGCTACCCACGTATTGATATTAGACCAGACGGACGTAGATAATGGCTTATAACGCTCCACTACGTTCGCCCAAAGCACCCAACTTACCTAATGCCCCACGGGAAGGATATAACGCCGGATACTTTGACCAGTACTCTAACGTGTTGCGTTTGTACTTTAACCAGATTGATGGATTTACCCAAGCAGTTGCTATACCACTTTCTGGTACTACTGCGCAAAGACCGGTACAGTCCGTACAAGCACCGCTACCCGTAGGACAATACTATTATGACACCACGCTGGACAGACCTATATTTTGGAATGGTACTGTATGGAAAAAAGCCGACGGAACTACTGTTTAATATGATAAAATCAACCAATCTACACCTAAGGGGCACATATGAGCCTTAAAATTGCCGCAGAACACTTAAAATCCAAAGGTCGTGGACCTGATACTGAGCTTGTCCATATGACTCCTGGCGAGATTAAAGGCTTGCGTCAACTTGCTTTAGCGCACGGTGGGGATTTAACTATTAACCCAGAAACAGGTCTTCCAGAAGCAGGGTTTTTAAGCAAAATTTTGCCGGTTGTAGCCGCCGCTGCAGCTACTTATTTTACGGCTGGTGCTGCCGCCCCTGCGTTGGAAGCTTCGTTAGCTGGTACAGCTATGGCGGGTTATGGAGGCATTTTAGCTGGTGCTGGTGCTGGTGCTCTTATTGGTGGTGCTAGCTCTGCTCTTCAAGGCGGAGACTTTGGCAGAGGCGCTTTATTCGGAGGTATCGGTGGCGGTATATCTGGCGGTCTCGGGGCTTATGATGCTAACGCTGCTTTTGATGCAAGCCAACAAGCTGTTCTTAGAGGTGGTGAGCAAGCAACTACACAACTAGCTGGTCAAACCGCTGCGGATACTGGTAGGCAAGGGTTTATGAATGCAGCTCAGTCTAATACAGACCAAGCCTTTTTAAATTCAATGACCCCTCAGCAAGTACAAGCGCAAGCAGTGATTAACCCGCAGACTATGCCCAACTTAACTGCCGACGCAAGAACAGCATTGCAAGCAGATGTACTTAATGCGGCTAACCCCACTGACGTAGTTCGTTCTGCTGGTATGGGTAATGTTGCTGCTAATGCTACGGCGCCGACTTCATATTACAGCGGTTTAGGTTCTGGTATGAACGACATGGCTCAAAAAGCAGCTATTCTTGCAGCTCCTGGACTTGGTGCGCAAATGGGTTTAAATCCTTCAAATACAGGGCAGGTACCAACAGGGCAGTCTACATCTACGTTAAAAACGCTCTCTCCAAATTTCCATGCATATGAACCTGCTCGTCCAAACCCATATGCTGCTGATACATATACATACCCAGACTATAGAAAAAAACCATATACTGGCATGGCTGGTGGTGGCGCTATAGCTTTTGCAAACAGAGGCATTGTAGATTTACCAAGAAGTTCTGGTGCGGATGTAGGTACTTATAGCGACGCCGACCCTAATACACGAAACCTAGACGCTTACAACGCAGCTTTGTATAAATTTAATAAAGCTAACAAAAAAGCCGGTATAAAAGCTCCAGTGCAATTTAAACAAGCTCAAGCTTTAGGCGATGTTGAAGAAGCTGCCGCTGGTGGAGTTATGCACGGTATTGGGGGGTATTCAGATGGTGGGCGTATGCTTAAGGGTCCTGGGGATGGCATGTCTGATTCTATTCCTGCCGTTATTGGTAGTAAGCAGCCTGCTCGTTTGGCTGATGGGGAATTTGTTGTTCCTGCGGATGTGGTTTCTCATCTCGGCAATGGCTCTACTGATGCTGGTGCTAAACGGCTATATGGGATGATGGATAAGATTCGTAAAGCTCGTACAGGCAAAAAGAAACAAGCGCCAGAAGTTAAAGCAAATAAATTTTTACCAGCTTAAGGATAGAATATGAGCACTGGCGGAGCAATGGGCGCAGCCCCAATAAGTACACCAGAATCTTCTGGACAACAAGGGCAAATGGGTGGTGGTATGGGTGGCGGTATGGAAGGTTCTCCTTCTTACGGTACTTTTAGCAGTGGTATGCAGGGGTACACGTCTCCTCAAATGCAACAGCAACAAGCTATGCCTCAGCAACGAATGATGCCTCCACAGTACCAACCTCAACAAAGAGCGCCTCAATACCAACAGCAAATGCCTAGCTATCAGGGTGGGTTACAAGCAGCCTTGATGAATATGATGCAGCAGTATAGTCGGCCAGCAATGAGAGCGCCAGTACAGCAAGGGCTAGCGCCTTATAGTTATGCTATGAACTATCGCCCAAATTCTTTGCCAAACCAACAAAATTTAGGAAGAACTGCGATGACAACGCAGGCAGCTCAAGCAGCTGCAGCTGAAAAAGCAAAACCGCAACAAAATACTCCTGAGCAAGATGATTTTTTGAATTGGCAACGCCGACAATATGAAGCATCTAAAAATCCTTCTGGTTCTGAGGGCGGTTAATTGAATTTAGATATTTCTTTAATACTAAACGGAAAAATAAGTGAAGCTATAGGGGCTTTATATCCATACTTTAAAGAGTCGGAATCTTGGACTAGAGGCCGCTCGACAGTTGACGATATAGTACGGTTTATTATTAATGGTCAGATGCAGTTATGGGTGGTTTTTTCCCCTGAAGAACAAAAAGCTTATGGGCACGTAATAACAGAAATAAAACAGTATCCGCAGTGTAAAATGTTAGTTATTCAGTATTGCTGTATTGAGGCAAATCATATGCAGTACGTAGAAGATAAAATGCAAGACTTAGCTGAGCGTTTTGCTAAAGATATGCAGTGTGTTGGAATAGAATTTGTGGGTCGCCCTGGCTGGGGTAAGCACATTAAAAAGTACGGATATGACGTTCAAAGCGTTTCGTACCAAAGATTTTTTAAGGATTAAGCAATGAGCATATTTAATTTTAAAAGAAGACTATTAGCCGACGGCGGCGTCCTTAGAGATAGCGGCGGTGGCGGTGGCGGTGGCCCTACTAGCTCTACTTCGTACAATACAAATGTACCACCAGAATACGCTCGTCCGTATGTAGAGAACATGCTTCAATCTACACAGGCGCAAATCTATAACGATGACATGACATCGTTTAGACCATATACACCATATAGCAATGACCCTAATAAGTATTTTGCAGAATTTACACCAATGCAACAATACGCACAATCTGAAACAGCAAACATGCAAACTCCGGGGCAATACGGTGCTGCTAGTTTAATGGCCGGTCAGGCAGGGATGGGTGCTTTAGGCGCTAACGAAAACGCAGGGATGCTTGGAACTGAAGCTCTTGGATACGGTCAAGCAGGTCAGATGTATGGTGGTATGGGTGCGCAGCAGGCTATGAATGCTGCACGTCGAACTGGCGCCCAAGCTGGTATGTATGGTGGTATGGGGTCTATGTATGGCCAACAAGCTGCAAGTTTAGCCCCAGAAGCACAACAGTACGGGCAAGGAGCCGCTAATATTGGCATGGGTGGTTTAGGTTACGGTGGTATGGGGTCTATGTATGGCCAACAAGCAGCTAACATGGCACAGCAAGGTTACGGTGCTGGCGCTCAATTTGCACAACAAGCTACTGACCCCAATGCAGTTAAAGCATATATGTCACCCTACATGCAAAATGTTGTTGACTATCAAAAGTCTCAAGCGATACGTGACTATGGGATTGGCCAACAAGGTTTAAAAGCGCAGGCATCTAGGGCAGGAGCGTTTGGTGGAAGTCGACAAGCTATTCAAGAGGCAGAAGCTCAGCGTAGTTTAGGCAGTCAACTACAAGGTATTGAAGCTACTGGTGCCCAACAAGCGTTTAATAACGCACAACAGCAACAACAATTTGGGGCTAACTTAGGTCTTCAAGGTTTACAAGCTGGCTATCAAGGCACAGGCATGGGCATTCAAGGCGCTCAAACAGGACTACAAGGTCTTGGTACAGCAATGCAAGGCCAACAAGCAGGTTTACAAGGTTTACAACAAGCTGGTTCTTTATACGGCCAAGGTATGCAGGGCGCACAGACTGGACTGCAAGGTGTTAACGCTCAGCAAGCTGCTGGTAATTTAGGTTTAGCTGGAACTGCACAAGGTATGCAAGGTGCTGGGTATGGTTTACAAGGTGTTCAAGCTGCTACTGGTGCAGGTCAATACGGACTTCAAGGTCTTGGACAAGCCACTCAAGCTGCAAGCACTTTAGGTAGTTTAGGTAGTCAGCAACAAGCTGCAGACCTTGCACGTATTAACGCTCAAAATACAATGGGTGCTCAGCAACAAGCTTACAAACAGAATTTAATTAATCAAGATATTAGTAACTACGCTACAGCTTCACAGTATCCATTTATGCAATTGGGTATCATGAACTCCATGTTGCGTGGCTTACCATTACAACAAACAACAACAGCTTCTTACCAACAACAACCAAGCACAGCTCAACAACTTACAGGTTTAGGCGGTGCAGCTTTGTCGTATCTTGGCGGTGGTAGAAAAGAAGGCGGCATTATTGGTATGAAAGAAGGCGGCGCAGTCCCTGGCTATAAATATGGCGACTTAATTAGCGACCCACAACTGCAAGGTATGTCCCAAGGTTTAAGCCCAGACCAAATCCAAGGTCGCATCGCCGACCCACAAGTAACTCCAAATGAGCGTGGTATTTTTCAAGGTACTCAGCAAGCACAACAACGCTTAGCAAGTAATCCGATGGCTGCGCAACAAATGGCGCAAGCTGCTCCCCCACCACAAATGGCTCAAGCTCCGTATACCGATGACCAAAGAATGGGCGGTATTGCTGCAGCTGGTGGCGATATGTTTAATACTATGGGTTATGCTGGTGGTGGCATTATTGCATTTGCTGGAGAAGGTGAAAGCCTTGTAGACCAACAACGTATCCAAGCAGAAAAAGATGCCGCTGCGCAAGATGCTGCGTACAAAGCTAAACAAGAAGGAACAAAAACAACAAAAACAGCAAAAACAACGCCGAAAGAAGCGCCAGTGTCGGAAAGAGAATCATATTTAACTGAAAATCAAAAGCTAAAAGAAAAGTTTGGAGTTAAATCAGGCGCTTCTGAAGAAGACAAAGCATATGCCGACATCCTTGCTAAACAACAAGCTGGTTTGGGTGAAGCAACGTCTGCTAAAGAACGTGCAAATA
>Ga0209188_1001940_pt1 | contig 15787 bp, 13 predicted proteins | sample C_130625_EF_Meta_FD_187307 | JGI IMG/M metagenome (GOLD analysis project Ga0209188, IMG submission 187307) | Freshwater microbial communities from Lake Croche, Canada to study carbon cycling - C_130625_EF_MetaG (SPAdes) (version 2) | ecosystem: Environmental > Aquatic > Freshwater > Lake...
TGAGCTTCCGCCACCGCCGCCACCACCGGCAAGTGCAGCGATTCCACCCAACAAAACCAATCCGCCTACAACAGTACCTGTTGAGTATTCTGCAGCTTCAGCGCTAGAACCGTTAACAACAATATCCTGGGCCTTTAAAGACGAATCTGAAGTCCATACTGTACCTTGGCTTGTATCAGATGAACGAATAATTTGATAAGAATCACCCATGGAGGAAGATGAATCTGCAGTGTTTGTTGCATTTTGGTCTGAAGAAGTCCCACCACCTAAATTGGCAGAGCTATCTTTAGCGGAAGTATTAAATCCATTAGGATAGAACTCAACATCTTTCGCTTGGAAGAAATTTTGGATAGACGCAACTTGTCCCTCACCAGGTATTTCAATAGTGAGATTTTTACCTTGATGCTTTAAAGATAATTTATCAATTCTTTGACCGTTTGCGGCATTGACAACAGTTACCTTAGAGCCAGGAAGCAGCTTTAATGAGGACAACTGATCAAGCGTGTAAGTGTTTAAATTACCATTAACAGATTTAACGATTACTTTTAATTCAGCCAAAATATTCTCTCCATAGACCTTAAAAAGGCAAAAAGCACATTATGTGCGAAATGTTATTTTAAATTTAAGGTTTTGAGTATCAAGAATAATTTGATTTTTATCAATATATTTATATTAAATTTTTATGCCATTTATATTATATTATTATTTTATTTTTATAATTATTATTATGTTATTTTTATAATTATTATAATTTAAATTTCTTTTTAACTAATTTCCTTTAAAAAACAACTACCTTTCGCCAAGAGCCTCACCCAGTGTTTTGGTAATTGGCTTCAAAATATATGACAGTACGGTTCGATCTCCAGTTTTTATATCGATTGTTGCAGTCATTCCTGGACGAACCTCTAAATCTTGTGATTTTTTCCCTAAGAAATCATTTTCTCCAATATTTACCTTAACGCGATAATAAGTGGAAGGACCAGCCTTCGTTTCTTCTGTCAAAGTATCTGCAGAAACATAAGTAACATTACCTTTCATCGTGCCAAAAATTGAATAATCGTAAGCATCAAGTTTGACCTTCGCAGGCAATCCCACTTTCATATTTGCCATATCTGCAGGCTTCACTTTTGCTTCTAATATCAAATCTGACTCTGTTGGAAGTATCTGTAAGATTTCATCACCTTGCCGAACAACCCCACCAATGGTAGTAATACGAATTGATTTCACGATCCCAGTTTCTGGAGCAATGATGTCCGTGTGATCTAGCAACTGATCTCGATCAGCCAGGGTTTGCTCTTGCGCCTTCAAGTCTTCTTGAGCCTTATTCAACTCAGTACTTGCGTCTTGAAAATATTTATTTTTTTGGTTAGCCAAGGATCCTCTAGCTTCATTCAAAACCCTTCTTAATCTTAAAATATCTGCTTTGCTAATGTCACCCATTTTCTCCAAAGGAAGATTCATTTCAAGCTCCTGCTCTGCTAAATGAACGTTATCAGTCATGACCTTCACTTGCTCCTCATAGGCTTGACGACGCTTTGTAAAGAGATTCATTTGCGTATCTACTAGGTCCGGGTAATTATCTTTCAAGGTTTGGTCATAATTTAACTTCCGCTCAGCAAGTTCTGCCTGAAGACGCCATACCGACATCTTTAATGCAACCACTTTGCCATAGCTCTCGTTATAAGCTGCTAATGCGCGATTTTTTTCTAGCACCGCAATCACTTGACCTTTTTCAACAACATCACCTTCCTTTACTCGCATTTCTACAAGAACTCCACCGTCTGCTGCTTGTAAGATTTGAGTTTTAGAGTCAGCAATTACCTGTCCTTGTGCGTGGACAACCTGATCAATATAGGAAAAAACCGCCCACAGGGTTAGAGCTAAAAAAAGACCTACACTGAGCCGTAAAACAATGCGTGGCGAACGCATCATCGAGCTGTCAGAGAAGGCAAATATATTTTCAATGCCACGCTGAAATAATTCCCAAATTTTTTGTAATTTTGATTTCATAAAACTCTCTTCAGATACGATACTTCTTTCAAAGCGAAAAAAATGAAAGCTTCATTTGAATTTGATTTACATGGACTTATCACAAGAGTTACCCCTGACTTGGTTGTGTGGGGCTTTGAGCCGACGCTTGCTGACTTTGGGCTTCATTGGGAGTTGATAAGCTTTTGAGTATTTCATCTCGCGGACCATCCATAACGATCTGATGTTGGGCAATCACAATCAATCGATTGGTGATGGCAAGTAACTGCGGTTTATGAGTGACTAAAACCAAGGTATCGCTTGGTTGAATATAAGCCTGAAGATTTGCCAAGGCGCGTTGTTCAGTAGAGGAATCCATTGAAGATGTGGGTTCATCTAATAACCAGACATTGGGCCTACTCAATAATAAACGTGTAAAAGCAACCAATTGCCGTTGTCCACCAGATAGGCCCTTACCACCCTCAACAATCATGAGATCGAGACCTTTTGGATGATTTGAAATAACATTTAAAAGTCCTGTTTGTTCTGCCAATTTGCGCAGAATAGCATCCCCAGGATCAGGTATCCCAATCAATAAGTTTTCACGTAATGTGCCACTAAACAAACGATGATCTTGCTGAAGGTAACCAATTCTCTCGCTTAAAAACTGTCGAGATATCTGATTAATATCAAGTCCATCAAGCAAGATCCTACCTTCACCAGTTTGATACATACCAGTCAAAACGCGCAAAAGTGTCGACTTACCTGCACCCACAGGACCAATAACACCTACTTTTTCACCAGCTTGAATGACCAAATTTTGCACTACAAGTGCTTTTGGAGAATTTGGGTAAGCATATCGAATACGCTCTAGTTGATACTGCCCCTGAATTTTTTCAGGTAATAGCGGTCTCTCAATGCCATGATTATCAGACTCTAAAGCAAAAATTTGCTCTAAATTTCTTAATGAAACTTTGGCGTTAGCCGCCTGAACCATCAGACCTGGTATTTGTGTAACAGGAGACATTGCTCTCCCGCTGAGTATCGAACACGCAATCAGGGCACCCATCGTCATGTGACCCTCAGCTGCAAAATAAGCACCGACAGCAATTAAGCCAATGTAACTAATTTGTTGCAACATAGCACTTAAGTAATTACTCTTCTCAGAAATGCTGCGCATTTCCATGTCATGGGTCAACGCCTGATTATTAATATCTATCCATTTAGAAAGAGCATTCCATGAACCACCACCAGCTTTGATAGTTTCTGCTCCATCGATAGCCTCTACCAAAATCCCTGTTTTCTTATTGCCAGCATCAATCCCTTTTGCAGCAAGGGAATCAATTTTGGCTCGCATTGCAAACCCAAAGGCTAATGAAATAACTAAAAATACTAATGGCACCAAAGCAACATAGGGTGTACCAACTAAACCAATCATAAAGATAAAGAATAGTCCAAAGGGAGCATCTACAAATAGATAGAAAGTGGATGCTGAAAGAAATCCTCGAATGGTTTCATAACCCCTTAATTGCGCTGATAAAGAGCCAACGCTACCGGGCAGTTGATCCAAACGTACATTTAAAAAACGTGCAAAAATCTGCCGAGAAAGGGAACTATCCATCTGCGTAATTGCATTTTCAATCAGGCTTGAACGAGCAAATTTAATCACAATATCAAACACAAGCGTTATCGCTACACCCAAGGTAAGAACGCCCAATGTTGAATATCCCTGGGTGGGGATGACTCGGTCGTATACCTGCATGGAGTAGAGTGATGTAGCTAAAGCTATTAAATTAATCAATACGCCAGCAATACAAGAATCGACAAAGGTGGATTTTAATTTTAAAAATTCCTTACGAATCATTTTCTCTGCAGGCTTTCGTTTGCCTTCATCTTCTTCCGAATATATGAAACGCACACATGGCAGAGGCTTATCTGCTGGGATCGTTCTTGGAACCCCCTGAACATCAAGCAACCACTTTTTGTCAGATGTTAAGTTACGAATCACTGCCCATCCCACACCAGGTAGCCACGATAGTGCTGGCATACGAGCCGCATCTGGACTATCATGAACTTCCATACCCTCAAGTCCAGTTTGAATAAGAACCTCACGAAGTACTTTTTGCCAAACCTGGGTGGTGTCAGAGATTGTCATCTCATCTTCAACTGGCAAACTAGCAAGTGGCGCAAAATCTGTCTTACTCTCAGTAATTGCCTGATGAAGACGTAATCGATCGATCGACTTACTCTGCATTCTTGCAATCTGCAAAATGGCCGTTGCAAGACCTTCTGTTGGCTCAAGGAGATTTGACGATGCGCTCACAGGTGTTTGATTAGTGGTAGTTTGATCCATATTATTAAGATTATTCATGATCAAAAGGGGTTGTTATTTTTTTTCAAAGGCGGCTGTTCAACTGAATCGAAAGGTTTAGTACCTTCAATATAAATCATTAAGCGTCGACTAGCTCCCAATAAACTGCCCTCTGCATCAGCTAACTGCACTCGAGTTTGAGTCTGTTCACGTAAAGAGTTCATCAAATCCAACCAACTTTTACGGCCAACCAAATACTGACGGTCATAAGAAGAACTAATATCTCCTGCCAAAAGAACGGAACGTTTTAAGCTTTCCATTTTGAGTTTAGAAAATTCTAATTCATTATATTCAGCGTTCAAGCGATCACTCAATTCTCGTTTGGATGTTTCAATTAAAAAAGTGGCCGATCTAGCTCTTTCGAATGCCGCCGATGTTGATGCGATATTAGAGAATCCGCCACCCGTTGCTACGCTAATTACAATTCCGTAGAGATCATATCCTGGTGCACCAGGTATGGCTGCATTACCGATCTGTCTTTGTGCCTGAAAGCTAACTTGAGGAAGGGATTGTCCACGTATTTCTCTGGCCTCTTGTTTAGATGCCTCTGCTTCAAATGTATAACGTTGTACGGTCGGGCTTTGCATCTGAGCCGTATACATACCACTTTCTCTTGCAGGCACATCGAGCGGTTTCGCCAAGTCCCTGATTAAGTCCTCACGACGCAAAGGCCTACCAACTAACTCAGATAGACTTGATAAAGCAGTCACTTCTTGAGAGAGATACGAACTTAAATCTGCCTGAGCCTGTAAAAGTCTTGAAATAGCGAGGTCTTTATCGGCACTCGAGGCAACACCTTGATCAACGCGACGCGTAATCATTCCTACAAATTTATTATGTAAATCGACACTTTCTTGCGCTGCGGACGTCTTTTGATAAGCTTTAAACCACTCCACATAGACATTAATTAAGCGCCTAGTAATTTCTTCCCGAGTTTCTAGTAGTGAAAAATCTGCAACACTCAATTTTGCATCTGCTTTTCTGTAACCTGCAATAACCCCACCATCTAAAAATAAGGGCTGAGAAATAGTGATTGTGGTGGAAGGGAGATTCGCAAATTGGTCTGAGTTATAGGCAACTTGATTACGCTGGTTATTTACCGATATATTCGGTAAAAATTTAAGCTTTGAAGCCGTTAAATCACTTTCTGCTGCTTCTTTATTGGATTGTTTAGATAAGATTGATGGATAAGAGATCAAGGATGACTGAATTAAATCATCTAAAGTATCTGCCTGAGAAAGACTGATTTGTAATGTCGCTAGAAAAACTACAGCTTTTATCTTGTTTAATTTCATAATCTCATAAATATAAAACCTTTAAATGAAGGTTTATGATTAATCTCATTAAATCATTCTTTACAATGCACGTTTAGAAGCCCAAAAGGAAAATTCTTTGATGTTATTTCACCAATCATGGGTTCAAATAAAAAATTGCATGTATCTTAGAAATTTTCTTTTACCAGTGAAGATTTAGTAAAGAAGTGGTGATAATTTTTGTAACAATCTTGATAAAAATCAAATATAAGTAAACATCAATTTTATATTATTTTTAAAAGATTGAGAATATAAAGTCATGATCTTTGCTATTAATAAGCCATATCCTCAAGAAAATAGACTGTTCCACACTCATAATCGCTGACATTGACTGCAATTGAAAGATTGACCTACAAGTTGAGTGGCGCCAAGAGCGTTTCGAATTACCTTGACTTTTATCAACTTTGCAGAAGATTGTCTCTCAACAATGATGCTTTCATGTCCCCATCATCCCGGCGATTCATGGTCTTTCATCATCAGTAATCTGCAGCCCCTCCTGCTGGATAAGGTACGACAATTTTGATAGGCTTATTAGGATATGCGGATTGAGCATGAACCTGATGAGTAATGAGGTTTAAAAAAATAACTACGCTAAGTAAAAAAAATCTTGTTAAAGACGAAAGTGTTTTAGTTAATCTTTTTATCATGCAAAAATTCCTATCATTTGTTCAAAAAATAAAACTTTAAATATATTCTTTTACCTTCGTTAAAAGATCGGGGTTAGTCTGTAATTTGCCATCTTCAATCATCTGATTCATTTTAGTAACTGCGTTGTTATAGGGTGTAGGAATGCCAACTAACTTACCTTTATTTACAACCAAACCATTGAGATATCCTACCTCAGTTTTTCTACTTTTCGCATGATCTTGAACAACCGCATTCCTTGAGTTCTTGCCTAAATGTAACAAGAGCGTGTGGAGTAATTTATTGATTACATCTGAACTTGTTCCTAAAAAATCTTCTTGCGTTAACCCAAATATTGGCTCAATTTCTATTCCTAGAGCTCTCCCTACATCATATGTCTCTTTGCCAACTTCAAAAGCTAATTCAAAAAAACCTGGTAACTGCCCTGCCTCAAAGGACTTAATCCCTAACATGCCAATGGGTCCTTGTGTCATCGTATTTGAGATTAACTTGGACCACTTCGCACCCCAAATATTGGACGTCATCTGCGCGGTTGCGGTGTTCTGAAATAAATCTTCTAATGCCTTTAGTCGAGGAGTTTTAAGGCCATGGAGCTCACCTGGACTAAACCACGTTGTGGTCCGTGTGGTATTTCTGACGACATACCCAGGTTCAATTAACTCAGCAGATAATTCGATGACGCATCCGACTTCATTTTGATAACCAATAATTGGGGCAATAATTTCATCATTTAAGCTATTTTGTAAGCCGACAAGAACACCCGTCGATTTTAAATAGGGCTTAATAAAATGGGCTAACCAAGCGCTATCATATGACTTTGCAGCCAAGAGCACTAAATCAAATTGCGGTTGCAGAGTGAAGATTTCGTGTAAATGATATGCCTTGACGGGTATCTGGAGATCCAGGTCAGGCATCTTAATATGCAAGCCATTTTTTTTCATCGCTTCAACATGCGACGGCCAATGATCAATGAGTGTGACATCTAGTCCAGCATCTGTTAAATCAGCACCAACACTACTGCCAATCGCACCACAACCTAGAACAGCAATTTTATGAAACATAACACAGCCTCCAGCGATATAAAAAAATGATTGATAGTCAATGAGCTTTATACTACATAAAATGCGGTAGATAGTTTTTAATAAAAATATGGAGACTGATTGTGAGAAGTAATTTTTTCCTGAGTAAATATTTGGGCAAGTTGGTTTTGTGTATATTGTTCAATTTGGTTTTATGTAATGCGGCTCTTGCCCAAAGTAAAGACTCAAGTATTTCCAATACATACCCCAACCGAACCGTCAAAATCGTAGGGCCAGGCGCTGGCTCAGGCACTGACATTACTGCGCGTATATTGGCAAAATATCTCAGTAACTATTGGAAACAACCGGTCATTATTGAAAATCGTCCCGGCGCAGGTGGTTCAATTGGCATCAATACAGTGATTAACTCCCCTGCTGATGGCTATACCTTATTAGCGAATTCTGCAACATACGCCATTAACCCTGCAGTCTATAAAAAACTTCCCTATGATGCGGTAAAAAGCTTAGCTAATGTCAGCATGCTAACAACAACTCCTTATGTTCTTGTGACGAATGCCAATAGTCCTTATAAAACTTTGGGAGATCTCATTCAGGCTACTAAAAAATCTAATAACAACCTTTCCTTTGGATCTGCTGGTATTGGTAGCTCAACTCATCTTGCTGCCGAATATCTTCATCAAGCTACCGGCATGAAAAACACCCATATTCCATACAAAAGCTCCCCAGAAGCGATTCAAGATGTTTTAGCTGGAAGAGTTGATTATTTTATGGCTCCATTTGATACGGCTCTATCCTACTTAAATTCGGGTAAACTTCGTTCCCTAGGCATTACATCAAAAGATAAACTAAGTTATTTTCCACAGTACGCAACGATTGCTGAACAAGGTTACCCTGGTTTTGATATTGATTTTTGGGTGGGCATTTGGGCTCCAATCGATGTACCTCAAGACATCTTAAAAAAGATCAATCACGATATTAATAAAGCGATGCAAGATCCTGAGATTAAGGCAACATTTGATAAAGCAGGTATCCAAGTTCGGGAGATGGACCAACAACAATTCCATCAATTTGTTACCAATGAAATGAATAAGTATGCAAAGATTGTGAAATTAGCAGGTATCAGTCAAAATTAATCACCCACCCTGGAGAGTAATATGGCAAAACTTCGACACATCACACTAACAGTTCCTGATCCTGAGGCTGCTGCTCAGTTTTATATGGAAGCATTTGACATGCAACGGGTTGGTGGGACTGACTGGGCGAATGCTAAAGGCGTGTACCTGAGTGATGGGGTAGTCAATCTTGCACTTCTTTGCTATAAAAATAATGATGCGGCTGGAGAACGTGGGGCTGACTTTGTTGGTATCCACCATTTGGGATTTTGGGTTGATGATGTTGCTAAAACCCGTAAAAAAATTGAGGCTCAAGGTGGCTCTTATTGGATGGGTGACGTTAAGCATGATGGTGGTTTTTATGAGGTCAAGTATTTTGACCCAAATGGCGTTGTAGTCGATATTACGGAACACGGTTGGAAGGGTGCTACAAAGGATGTTGTAGCGATTGATATAGAGAAAAAATAGAAAGTTCTTCCATGAAAAAATTATTTAGCGTTATTTTTTTAGTATGTTTTTTTTCAAATGCTTGGTCTCAAGCATTTCCAAGTAGAACTGTAAAAATCGTTGTTCCTTTTGAAACAGGCACACCTGATTCTATTTCACGTATCCTTGCACCACAATTATCAAGCCTGTCTGGTCAATCGTTCTATGTTGAAAATCACCCTGGTGCAAACGGAATGATTGGTGCTGATTTAGTTGCAAAAGCAAAGCCTGATGGCTACACATTACTTGTTACCTCCTCTTCTATCGCAGTCAATCCCAATTATTACAAAAAACTCAATTACGATTTATCGAAAGATTTAATTCCGGTGACTAATCTTGGCAATGTCGAAGCACTACTAGTAGTGATCAATGCTAAGTCTCCTATCAAGAATTTGAATGAGTTTTTAGCCTATGCTAAAAAGCCCGAGAATAAAGTTTCCTACGGTAGTCCTGGTAATGGCAATCATCTGCATATTGGAAGTGCCCTCTTTAATCAACGTATGGGACTGAATATGGTTCATATCCCCTATAAGGGTGCTGGCCCTGCTACGGTTGCATTACTGGGTGAGCAAATACAAGTCCTCATTACAACCCCTTCTTCTGTAATGCCTTTTATTAAAGATGGTCGTCTGCGTGCGATTGGTTTTACAGGTTTAAAACGCTCGTCATTAGTGCCTGATGTGCCAACGGTTGCAGAGCAAGGTTTTCCTAATTTTGAAATCGATGGTGGCTGGTTCGGATTATTTACCACCGCAGGAACCCCAAAAGAAACTGTACTGAAGATGCAGCAACTCATTCGCCAAGCATATGATAAAAAATCTGTCTCAGATAGTATTATTCAAAACGGCTTAGATCCTGTCGCAGATTCTCCTGATGCTTTTAAAACATTTGTTGATGCTGAAGTTGCAAAATATGCGGCTCGTCTGAAAATTTTAAATATTCAGGCGGAATAGTTATACCGCCGTTACTATTCTAATTTTGCTCCAGAGGCCCTCACCGCTTCCATCAAGCTTGGCGCCTCTGCTTTGAGTTGCGTCATAAATTGCTCAGGAGATTTTGATAGATTCAGATCCATTCCTTGTGCGGCAAGTCGCTCTTTAGATAATGTACTTGCCATTCCTTTTTGTGTTGCTTGAAAGAGTTTCGTAATCACCTGACTAGAAGTTCCTGTAGGTGCGTAGAGACCATAGGAAAACGTGGCATTGTAAGCAGCTAAACCGCTTTCCTCTGCACCTGGGATTCCTGGGATAGCAGGCGAGGCTTTTGCCGATGTCAGTGAAATTGGTTTTAAGGTCCCATTTTTAATAAAGCCCATCACTGTCGGTGGTGTGGCAAACATCAATTGCGTATCTCCAGCGATGGTTGAGACGGCTGCAGGACCCCCTCCCTTAAACTGAATTGTCGATAACTTAACGTTAGCAATCGTACTAAATAATGCAGATGCTAAATGTGGCGTCGAGCCATTACCTGAGGACGCATTAAATATTTTCTCTGGATTGGCTTTTGCGTATTGAATCAGTTCATTTAAATTTTTGTAAGGGGCTTGTGGATTGGCGCAAATAATCATTGCTCCAGTCGCAAGGTTAGAGATGGGAATGAAATCTTTCTCTACGTCTAAGGCCATCTTTGGATATAAAGCTCGGATCTGCGCATGTGGCCCAGACATCGATATGGTGTAACCATCAGGCGCTGATTTTGCTGTTAAATCTGCTGCGATTGCCCCGCCAGCACCAGGCTTATTTTCTACAATAACGGTTACGCCAAGCTCTTTACTTAACTGCTCGGCTGTGACGCGTGCCACAAAATCAGCAGCTCCTCCAGGTGGGTATCCCACGATCAATCGTATCGGGCGATCTGGATAATTATTTTGTGCAAATACAGATGAAACACTCATCGCAATAACACCAAAATACAGAAACCCGCTCATCCATACTTTCCGTAATTGATGGACGTCTGTATTTAGTTTCACTAGATAGACCCATCCTCTTTTAATGTCTGAATCTTATCTTTTGTCAGTCCTAACTCTTCTAAGATCTGGGTCGTATGCTCACCTTTAAGGGGCGTACTTGTTTTTATTGCAGCGGGGGTTCTCGATAAACCTATGCTTTGATTGAGGAGTGTGATTTCACCAAGGGTTGGATGTTTTACCTTGGCTGTCGCCCCTATATGTTGCACTTGGGGGTCAGCAAATACCTGATCCATGTTGTAAATTGGGCCACAAGGTACGCCATGCTCGAGGAGGTAATCCACCCAATCGTCAGTAGTTCGTGTTTTTAAGGTTTTACTGATTTCAGCATTCAGTCGGGCACGGCCCTCTGACCGACCTTTACCAGATTTAAACTCTTCATCATTGAGTAAATCGTCACGCTCTAGGGCGCTGGCCAATTTCTCCCAGATGCCCATACCTGTTGCAGCAATATTAATGTAACCATCAGCGGTTGGATATGCCGAAGTAGGCATAAAGGTTGGGTGATCATTTCCCATTTGCTTGGCAATTTCACCTTTCATGGTGTACCTAGCCGCCTGAAAATCAAGTAAGGTTAATCCTGCTTGTAGTAGATTGGACTGAACCCATTGGCCTTCGCCACTTTGATCTCTCTCCACTAGGGCAGTTAATACGCCCATGGCCGCCAATAATCCTGCAGTAACATCGGTTACTGCACCACCGACTCGCATCGGTCCTTCCCCAGGTGTGCCTGTGACGGACATGAGTCCAGACATACCTTGTGTAATTTGATCAAAGCCAGGGCGATTGACGTAGGGTCCATCTTGGCCATATCCTGAAATGCTAGCGTAGATGATTTTTGGATTAATCATTTTCATCGACTCATAATCGATCCCTAATCGAAACTTCACATCAGGGCGATAATTTTCGACAATCACATCGGCTGTTTTTACTAAAGATTTAAACAGCTCAAGTCCTTGCTCTGTTTTTAAATTGAGTGTCATTGAGCGTTTATTACGATGTAAGTTCTGAAAGTCAGGCCCTTCTCTAGGCCCTGCATATGATTCATCACTGACGTTTTCAATTTTGATCACATCAGCTCCAAAATCAGCCAAATGCCTAACGCACACCGGGCCTGCTCTAACGCGGGTCAGGTCTAAAACACGTAAATGTGCTAAAGCCTTGGATCCCGCTATTTTCCCCATCTCAGTTCAATTTACCAATCTGTTTTACGGCTCTGACCATACGATCACCGTCTTCTTTAGCAAATTTTCTAAATTCTGCCATATCAAGATATTCATAAATCATGCCGCGCTGTTGCATCATAGATTCCATCTCTCCAGAATTCGCCACTTCACGCACTGCATCTCGTAAGGTTTTAATAATCGGCTCAGGTGTTCCTTGTGGAACAAATACGCCATTCCAAATATTAAATTCTGCATCAAAGCCTGACTCACGATACGTCGGTACATTCGGTAGAATTTTTAACCTTTTCGAGCCTGATACAGCAATGGGTCTTACCTTGCCAGATTGTATTTGTGCCATCGCAACGGATGGAATCGCTGTGGTAATTTCAACTTGATTACCTAGTAAAGCCATCATAGATGGCCCACCTCCACCAAATGGAACTTGAGCTAACTTGATTCCTGCTGCATGCTCAAACATCACAACGGATAAATGGATCGGACCAAAGTTTCCTGATGAAGAGTAATTAATTGTGCCTGGTTTTTCTTTTGCTGCTTTGACTACATCTGCCAAATTTTTCCATGGTGAACTAGAGTTAACGAGCATCACCATTGGGTCATTCGATATCATTGCCACAGGAACTAATTGGTCTACTTCATATAAAGATGTTTTACCTTGTACGCGTTCTGCTTCAGGTGAAACCATAATGGAAGATAGCCCCATTAAAATGTTGTACCCATCAGGCTTTGCCTTGGCTACATATGAATTTCCAATTTGACCACCGACGCCGGCTTTAAATGTAACTACTAGAGGTTGCTTTAAGACTTTACCCAATACATCACTCAGAACCCTTGCATTGGCATCCGATGATCCTCCAGGAGGATTTGGCACAATTAAATTGATAGGCCTTGATGGATATGGCTCATCTGCAAATGAATGTCCTGCAATCAAGCTACACAGGATAAAAGTAATGAATTGACTAAATTTCATGAACATCTCCTAATAATTAATTTTCTTTACTATTTTGTTTCAGGCTCTATCTTGGCTTCTGTAACAATCCGATTGAATTTTTTCATCTCTGATTGGAAGTAATTCTGAAAATCTTCTGGTGAGCCGCCTTTAGGATAGATTCCTTTCGCCTCTAACTTCGTCTTAATTTCAGGGTCACTGATGGCTGCCTGAAAAGCTTTATTTAATCGCTCAACTATAGGTCTAGGAGTATTTGGCGGTAAAAATATGCCAAACCACGTATCAATCTTAATGCCAGGAAATCCCATTTCTGCAACCGTTGGAATTTCTGGGGCATCAGCCAAGCGATTCGGTGCAGCAACCGCTAAACCATGTAATCTTCCGGCTTTGATTTGCGGTATTGCAAGTGATGTTGTTTGAAACGTGACTTGCGTTTGTCCAGAAATTGCAGCAGTAACCGCCTCTGGTGAGGTTTTATATGGGATATGAGAAAGGCTAATTTTTGCTTCAATATTGAGAAGTTCTGTTGCTAAATGTCCCATTCCACCAACACCCCAAGATGAGTAGTTATAGGTGCCTGGAGGCTTTGCTTTGACCATATCAACAAACTCTTTTAAGTTGCGAGCCTTGACATCACTATTGGCTAATAAGACTAGGTACACATTACCAAGATAGATTACTGGCACATATTTGCGAGGATCATAATTCGTTTTACGTAAAAAAGGATTTGCTGCTACAGAGGCTGATGAAAAAATCAATGTATAGCCATCGGGCTTAGCATTAAAGCCCATCTCTTCTCCTAAAACGCCATTAGCTCCAGATTTATTTTCAACAATCATAGGCTGCCCTAGATAGTTAGTGATAAATGGTTGTATGGTGCGCGCAAAAACATCTGATGTACCGCCAGGGCCCATCGGTACAATCCATGTAATGGGTCGATTTGGGTAATTAGAATCCTGCGCTTGCGCAATTTGAGTGAATGCCATCAAAGCTATAGTCACTACCTGAATAAATCGTCTCATCATTTCTCCAATTATTTTTTACAACAAGTTCAAATCATTGATGCTTATTAATAGATGTCATCTTTTGCGTCAATAGGCAGTGCAACTGGCCTCTTTAATCGCGCTGATAAATCAAATGCTTTTGTCATCATTAAATTTTTATGCGCATCAGCAACTGTTGCTGCTGGCGTAGGTAAATTTAAAGAAACGCGATTTAACCAAGAGTCTGTTTCTTCACGCATCGGTCCTCGTAGCTCACCCAATGCCATATCGCCCGGTGGGTAACTTCCCATAAAGTCGACGCGACGAGTATCGTCAGGAGCATATCCTTCACCCTGCGACTTTGAAGTTGCTAATACGATATCCCGGTGGGTGTCATCAATCGTCAAGACACCTTCAGTACCAACGATTCCGACATCAAGACTATAGACAGCTCCTGGCCATACAACCGGTAAGGCCCATGAAATCGTAGCTTGATAGATGGTGCCGTCAGAGAATGTGACAACACCACTCGTAGCATCAATACCTTTATATTCAGGCCCCAGCGCTTTATCTATTGCCCTTGCATATACTTCTACTGGCGTTTTTCCCTGCATCATCCACATCACGATGTCTAATGCGTGGGTCCCAGAAATCACCATCGGTGAAATTCGCTCTGGATGTGTGGTTCGTTTGTAATTATCAATTGCCACTAAACGGTTCATGAAAGCACGCGTAGAAACAAGTGTGATGTCGCCTAACTGACCAGAAGATACTTTTTCCTTAGCTGCTAGCCAACGACGTCTAAAACGCTGCGTATAACCAACAACTGCATCAACACCTGCAGCTTCAATGGCTGCGAGTACTCTTGCAGAATCGGCTAACTCTGTTGCTAATGGTTTTTCAATCAGCATGGAATGCCCACGCTCAGCTGCCTTTAATATTGGATCAACGTGAAGATGCTCGTCCGTAGAAATAATTACTGCGTTTACTTCGGGACGATTAAGTAACTCTTCATAATTATCTGTAACAAAATCTGCCTTGAGTTTTTCTGCAACCAATTTGGCCCGCTCAGGATTTTTTTCTGCAATGCCAATCCATCCTACTTGTGGATGACGAGCGGCTACTTCTCCTCGAAATAAACCAACTCGTCCTGCTCCAACAATTGCTAAGCCTAGATTTTTTGCTTGACGATCACGCATGTTTTATCCATTCACCGCACGAAGTTTTTCTTCTGAGATTGGCAAGTAGACTGGCTCACCTGTTTCTGCAGAAAGATCAGCAGCCATATACACTTCCATCACTTGGCGTGCCTGCTCACCTGTCACTAATACATCTCGATCAAGCGCTACTGCTTCAATAAAGTGAATCGTCTCATAAGCCATAGGGCCCGCATAGACATGGTCTACTTGCTCACCAGGCATCGTTGACATTGGCAGTTGCATACCATTTTTCATGGTATTTAGTACTACATCTTTATGGCTATCATCAACTAACAGGGCACCTTCGCTACCAATAAACTCAATCCATGTGGATGAGAAATTTGGGTATCCAGGAGGCAAGCTCCAACCACCACCAACAACAAACGTCAGACCACTGTCCATTGTGACCATTACCCACTGTGTATCAGGAATATCACCACCAGTGGATTCACGCATAGCGCCATAGTTCACTTGCGAATAGACCTTCACTGGTTTTGCTGGCTCTAAACACCAAAAGACAAAATCTAAATCATGAGTTGACTCCATAGCGGCAGGAGATAATTTCACCCGT
>Ga0209188_1001943_pt1 | contig 15777 bp, 9 predicted proteins | sample C_130625_EF_Meta_FD_187307 | JGI IMG/M metagenome (GOLD analysis project Ga0209188, IMG submission 187307) | Freshwater microbial communities from Lake Croche, Canada to study carbon cycling - C_130625_EF_MetaG (SPAdes) (version 2) | ecosystem: Environmental > Aquatic > Freshwater > Lake | place...
TGAATAAAGGGTTTAAAAAAGAAACTACTAATTTGATCGCTTAATCCAACAGTAATGGCAACAGATACTAGCCATTTCCAAGCCTTCCAGCCCCAGCGATAGAATACAAAGCTAATTAAAGCCAGATAGAAGAAGAACCAATGCTCTGAAGTACGCATCCATGGCATGAAAACATCGAAATAAGCATTTGTCCAATGCCCATTAATAAGCTCAAATAAAGCTTTATCTGCCTTTTCCAAAGAAGTCCAAATGTTTATTGCCATGGCATAAAGATACAAGGAAGTGTAAAAATTTAAAGTAAATTTGCAGAACCAATTTTAAAAGTAAAAAGAGCAGTTATGTCACTCATTAAAAGTATTTCAGGATTTAGGGGCACTATTGGAGGTAAACCCAATGATAACCTTACACCTATTGATATTGTTAAGTTTGCCTCAGCCTATGGGAGCTGGTTACTGCTTAAAGGCCCTGGCAAGAAAAAAGTGGTAGTAGGTAGAGACGGAAGAATGAGCGGAGAAATGGTAGAAGCACTAGTAGAACAGAGCCTTTTGGCCTTGGGCATAGATGTCATTCATTTGGAATTAAGTACCACACCTACTGTTGAAATGGCAGTTGTTTTCGAAAAAGCCGATGGTGGTATAATCTTAACAGCCAGCCACAATCCTAAACAATGGAATGCTTTAAAATTATTAAACGAAAAAGGAGAATTTGTAAGTGGTGAGGAAGGAAAAACTATTTTAACCTTAGCTGCCAATGAAGATTTTAATTACGCTACAATTGACCATTTAGGAAAAATAATTGCTAATAATAATAGTCTTGAAAAACATATTCAAGCCATTCTAGATTACCCATTAGTGGATGTCAATACTATAAAAGCGGCCAATTTTTCTGTGGTAGTGGACGCCATAAATAGTTCAGGTGCTTTTAGCGTTCCTGCTTTATTAAAGGCCATTGGTGTAAATGATATTACCATTTTAAATGGTGAAATGCATGGAAATTTTGCGCATAACCCAGAACCTCTAAAAGAACACCTTACCGTACTTTGTGATACAGTCATTTCTAAAAAAGCAAGTATAGGTATTGCCGTAGACCCGGATGTAGACCGATTATGTTTTGTAAGTGAAGACGGAGAATTATTTGGAGAAGAATATACACTGGTAGCTGTAGCCGATTATATTTTACAAAATAAAAAGGGTGCAACTGTTAGTAATTTATCTTCTACACGTGCTTTAAGAGATGTTACAGAGAAATATGGCTGTACTTATTTTGCAAGCGCTGTGGGAGAAGTGAATGTGGTAAATAAAATGAAAAGTGAAAATGCAGTTATAGGAGGTGAAGGCAATGGTGGTATTATTGTTCCTGATTTACATTATGGAAGAGACGCGCTAATTGGCATTGCTTTATTTTTATCCCATTTAGCAAAAAGTAAAATGAGCGCTTCTAACTTAAGAGCCAGCTATCCTGCATATTTTATGAGTAAGAAAAAAATGGACCTGGACGCCTCTATCTCACTTACAAAAATATTTGATGTACTTGCTGTTAAATTTAATGCCTTTCCCATTAATAAAGAAGATGGCTTTAAAATTGATTTTGAAGACAAATGGGTACATCTTAGATCTAGTAATACAGAACCTATCATTCGTATTTATACAGAAGCCACTTCACAGGATGCTGCCGATAAATTAGCAGATGAGATTATTTCAATTATAGGAACAATTAACTAACTTAGAAAAAGTTTTATAACAAAAACCCAACTAGTTTCTTAGAGACCCATGGAAAGAATTTATTTTGATAACGCGGCTACTACATCTTTAGACCCCTTGGTCTTAGAAGCCATGATGCCCTATATGACAGAGAAATTTGGCAACCCCTCTTCTATATATAGTTATGGACGTGAAACTAGAATGGCTATTGAACAAGCCAGAAAGCAAGTGGCCAAAATTTTAGGCGCTCGCCCTGCTGAAATATTTTTCACTAGTGGAGGAACTGAAAGTACTAATACAGTATTAAATGCAGCTATGGAGAACTTGGAATGCAAGCATATTGTTAGCTCTCCTATTGAACACCATGCCACCCTTCATACAGTAAGCCATTTAGCAAAAAAATACAATGCAAAATTAAGCCTTGTCAATATTCTTCCCAACGGACATATAGATACTATTCATTTAGAGGAGTTGCTTGCTGCATCTAATGAGAAAACTATTGTGAGTATCATGCATGCTAATAATGAAATTGGGAATATGATTGACCTCATGGAAGTGGGTGGTATTTGCAAAAAGTATAATGCTTATTTTCACAGCGATACCGTACAAACAGTTGGTCACTTTCCTTTTGATTTAGCCAATACCCCCGTTGACTTTATTACTGGTGCAGGGCATAAGTTTCATGGACCTAAAGGAGTTGGTATTTTATATATTAATGAAAATTTAAAAATTAATCCGTTACTACACGGGGGTGCACAGGAAAGAAATATGCGTGCAGGTACAGAAAATTTATACGGCATTGTGGGTTTAGCCAAAGCACTTGAAATAGCTACTGAAAATTTTGAAAAAGACAGTGCTACTATTGATGCATTAAAAAAGTATATGCACGATGAATTAGTGAATAAAGTGCCTGGGGTAAGTTTTAATGGTGACCCATTTGGAAAAAGCCTCTACACTACAATTAGTGTTAATTTTCCTAAATCGGAAAAAACTGAAATGATTTTATTTAACCTAGACATTCAACATATTTGCGCAAGTGGTGGAAGTGCCTGTTCAAGCGGTGCACAAACAGGCTCTCACGTCATACATGCCCTTCACAAAGGAAGTAATGATGTTACCGTTCGTTTTTCTTTCTCTAAACACAATACTAAAGCAGAGATAGATAAAGTAGTAGCCACCCTGCTAACTATTTTATAAATTATTTTTTGACTGCAAAGTCTTGGTCCATTTTTTTAATAGCTGCCACTAATTGATAAGTGGTTAAGGCATCTTGTACAAATACTATTTGTTTATTGCTTAAACTATTTGGTTTACTTTGATAAGCGTTCTCCAAATTTTGCATAAACTGATCCTCAGACATAGGGTCACCCAATGATTTATAATATGCAATTTCTTGGTTTAAGTCCTTAAGTACAGAGCTAGATATCTTTTTGGCTATATTCATTTCTCCTGAAGCATAACAAGACTGTAATAAAATATAAGAGAAATAGTTATGTTGATTGCCTCTATTAGAAGTCATACCATAAGGGAAACTTTTTTCATTTGTTTCGCTATCTAGTTTTCTTATAATTTGTCTAGCGCTGTCTAATTTACCTTCACTCACTAAAGCTTGTGCTACTTGTGCAATAGTTAAACGAATAGAATTTAAATGTCTACGATTTTCTTCATCAAAATAAACATTCGGATTTTTAGCATTACCAAAAGTAAACTTCGTCATTATATTTTTATAAGAAACATCGGCATCAATACTTTGGCCTATTGCTGGTACTAACTGATAAGACATACCAGTTTGACGAACATACTTATCAAGGCCCATTTCTTTTAATTCTTGAGTAGAAGTAAAGCAAACAGGACGCTTAAATTGCGAAGTAGCAATAATGGCATAAATGGCCATTTCATTTTTAAGCATGTATTGTCTATTCGGATTAAAGTCAATCAATAGTTCGTCAACAATATTGTCAGTTGATTTTGCAATACCAGAAGCCAAGGCATTGGCCTTATTAACAGGTATTTTAAACTTATGAGTAGGAAATATATTTACTGGGCCTTCTTGGGTAGATGCTTGAAACTTACCAGAAGGGTCAGCAATTACATTTCTAAATACAGAATCTAAGTCATGGTAGCTGGCATCTCCAAAACCAGGCACCGCATTATAATAAGCTACATTCAACTTACTTCCCGAAACTTGATCTTCTGTAAATATAAGATCGAACTTATCACTTTTATTTACTTTATACCTAAGCTCTTTCATATACCAATCAGAGCCTAATAAACTATTCACTACCACACGCACGTCGGGTCTAATGCCTTCGACTTCTTGAGCATACCAAAGTGGATAGGTGTCATTATCTCCAAAAGAAAACAGGATGGCATTTGGAGGACAGCTTTCTAAATAATTACGCGCTAAATCGCGTGGTAATGTTTTTTGACTTCTATCATGGTCGTCCCATTCTTGTTGCGCCATTAAGGCTGGTACGGCTAAAAAGGAAATAAAAGTGGCCGCAATAGCTGCTGTTTTTTTATTCAAGAATTTCTCTAACCAAATGGCAACTTGTAATACGCCCAAACCAATCCAAATAGCGAAAGCATAGAAGGATCCTACATATGCATAATCACGTTCGCGTGGTTGTAAACTTTGTTGATTCAAATACATTACAATAGCAATACCTGTAAAAAAGAAAAGTAGTCCTGTAACTATAAAATCTTTTTTATTTTTTTGATATTGGAAAATAAAGCCAAGTATACCTAAAATAAAAGGCAACATGAATAAAGAATTGTGTGCTTTATTTTGATTCTTAATAGTATCTGGTAATTTTGATTGGTCTCCGAAAATAAAATTATCAATAAAGGAAATACCGGTACTAAAATTACCATCTCTTACATTTCCAAAACCTTGTAAATCGTTTTGCTTACCTGCAAAGTTCCATAGGAAATAACGCAAGTACATAAAACCAAATTGGTAATTCGTAAAGTATTTAATATTATCTCTTAATGTTGGAGGGGTTCCATCTTCTACACCTGCAAAGGCTTTGAAGCTATCCATTTGTCCTCTGTCATTTTCAGAATCCCACATTCTTGGGAATAAATGAGCCGAAGGCGCAGAAGCCCAATCTCTTTTATAATTTTTGCCTGCTACTTCATATGTATTCTTCGCTTTGACATATTGGTCTCCATTTTCTACATTCTCCACTTTATCTACATAATCAGGTCCGTATAAAATTGGCCAATCCCCATATTGTTCTCTTCCTAAATAACCCATTAGTGTGACAGGATTGTCTACATTGTACATATCCACTGATGGGTCGGCATTAGATCTTACCATGGTTGTTAAATAACTAGTATAGCCTAATAAGAAAAAGACAGTACACCAGATACCTAATTTTAAAAAGTAAAAACCTTTTTTATGCGCATATCGAATGCCTAATGCTAAAATAACAGCTACTAACACAAAAAAGAAAATAAACCCACTAAAGAAAGGAAGGCCCATTGAGTTAACAAAATTAACGTCGAAAGCACCTGCCCATTTAATAGTATACTGAATTAAAAATACTTGTATAAAACCGGTTATGATAACGCCTACTAAAAAAGCTAAAAGACCCCCTTTAATACTTGGCTTATATTGTCTGAAATAATAAACCATTACAATAGCAGGAATGGTTAATAAGTTCAATAAATGCACCCCAATAGATACACCCATGATATAGAAAATGAAAATAATCCATTTATCTGCACCTGCTTCATCCGCTTTATGCTCCCACTTTAAAATAGCCCAAAAAACCAAGGCTGTAAAAAATGAACTCAATGCATATACTTCCCCTTCTACAGCACTATACCAAGCTGTATCACTAAAAGTATATCCCAAGGCGCCCACTACACCTGCGCCCATGATTAAAATAATTTGATTGGCTGTAAGGGCTACACCTGTTCCTGCTTCCACCATTCTTTTTGCAAAATGTGTAATAGTCCAAAATAAAAATAAAATGGTAAACCCACTCGCAAGGGCACTCATTGTATTGACTGCCTTGGCTGCAGTTAAAGGATTATCTCCAAAAAAAATAATAAAAACGCGGCCTAGTAATACAAACATAGGTGCTCCAGGAGGATGTGGAATTTGTAATTTATAGGCACTACTTATAAATTCACCGCAATCCCAAAAACTACCAGTAGCCTCAATAGTCATGACATAGACTGCACAAGCAATTAAAGTAACTATCCAACCTGTCCAATTATTAATTTTTTTAAAGTCCATTTTTAGCGTTTTATTAGTTGCAAACTTAATTGAAACTAGCCAAAATGGGAAATTAATAGGCTCATAATAGGCTCTTTAAGATTATTTTAAGATTTCCCCGTTCCCCCTAGGTTTTTTATCTTTGAGCCCTCATGCAGAAAAACCAATCGGTCGCTTTTCATACTTTAGGCTGTAAACTCAATTTTTCAGAGACTTCCACCCTTTCTAGACAATTAGAAAAGGAGGGTTTTGAAAAAAAAGCCTTTACAGAGAAGGCCGATATTTATGTGATCAATACCTGTTCTGTCACTGAAAATGCAGATAAGGAATGCCGTCAGTTGGTGAGAAGAATTCAAAGACTGGCCCCAGAAAGCTTTGTAGTTATTACGGGTTGTTATGCACAGTTAAAACCTAAAGAAATTGCTGAAATTCCAGGGGTTGATTTAGTTTTAGGTGCTTCTGAAAAGTTTAACCTTGTCCCTCATTTGGCCAGTTTAACCAAGGGTGATGCGACTAAAATTTGTAGTTGCGATATTGATACTGTTACCGATTTTAAAAGTTCTTATTCCGTTAATGATAGAACCCGCACTTTTTTAAAAGTGCAGGATGGCTGTGATTATAGTTGTACTTTTTGCACCATCCCTATGGCGCGTGGGAAAAGTAGAAGTAATCGTATTGAAAATGTAGTAGCTGATGCGCAATCACTTGCAAGCAAGGGTATAAAAGAAATTGTTTTAACGGGTATTAATCTAGGTGATTTTGGAAAAAGTGAAGAAGGCGGGAAAAAACATACCGAAAATTTCTTTGACTTATTGAAGGCCCTTGAGCAAGATACTAATATGCCTAGGTACCGTATTTCATCTATTGAACCAAACTTACTCACCAATGAAATAATTGAATTTGTAGCAGGTAGCAAACGTATTATGCCTCATTTTCATATTCCATTGCAAAGCGGCTCTGATGCGGTGCTGAAATTAATGCAAAGAAGATATAACCGCGATTTATACAAAGAACGTGTTGATTTCATAAAAAAATTAATGCCCCATGCTTGTATTGGAGTAGATGTTATTGTGGGTTCACCAGGAGAAACAGAAGCTTATTTTAATGAAAGCCTTCATTTCATTCATGCATTAGACATTGCCTACTTGCATGTATTTACTTATTCTGAAAGAGCAGCTACTAAGGCTCTTACTATTAAGCCCATTGTACCATTGCAGGTTCGTCATGAAAGAAATAAAATACTCAGAAATTTATCTTACCAAAAATTACAATACTTTACTGAAAGCCAAAGAGGCAGTACAAGAAAGGTTTTATTCGAGTCGCCTAAAGTAAATAAAGGCAATGATAGCATGATAATGCTTGAAGGCTATACCGATAATTATATTAAAGTAGAAACACCATATCGTGCCGAGTGGAGCAATGAAATTATTGATTGGAAGTTATTGTAGCGATACTTCGGAAGCTTTAAATTCAACAATCATCATCATATTTATACTTTCCAATTTCACATACACCGATTTTTTACTTGCCTTCACTACCTCCCCTTTCTGTCCCATAAATAAGCCTTGGTTAATCTCTACTTTTGTCTGTGGTGGAATATTTGCCATATCCACTACTTGAATAGTTGCATCCGATTGCCCTAAGTATTTGCGAATAGCTTCAATTTCATTATCTCTTATGATAGCTGGCTTTCTTAGAAAGTATAAAAAATTCACTACACCCATGGTAGATAATATTTTTACATGGTCTTCTTTGCTTGCTTTTATAAATACATAAGATCTAAACAAAGGCTCTTCAATTATTTTTTTTCTGTCCGACCATTGTCTTTCTTTTTTTTGAACAGGGCACCAGCTTTCAAAACCACTCTTGGTTAATAAGCCGTCTACTTTTTTCTCCCATTTAGACTTTGTATATATAACATGCCAAGTTTTAACATTGGCTGAATTTTCTACTTTCATAAACCTCTATCCTTTTTTAGCTATTAAATTAGGCTTAGCAAAAGCTGATAATAATTTACTAGACTCACTTACTTGAATATCTTTGGCAACCATCTTTAACCAAGCTTGATATCTCACTTGTTTAGTGGAATCTGGATTATTATAAAATTTATTATAATCAGCTTTTAAAGCAGTGACTGTCATTGGGGTCTTTAATTTTAAAATACTTTCATTTTGTTGAATAATATTTTGAATTTCTTTCTTATATGATCTGTATTTATTCAGCTCCAGCGCCACTGGTTTATCCACTTGATCCGATACCCATTGTAAGTTTTTTCTAAATCTAATGTTTGCCGTATCGTTTTTAATTTTAATATTCGCTTTAGCGGCAATGCTAGCAATTTCATTTGAATTTGACCAAGGAATGTATTTTGCTTTCTCCATCACATCCCAAGGCAAGGCTGATGGATTATCTTTTTCACGGTATTTCAAAAATTCATAGTCATCAGGAAATATGACATCTGGCACGACTCCTTTTCTTTGAGTAGAACTTCCTGTAACTCTATAAAATTTTTGGAAGGTTAATTTAACAGCACCATACTCTGTTTGAATACCCATGGCGTCCAATGGTTTGCCGAATGATACATTTCTTTGGACAGTGCCTTTACCATAAGTAGAAGTACTCCCTACAATTAACCCCCTTTTATAATCTTGGATGGCACCTGCAAAAATTTCACTTGCTGAAGCACTAAATTCATTTACCATCACTACAAGCGGCCCATCATATAAAATTCCTGGCGTTTCATCAGAAAGTATTTGAGACTTTCCTTCTTTACTTCTAATTTGAACAATGGGACCTTTGTCTATAAATAAACCGGCCATTTGAACAACTTCGTACAATGAACCGCCCCCGTTGTAGCGTATATCAATAATTATACCTTTTACTTTTTCAGCTTTTAATTTTTCTACTTCAACTGCAATGTCTTTTGAACATCTTGCACCTTCCTCTCTTTCAAAGTCGGCATAAAAGTCGGGAAGTAAAATATAGCCTATTTTTTCATTGCCATTTTGAATGATTGCACTTCTCGCAAAACTTTCATCCAATACAATTTTTTCTCTTATTAAGGATACTATTTTAGTGGTACCATCTGGCTTTCTTACAGTTAATCTTACTTCAGTACCTAAATCTCCTCTAATTAATTTCACAGCCTCTGTAGTTTCATAACCAGATACGTCCACTGGCTCTCCGGCGCCTTGTGCAATTTTTATAATTACATCATTCACTACCAAAAGACCCGACTTCCATGCAGCGCCCCCTGGTTGAATGCTTGCAATCTTGACGCCATTATCGTCCTGCGTTAGTTGTGCACCAATACCATAAAAAGTACCACTCATTTGCTCTGTAAATGATCTTTTTTCAACAGGTGCAAAATAGTCGGTATGAGGATCCATTAAACCCGTAATCGTATTTAAAAACGATTCAAACCTTTTTTCTTTATCAAAAGTCTTTTCTAGAAGACTAAACCTTTTTACATAATTTTTTTTAATTGTCGCACGTGCATCCGCTTCCAACTCTATATCTGTTTTCACTATGAAATTATCTTTTACAGTATCTTTTATTTTACTGGTATCCGATATGGCTTTTTCAGCTTTTGCCTTTGCATGTTTTTCTCTATCTTCTAATAAGCTTACATACCTATCTAATACTTTATACTTAATAGCTTGATTCCATCTTTTAACTCTTTCTGTTTCGTTAGCAGCAAAACTCATTTTATCTGCATCAACTTGTAAAGAATCATCTGTAGTAAAATCAAATGGCTTTTCAATAATAGATTCAAAAATTAATTTTATTTCTTTAGCTCTTCTTTCAAAAATGGCGTTGGCGGCTGGCTCAAATTGAATGGTCGATCCATGAATTTCATCGTCAATAGTTGTTTCAAAAACTTTTAAAGAATCGATATCTGATTGAATTAAAATATTTTTTTCAGGATCTAGTGTTTTTAAATAAGCATCAAAAACATCTTTTGAAAATTTATCGTCAATAATCCTAGGGCTATAATGTTCGCTCTCTAATAATCGACCTACTGTAGACAACAATTTTCTGTGTCGAATTTCTGAAGTTTCTGAATTAGCAGTATTAAAGGTGTTAAAAGCGAAAAACAACCCTCCTACTAGCAGCAAAGTGGCAAAGAATTTCCACTTATTTTGTTTTATGTATGTCATAATATTGCGCATGAAGTTTTCAAAAATAGTATAAAATGCCTAGGATAGGACTATAATTGAAATAAAGCCATCATTTTTGTGACAAATTTATAAAAACATCTAAAACTTCTTTCTTTGGTTCCTTATTTAATGTATTTTTGCGACCCTAAATGGAGGGCGTAGCTCAGTAGGTTAGAGCGACAGTTTGTGGATCTGTAGGTCGTGGGTTCGAGACCCATCGTTCTCCCCAAAACCTATCCTTTCCGATCAGTCGGTGGTGGATAGGTTTTTTTATGTAAACTCGTTTTATATGCAAATGCTTTTATTGCCTTCATTAGTTGCCCTATTGGGTTGGTTCATTAGCTGGGGCTTTATAAAAGTTCTATTCTTTCCGCGCAGCACCAAACAATTTTTTGGTAAGCATTGGCAAAGTCCATTTGCAAAAATAGCCCATCAAATTTCTATAAACGATTTGCTTCCTCTATTCACCAAAAGTGATAGCTTTAATGCTTTACTTCCTTTTATAGACAATGAATTAGATGTATTTTTTAAAGAAAGATTGGTACAAAAAATGCCCGTTATTTCTATGTTTATTGGAGATAAAACCATTACCCAATTAAAAGAAGTATTTCTAGAAGAATTAGAAAAACTATTCCCAGCACTCATTAGTCAATTTAGTCAAATAGCCAAGGAAGAATTTTTATTAAATATTGAGACCAAATGGTCTAAAGAACTTGAAATATACCTATTGAAAGCCAGTCAAAAAATAAGAATAATGGCTTTCTGCCTTGGTTTTATTTGGGGGCTAGTTATACAATTCATTCTAAGTGCTATTTAATTTGCCGTTTATACAATCTAGCTGCCATCCTTCGAGATTATGTTAGATATTTGCAACTTAAATAAACCCAGGGAACAAAAACCTATCAAATAAGTATGAAAAATCTATATATTGTTATTTCTTTTTTATGTATTCAAATGAGTGCCCATGCACAATATCCTGCAGCTGCTGGAGCTAGAGCAGGTGGTGCTAATATGAATCAGGGTCATTTTTATGGTAAAATAGTGGACGCTAATAAAAAAGGAATCGAAGGTGTTACTTTACAAATTAAAGGAAGCAAATTTGACCCTGCTACCAAAAAAACAACAGAGGTTATTTTAGGAACAATGTTAACAGCCGCTAATGGTGACTTTAGTTTTGAAAGCTTACCAGTAATGGGCAATTTTAAACTAAGTATTTCAAGTGTAGGTTATAAAAAATTAGAGAAACAATTAAGTTTTGGCATTAAAATGGGCGGCGGACAAAGTATGCAAGAAATGATGGCCTTAGTAGATAAAGATTTGGGTAATATTAGATTAGAAGAGTCCCCTAACGATTTGCAAAGTGTAACTGTTACTTCTACCGCCAAGCCTCAATTTGAAATGGGTATTGACCGTAAAATATTCAATGTCGATAAAAATTTAACAAGCACTGGTCAAACAGCAGTGGAAGTTATGAAAAATATTCCCAACTTAAATGTAGACATTGATGGCAATGTAACTTTAAGAAATGCCACACCTACTCTACTTATAGACAATCGTCCTACAACTTTAACCATGGATCAAATTCCAGCAGACATTATTGATAAAGTTGAAATTATTACCAACCCTTCTGCTAAGTATGATGCCACTGGTGGCAATGCAGGCATACTAAATATTGTATTAAAGAAAAATAGAAAAAATGGGTACAATGGTGGTCTTCGAGCTGGTGTAGATATGCGTGGGAAATTGAATGGTGGCGGGGATATGAATTTGCGTGATAGTAAATTTAATTTTTCTTTGAATGCGAATGTGAATGGTAGAAAATCAATTGGCACATCTGAAAGTGACAGAACCATACTTAGTAGTTTAATACCCACTTCGGTTAGAAATAACAATAGCAACACCAATGACGGTTCTTTTAATTTTTACAGAGGTGGGGTTGATTATTTTGCAGACAATAGAAATACTTTTTCTTTATATGCAAATATCATGCAAGGTTCCTTTAACAACACTGGTACCCAAACAATTGATTCCATAAAAAATGGTATTATTAATAGTGATAATTTAACCAATAACTCAAGCTTTCACTTTTTAAACAAGGGTGGCCAATTAAGCTACAAGCATTTATTTGAACAAAAAGGACATGAATTGGCTGCGGATTTCAATTACAACGAGTCAGACAACTCAAACTGGTCTAATGTTTATTATCAAAAAGCTACTAGTTTAAACCAACAAAGTATTGGAAGTGGTAATAATAAAAATTATTCTACCAATATTGACTATACAAAAGAATTAAGTCCAAATACAAAATTTGAAGCAGGTGCTAAATACAATTATAGAAGCGAATTTAATTTAAGTAACCAATTTAGAAATGGTATTTTGTTGAATTCAATAAGCAATCAATATAGATATAGTGAAGCAGTATATGCTGGTTATATGAATTTGAATACCAAAGTTGAAAAATGGAGCTTTCAACTAGGATTAAGAGCTGAAAGTAGAGCCTATGAAGGACATTTATTAAATAATAGAGGCAATGACTCCTTACCTTACAGCACTAATTATCCAATCTCCTTATTTCCAAGTGCCTTTATTAATTATAAGTTAGATGCTAAACAAGATTTCCAATTGAATTATTCAAAAAGAATAAGTCCACCCAACTTTTTTCAATTATTGCCTTTCCCTAACTTCAGCGATCCTCAAAACATTAGTATTGGTAATCCTGCATTAAAACCTCAGTTTACCCATTCCTTTGAAATTGCTTATAATAACGCATATACTAAAGGATCAAATTTTTTAGCTACTGCATATTATAAATATAGCACAGACCTTATAACGAATTATGTTTATAGAGGTTTGAACCCCATTACCAAAACAGACAGTGTTTATTTTAGTTCTTCAATTAATGCTAATACCGCTGTTGTATATGGATTGGAGTTAAGTAATAAAACAGCCATTACAAAATGGTGGGACATGAATTTAAGTTTTAACTTATTTAAATCTGCAATTACAGCTACTATTCCTGGTCAAAATGTAAATAACGATTTAACCAGTTGGTTTAGTAAAATGAATAATACATTTAAGTTACCAAAGGGTTATTCTTTTCAATTTAGTGGTCAATACCAAGCTAAAACAATTCTTCCTCCAGGGGGAAGTAGTGCAGGCGGTGGTGGAAGAGGCTTTGGTGGCGGTGGCTTTGGCGGCCCACAATCTACAGCTCAAGGATACAACTTCCCAAGCTATGATTTTGATATGGCTTTGAAAAAAGATTGGACATTGAAAGGTGGTAAAACGGCTAGCTTATCATTAAGTGTAAATGACGTTTTCAAAACAAGAGTTAACAAAACTTATTCAGAGAGTCAATATTTCATCCAAAATGTTTCAAGAATTAGAGACCAACAAATATTTAGATTAAACTTCTCTTATCGTTTTGGAAAATTCGATGTGAATTTATTAAAGCGTAAGAATAATAAATCAGAAGATGGTGGCGGAATGGATCAAATGCCTCCTCAATAATAAGTATTAGTAATTATTAAAAGCTTTATTTCTGGGTTTTTCCTTCCAGCATGGGTACAAAAGAAAAAGTATCAAATTTTTCTTGCTTTACTGAGCCATCTCTTTTTTTAGTAAGCCTTAGCATTCTTTGTGCCCCATCGGATTCATCTAAAGGAATAATCATTTTACCACTTATTTTTAATTGGTCCCATAATTTTTCAGGAATTTTGGGCGCGGCTGCAGTAATTAATATTTTATCAAAGGGTGCTAATAAAGGCAGGCCTTCAAATCCATCTCCAAAGAAAAATTGTATGTTAGGATATTGTTCTTTAAATAAATAAGTAGGCGTTTGATCAAATAATTGTTTTTGTCTTTCAATGGTAAATACTTGTGCACCCATGGCAGCAAGTACTGTTGTTTGATACATGCTCCCCGTGCCTATTTCAAGTACTTTCTCCCCTTTTTTTATTTGTAGTAACTGTGTTTGATAAGCTACTGTATAGGGTTGGGATATAGTTTGGTCTGCGGCAATAGGAAAGGCGCGGTCTTCGTAAGCAATTTTATCAAAGGCAGAATCTAAGAAATAATGTCTTGGAATAGAATGAATGGCTTTAAGTACATGTTCGTCAGTAATACCTTTCTCCTTTAAAATTTCTACTAATTTGTTACGAAGCCCTTTATGCAAATAAGTGTCTACTAAATCTTCCCATTTTCTCATGCCATTAATTTAATTGCATTGATGAAATGATGGCCTTAATTTTGTCTTGAAGCATTTGATAAGTGGTATCAAAGCTGGCTTTGTCTTTTAATTTTGTATTCACACTAAAATAAAATTTTATTTTGGGCTCTGTACCACTAGGTCTTGCTGAAATTTTAGTTCCATTAGCGGTAATAAATTGCAAAACATTACTTTTAGGTAATGCAAGCTTCCAAGTTTCTCCGGTGATTAAATTTTTACCTACTTGTAATTCATAATCTAATAAGGTAGTTACCGCTTCTCCGTCAATTATTGTAGGAGGTGACTGTCTATAGCCTTCCATCATTTGGGCTATCTCTGCTTGTCCATTCATTCCTTTCTTGGTAATACTAATTAAGTTTTCATAATAAAAACCATATTGCAAATAAAGCTCAATGAGTTTGTCAAATAAGGTACTACCTTTTGCTTTTTCATAAGCAGCCATTTCACATAAAATTGCAACTGCACTTACGGCGTCCTTATCTCTAATTTGATCGCCAATCATTAAACCAAAACTTTCTTCTCCTCCAATAATATAATTTTCTTTACCTTCTTTTTCTTTTACTAATTCTGCCACCCATTTAAACCCAGTCAATACATTATAGCAGTTCACATTGTTTTGATTGGCTACTTCATTGATCATTGCGGTAGTCACAATAGTAGTAATAACCATATCATTTGGCTTTGCAATGCCTTTGGCTTTGCGCGCCTCCATCATATAGGCAAAGGCCAGCACTGCTGTTTGATTACCGTTCATTAAAACCCATTCCCCTTTATGATTTTTTACACCCACACCTACTCTATCTGCATCTGGGTCTGTGCCTAAAACAATATCGGCATCTATATCTTTAGCCTTTGCTAAACCCATACTCATCGTTTCACTCTCTTCTGGATTCGGATAATGAACAGTAGGAAAATTTCCATCAGGGATGGACTGCTCTTCTACTACATGCACATTCGTAAAACCATAAGCAGCCAACACTTTTGGCACTAAGGTAATACCAGTACCATGAATAGGTGTGTATACAATTTTTAAATCGTGCTGCTTAGCAATTACTTCAGGATAAACACTTAATGTTTGAAGCATTTTTGTATAGGCATCATCCATGGATGTTCCAATAAGTTCAATATTGTCAGCGTATCCCTCCCATTTAACATCATCAATAGACTGAATGGCTTCTACTTCCTTAATTACATTTTTATCATGTGGGGGTACTAACTGACCTCCATCGTTCCAATAAGCCTTGTACCCATTATATTCTTTAGGATTATGTGAAGCGGTACAAACTACCCCAGCTTTTGCATTCAATGTTCTAATAGCAAAACTTAATTCTGGGGTTGGGCGAAGGGCCTCAAATAAAAAAACTTTAATGCCATTGGCTGCAAATACCTGCGCTGTTGTTTCTGCAAAAAATCTTGCATTATTTCTGGAATCGTGGCCCACTACTACCGAAATTTTTTCGT
>Ga0209188_1001949_pt1 | contig 15741 bp, 13 predicted proteins | sample C_130625_EF_Meta_FD_187307 | JGI IMG/M metagenome (GOLD analysis project Ga0209188, IMG submission 187307) | Freshwater microbial communities from Lake Croche, Canada to study carbon cycling - C_130625_EF_MetaG (SPAdes) (version 2) | ecosystem: Environmental > Aquatic > Freshwater > Lake...
CTACGACCGCGGCCGCGATCGCCATCGAGGTGATCGCCGAGCTGCTCCGCCGCTCTCCGCCGGCGGGCAGTCTGTTCAACCTCAACATCCCCTCCGCGGCCCTTGCCGGCCGCCGTGAACTGCGGGTCGTGCCGATGAGCACGGCCCGATACGGCGAGGCCTTTGAGCGACGCGTCGATCCACGGGGGCGATTCTATTACTGGGCGACGAACGAGCCGCCGCCTCCCCCATCGCCGAGTGAAACCGACGTCACCGCCCTGGCCGCGGGCCATGTCACGCTCACGCCGCTCGACTACGACCTCACCCACCGGACTGCCATCGACACGCTCGCCGCCGGGGAGTGGAAGCTGGGGTGAGCAGCTCCAAGAGAATATCGAGCGAGCATCGAGCGAGCGTCGACATCGGCTCAGGCTGCGTTGTCAGGCCCGCGTCCGCAGGACCGCGATCGCGAGGGCAACCGCGGCACCGATCCCAGCGAGGAACAGGAGCCAGAAGACGATCGGCAGCCCCAGGAAATCGATGTCTGTCCAGGACGTCTTGATCTTCGGCCGCGACGGCTCGTCGGCCGGATTGACGCCGGCAGCTTTCGAGGCAACCGGTTGTTTTCCTTGTGTTGCTTGTTTCGCTTGTTTCCCTTCTTTCCCTTGGGGGGCCGATGGGGGGCCGCCGGCACGCGTCGCCGACCCCTTCCGCGGGGGCGCCGACGAGGTGTCGATGCGGGGCAGGCCATCCATGCCGGATGGGGGGGCGTTCTCCGGGCCGGAGCGCCCCGAGTCGGGGAGCGATCCGGAGCCCGAGCCACTGCCGAGCACGCCGGAGGATCCAAGCCCGCCTGAGGTGCTTCCAGGGCCACTGCGCACCACTTGGCCGGGCTGCCGACGCGGCCCCGGCGTGGCCGAGCCTTCGCCGGAAGCCCGCCGTGGCGCCCGGCGCGGCGGGTCGAGACGCCCCCCGGGGCGCGGCCCAACGGGCGTCGCGCCGAGCCAAGCCGCGAGGGCGTCGGCCACTTCCTGCGCGGTCTGGGGGCGGGCGTCGGGATGCTTCTCCATCATCCGGAAGTAGAGTTCGGCGATGGCCGTCGGCACCTCCGGACGCTTCTCGAGGAGATTGGGAGCCGGCTCGTTCATGTGCGCCTGGAGCCGCTCGGCGAGCGGCCCATTGGCAAATGGCGCCTTGCCAACGAGGAGGAAATAGAGCGTGCAGCCGAGGGAGTAGACGTCGCTGCGACGGTCGGCCTTGTGGCTGTCGCGGGCCTGCTCTGGCGCGAGATAGTCGGCTGTTCCGAGCACCTTTTCGTCATGCTCGCGCGTCAGCGATCCCCCCTCGTCGCCGTTGGCCAGGGCCAGCCCCATGTCGAGGATCTTCACCGTCCCCCGCTTGTCGAGCATGAGGTTGGCCGGCTTGATGTCACGGTGGACGAGCCCCTCGTCGTGGGCGTACTGGAGCCCCGTGGCTGCCTGGCGGAGGTAGTCGGCCGCCTCGCGGACATCGAGTGGCCCTTCCCGCTTGACCTTGGCGTAGAGATCCGTGCCGTCGATGTACTCGAGCACGATGAAGTGGATCGATCCCGACGATTCGAGGTCGAAGGCCCGGGCGATATTGGGATGATTGAGGCGGGCGGACGACTGCGCCTCCCGTTCGAAGCGGGCCAGATAGGAACTTTGGTCGACCCGCTTCACCGGCAGGACCTTGATGGCCACCTTGTGGTGGAGGGTGGCATGTTCCGCCAGATAGACGCTGCTCATGCCGCCGGCGCCGAGGAGCCGCAGCAGTTTGTATTTGCCAAGGACGAAGCCCTTGTGCCGCCCCTTGCGGAGTTGATCGACCTGCCAGGGGGTGAGCTGCCCCGACTCGATGAGGGCGGCGACGAGGCCCTCCGGCACTGGCTCGTCGCCCAAAGGCAGCCGGCCTTCGGTGTCCATCCAGGGCGCCAGCGCCTGGTCGATCTTTCCAGCATCAACGAGCCCGCTGGCGCGGAGCACGCGAAGAAAGTCGTCCAGCGTCTGCGAGGAGTCGCTCATGCCGCAAGGGGGCGGAAAGAAGGGGATCGGGGAGGAGTCGTTATCCTAACAGGCGTGGGGAGGCGTGCCGAATCGCTCCCGCCGTCGCTGGAAGGATCGTGGGCTGGCGTGCCGGGCTGCTCCGTCAGCTGTCACAATCCCCCGCTACCGAGCCGAACATGGACGTCGTTCTCTACACCCGCCGCGGCTGCCACCTCTGCGAAACGGTCGAGGACATCCTCCCCCACCACGCCCCCCACGCCCGGATCGTGGAGGTTGGCGGCGACAGCGACCTCGAGCGGGAGTATGGCCAGCGCGTTCCCGTCCTCGTCGTCGACGGCCACGCTGTCGCGGAGGGGCGGATCGACGAGGCGACGTTGATCATCGCCCTGGCGGGCGGCGGGCTTTAAAGGCCGAGGTTGAGGCCGCGGCGCTGGAGATCGTCGGCGAGGCGGGAGGCCGACACGAAGACCTCGGCATCCCAGCCGGCCGCGCGGGCCGCCTCGACATGCTCCGGCACGTCGTCGGTGAAGAAGATCGTCTCGGGGGGCACTCCGGCCATCCGCGCGGCGATCTCGTAGATCGACCCATCGGGCTTGAGGGCGCCGACCTCATGGGAAAGGACGATCACGGAGAACCGGCCGGGGAGCACCGCATACCGCTTCCGGAGGAGATGCTCCCAGTGGGGAGCGCAGGTGTTGGAGAGGATCCCCGTCCGGTAGCCGGCCCGCTCGATGGCGGCGATCAGCGGCAGCGTCGCTACATGGAGGCTGAACATGTCGCTGGCCGCATCGGCCAGCCGCGCCGGGTCGCTCGTCGAGCCGGTTGTCCGGCTGAAGGCGTCGTGGAAGGCGGGCCAGTCGATCTCGCCCCGTTCGAGTTTTGCCTGGAGCCCGGATTCGAACACGGCCGCGTGGGTGGCCTGGGGCGTGATCCCGGCGACGTCCGCCATCTGGCGGACGGCATGTTCGCGGTCGAAGTCGACGATCACGTTGCCGAGATCGAAGTAGACGAATTTGGGGGGGCGGAGGTTGGTCGACATGGTGGCGCGGGAGTCTCCGGTCGCTATCCAAGGGGTATCGGAGAGACTATTCTGCCCGCTGAGCGCCGCTCCGGGCTAGGCCGCTTCGCCCCCCGACCGCCGCGAAAACTCCCCGAGGACTTCCCCGCGCCATGGCCGCCATCAATCGCACCAGTTCCCGCATCACCCAGCCCCGTTCGCAGGGCGCCTCTCAGGCCATGCTCCTCGGCACCGGGCTCCAGCCGGCCGACCTCGACAAGGCTCAGGTCGGGATCGCGAGCATGTGGTACGACGGCAACACCTGCAACATGCATCTCGGCGACCTCGCGGCAGTCGTCAAGGAAGGCGTGGTGGCCGCTGGCATGGTGGGGATGCGTTTCAACACCATCGGCGTCAGCGATGGGATCTCGATGGGGACCGACGGGATGAGCTTTTCGCTCCCCTCCCGCGACATCATCGCCGACTCGATCGAGACGGTGATGCAGGCCCAGTGGTACGACGGCCTCGTGGCGATCCCCGGCTGCGACAAGAACATGCCCGGCTGTCTGATCGCGATGGGCCGGCTCAACCGCCCGGCGATCATGGTCTACGGCGGCACGATCCGGGCCGGCCACCTCGCTGACGGCACGCCGCTCGACATCGTCTCGGCCTTCCAGTGCTACGGGGAATACGTCGCCGGGCGGATCGACGACTCGCGGCGCGCGAGCGTTGTCCGTCAGGCCTGCCCCGGAGCCGGCGCCTGCGGCGGCATGTACACCGCCAACACGATGGCCACCGCGATCGAGGCCCTCGGCATGTCGCTCCCCGACAGCGCGAGCATCCCGGCGGTCGATCCGGCCAAGCTCGAGGAATGCCGTCGGGCGGGGGCCGCGGTCAAAAACCTCCTCGAGCGCGACATCAAGCCCCGCGACATCATGACCCGCCGCGCCTTCGAGAACGCGATGGTGGTGACGATGGCTCTCGGCGGCTCGACGAATGCCGTCCTCCACCTCATCGCCATGGCCCGCGCCGTCGAGATCGATCTCACGCCGGCCGACTTTCAGGCCGTCGCCCGCCGCGTTCCCTTCATCGCCGACCTCAAGCCGAGCGGTCGCTACGTGCAGGAGGATCTTCACGCCGTCGGCGGCACCAGCGGCTTCATGAAATACATGCTCGACAAGGGCTTCCTCGACGGCGATTGCCTGACCTGCACCGGCAAGACGCTCGCCGAGAACCTCGCCACGAACAAGGGCCTCACGCCCGGCCAGAAGGTGATCCATCCGCTCGAGGAGCCGATCAAAGCGACCGGCCACATCACGATCCTCGAGGGAAACCTCGCCCCCGGCACCGCCGTCGGGAAGATCACCGGCAAGGAAGGGGCCCGCTTCGAGGGCCCAGCCCGCGTCTTCGACAGCGAGGAAGCGATGCTCGCCGCCCTCGAGCAGGGGAAGATTCAGCGTGGCGACGTGATCATCATCCGCTACGAGGGGCCGAAGGGGGGCCCCGGGATGCCGGAGATGCTCACGCCGACCTCGGCCCTGATGGGCGCCGGCATGGGCAACGACGTGGCGCTGATCACCGACGGCCGCTTTTCCGGCGGCTCCCACGGCTTCATCGTCGGGCACGTGGTGCCTGAGGCACAGGAAGGCGGGGCGATCGCGCTGGTGCACGATGGCGACATCGTGACGATCGACGGCGACAGCGGCCGGCTCGACGTCGCCGTCTCCGACGCGGATCTCGCCAAGCGCCGTGCTGCCTGGACGGCGCCGCCGCTGAAAGTCACGCGTGGCATCCTCGCCAAGTACATCCGCTGCGTCGCCCCCGCGAGCGAAGGCTGCGTCACCGACGAGCCGCGCTGACGGGGCGCCGGGAGAAGGCCGACACTCGGGAGGCCGGAACGGGGACAAGGCCTTTCCGTGGTTCGTCGGCGGGGCCGGCAAAAGTTTCGTCGTTCGTCGGGGGACCTCCTCTCTCCTCGAGAGTTCGCCGATCCCCGCCTCGCCTGCGCGCTGTCAAAAACCACACACTCGGACGCTCTGTCGCGAGGGGTCGCCCGTGCCCCGAGAGCCGGTCTTGCCGGTGAGCGCAGCCCGGAGGGCGAAAGCGATAGCGGCACGGAGAGAGCGGAGGGCATGGATGCCCGCAGCGAACGCCCGGCGACGGGGCACGGGCGACCCCGAAGCCACGCTTGAGCCTGAATCGGTCACGCCCGAGCCTATTTCGGCGCCGGCACCGGAAGCGACTCGATCGGCACCGGCGGCCCGGGGGCGACAAGGGCGCCGGGGGGCAACTGCTCCGGGCGGATCGGGGCCCCGTAGACGGGGCCGGTTGCCATCGGGGCGGCGCTCGTCGTGCTGGCAGCCGGGCCGGGGAGCGTGGCGGGGAGGCCGGTGGCCGGATCAGCGGCCTGGTAGGCGGGGCCGGCCTGCGGCACCGGCGCCACGCCGAGCCGGCCGAGGACTTTGCCGAGCATCTTCTGCTCGAGGAGTGGGTCGCGGCCGAGGGGGATCCAGCCGAGGTTCGGCGTCGGATTGGCGACCGGACGTGGCTGGTCGCCGACCTGCTGGCCGAGCGTGGGGAGCGGGGTGCCGTAGCGATAGAGAGAATCGTCGTTGCGGAAGGAGGCACCGCCAGCGGTGGCCCGCATCGGCCGGGGGAGGTTTTCGAGTTCCTTGAGCACCACCGCCTCGACCCGCCAGCCGGAAGGATCGGGGATCAGCCGCATCGAGCCCGAGCGGCGAATCGATTGGAGCGTCGATTCGAGCCGCTCGCGGAAGCCGACCGAATCGCCGCGCCACGGCTCGAGGAGCGTCGCGCCGGTCTGTGGATACGTGTCGATCCGCCCCTCGGCAGGGATGCCGTTGGCAAATACGACGCGCTGCTCCGACTGGATCTTGAAGAAGTCGTCGACGGTATCGACCATCTGCTGCCAGACGACTTCGGCGTCGATCGGCGGGATGACGACGCTGTTACTTTTGATCGGCGGCGGCCCTGGCACGACCGGGCCAGCGGGGCCGATGACCGCGCCGGGGGGAAGCGGCGCGAAGGGATCGGGGGATGTCGTCGGCGAGGAGAAACCGGGGAAGAGCGGAGTCGTCGGCGGCGGCGGGAGCGGCTGGACGATGCCCGGGAGCGTCCCGGCCGGCACGGTGGCGGCGGGCGGAACGGCAGGAAGGGGCGAGACCGCCGGGGGAGGCAATGTCTGGCCGGGGGCCGGGAGCGTGAGCGTGGGGACGACCGCGCCGTAGGGGACGCTTGCGGGCGGGGGCAGCGGAGCCTGGGCCAGTGACATCGAAGCCGTTGCCGCGGCGAGCGCGGCGGCAAGGAGCGGCGCGAGGCGAACGAAGGCGAAGGGCCGGCGGCGGGGGCGTGGCATCGGCGGCATCCCACGAAGGTGCGGCCGGACCGGGCCGCAAGGGGCGGGATCGTCGCGGCCTTTTGCCCGTGGCTCAAGGCCAGTTCCGCTCCGGCCGGCGGCGGAGGGCACGCCACACGAGCGACACGCCGAAGCCGATCGACCACAGCGTCGCGAGGCCGAGGCTGGCAAGGACAACGAGGCCAAGCCAGGTGAAGCTCACCACGGAGCGCACGGATTGATTGAACGCCTCGGCGGGCGTGGGCACCGAACGCGGCTTCGGCTCAGCGACCGGAAACGGGGGCGACGGGGCGGGCCCGGTTGGCTGGGAGGGATTCGGGAGCGACGCCGCCCCGAGATCGGCCTCGGCCTGCGGCAGTGGAGGCGTTGCAGGCAGTTCGCGCTCGATCGCCATCTTGCGGGGCGATTCCTGGCGTTGGTATTCGGTTCGCATCGCCATCACGACCAAGGGAATGGCCAGGGCTCCCGCGATTGCCGCGATCACCAGAAGACGCATCGAGCGATGGGCAACCCGCGGGCCGGCCCCGTCCCAGTGATCTGCCAGTGGACTTCGCCGATCCTTCTGGCCGAGCGCCTCGCCAAACACCCCGGCGATGCTGTCGGCGTCGCGGCCCCGCCCTCCCCTTCCCTGCCGATGGGCGCGGAGGATGGCGCGGACTTCGCCGGCGTCGAGGTTGAGCTCACGGGCGATGTCGGTGACGGTCTGCTCGCCGAGGAGATCGCTGCCACTCGCTTCGAGAGCCGCGGCCCGGTCGAGCACGCCATCGAAGCGCGCGTCAGGCGCTGATCCCCTTCCACGCTCGGCTGCCGGCGTGGCGCGCCTGTGCCAGGGAGCGGCGTGGGGCAGTGACGGCGGGGCGGCGGGGCCCATCGGGGGCATGGCGCGAAGGTCGGTCGTCGCGGCCGCGGCTGCGGGCAAGCCCGCGAGGGCGGCGGCGGCCGACGCGGCCGAAGGGAAACGATCGAGGGGATCGGGGGCGACGAGCCGATCGAGCCAGGCGGCGACGTCGGCGGGAAGATCGGGGCACTGGGAACGAATCGACGCGATCGGCTCGGTCGTGATTTTCCGGAGGAGCTTGAGGGGGCTCGAGGCCGACAGCGGCGGCCGCCCGGTGAGCATTTCGTGGAGCGTGGCGCCAAGGCTGTAGAGATCGCTCGCTGCGGTCGCCTCGTCGCCGAGGGCGACTTCAGGCGCGAGGTACGTGAGCGTGCCGAGGAGCGAGCCCGAGGCGGTGAGGGTGTGTTGCCGATCGGGGCTGCGGGCCAAGCCGAAATCGGTGAGCTTGTAGGTGCCGGCGGCGGGGCCGGTCGTGGCGAGGAGAATGTTTGCCGGCTTGATGTCGCGGTGGACGATCCCTGCGGCGTGCGCGGTGGAGAGCCCGGCGAGGACCTGCAGCGCGCAGTCGATCACGGCCGCCGCCGGGAGCGCTCCCCTCCCCTTCACCATCTGCTGGAGGCTCGCTCCCGGCACGAGCTCCATCGCCATGAAGGGGGGCCTGGCGGCCGGGTCGAACTCATAGATCTGGACGATGTGGGGAGAGGCAAGCGACGCGGCGGCGCGGGCCTCTTCTCCGAAGCGGGCAAGCGCCCCCGCATCTTCCCCCGGCAGCGGTCGAATCACCTTCACCGCCGCGTCGCGCCCGAGCGCCTCGTCGCGGCCCCGGTAGACCGTTCCCATGCCGCCGCGGCCGAGCTCGCCGACGATCTTGTAGCGGCCGATGCGCCGCGGGCCGGGGCCCGGGGCGCTCCAGAAGGCGGCCCGGTCGGAAGCCCCCGGTACATCGTGGCGGATTTCGTCGAGCATACGGGCGAAGCGGCCAAGCGTCCGCCGGGCATGATCGGTGTGGAGAAACGCGGCCAAGCCATAAAGCATCAGCCCCGGGACAACGCCGGTGAACAGCGTGGCCAGGACGACGAGGAGACGCACCGGCCTCACCGGCACATCGAGCCGGGCTGCGAGTCGCCGGCAGACGCCGAGGAGGACGGGCCCTCGATCGGTCGTCGCGAAGCCTGGAGAGGAGTCTTCGGAGGGGCCGTCAGACCACGACATCACCACCCCAGCGGCAAGATAGAGGATCACGCCGGGGAGGATCCCTGTGAAGAGCGTGATCAGCGCGACGAGGAACCGGACGCCACGCACGGGGACGTCGAGGCTTCTCGACAGGCGCGAGCAGACGCCGAGGATGCAAACGCTTCGTGACGGCGCGAGCGCCACGCCCGCCAAGGCCATCGCCCCGGTGGAGATCACGCCGAAGGCCGCGAGCGTGATCGCCCCGACTGCGAACAAAACGACATACACGGCAAGGTATTGGAGTGGGCTCATGTCAGATGCGATCCTGGGAGGCGGGGAGAACGCAGCCGAGGAGCAAATAGACGCACAGCCCCGGGCCGATCCCCGAGAGAAGGATCGCCGCCACGGCGAGAATCCGCACGGCGAGCACCGGCAGCCCCTGCCGCCGCGCTAGCCGCCAGCAGACGCCGAGGCACCGCGGGCCCGGTCGCGACGGCCACGCCGACAGGAGCGCCGGCAGGACGATCGCCGCTACGGCCGCGTAGACGACGATCTCGAAGAAGCCGAACATGCCGAAGAGCGGAGTCATGGATCTCTCGGAAGCTAGAGTGTCGGGATCGAACCAGCGTGAACGTCGGCCGTCGACGGTCAGTTCGCCGCCGGTCGCCGCGGTTCCCGCTTGAGCCGAGCCAATTCCTCCTCGATCGCGTCGGCTTCCTTGAGAGCCGCAAAGGCCTCTTCGAGCGACGGCTTCTGGAGATCGGGTTCGATCTCTTGAAAAGCCTCCATCCGTTCGATCCGCTGCTCGAGCTGGTCGAACTTCGTCACCGCATCGTACCGGGTGACGCGCTCGATCACCCCCCGGGTGCGCTCGTGCGTCTTGGCACGCTTGTGCCGCTGGACGAGGAGCCTATGGCGCTGACGGGCATCGACGAGCTTCGCCTCGACCGCGCCGATGTCCTCCTTGTAGCGAGCGACCACCTCGTCACAGCCGGTCGCTTCCTTGGCATGGGCGTCGCGGAGCTCCTCGAGCCGGCGCCGCTCGCGGATCGCCTCCCGGGCGAGGTCTTCCCTCCCCTTCTCGAGCGCCAGTCGGGCCCGCTCCTCCCAGGTGACGATCGCCGTCTCGGCCGAGGTCACAGCCTTCTCGGCCCGCTTCCGGGCGGCGATCGCCCCGGCGCAGTTCGCCTTCACCTCGACGAGCGTGTCTTCCATCTCCTGGATCATCAGCCGGATCAGCTTGTCGGGGTCTTCGGCGGCGTCGAGCATCGCGTTGAGGTTGGAATTGATGATGTCCTTGAGTCGCGTGAAGACACCCATGGGAAGCTCCTGAGGGGGGAAGGGAGTTGTTGGGGCGGGATGCGTGGACCGACGAGCGAATCCCGTGCCGAAGAGTTTGAGCTCGGGCTTGGCACGTGGTGGGGGGGCGCTGTTGGGCTCGGGCTTGGCGTGGGTCGGGGCCGCCCCCTGCCGCCTCGCCGGACGTTCGCTTCGGCCTTCCGGGCCTGCGCTCACTCCATGCCGCCTGCGCTTCGCCCTCCGTGGCTCCGCTTGCCGGCAAGGCCGCTCGACGGCAGGGGGCGGCCCCTCCTGAGCGGCCGGGAGGGCGTGGTTGGATATGCCTCAAGTGGTCAAATATGCTTAAGAGTAGTTTTGTGAGCCACTTTTCGTCTGCGAGATTGCATGATGCGTGTCGAAGAGGCGATTGGCCGCTCGGAAGCCTTTCTGGCGTTCACGGAGCGACTCTCCCGGGCGGCGGCCGTCGATCGGCCGGTGCTTCTGATTGGCGAGCGGGGGACTGGCAAGGAGCTGGCAGCGGCCAAGCTCCACTACCTCTCGCAGCGCTGGGAGGGGCCGCTTGTGGCCCTCAACTGCGCGGCGCTCTCGCCGGCGCTCGTTGAGGCTGAGCTGTTCGGGCACGAACAGGGGGCGTTCACCGGCGCCAGTCGGGAGCGGGCGGGGCGGTTTGAGGCGGCCGATGGCGGCACGCTCCTCCTCGACGAGATTGGCCTCGTGCCCCTCGAAGCTCAGGAAAAGCTCCTCCGGGTCGTGGAGTATGGCACGTTCGAGCGGGTGGGGAGTTCGCGACCGACGCGGGTGAATGTCCGCATCGTTGCCGCCACGAACGCCGATCTCCCGGCGCTCGCCCGGGCCGGACGCTTCAAGGAAGACCTTCTCGACAGGCTCGCCTTTGAGGTCCTCCACGTGCCACCGCTTCGCGAACGTCGCGAGGACATTCTCCTTCTCTCCAGCCACTTCGCTGCCCGCATGACGCGCGAGCTCGGGGGCGATTCGGCACCGGAGTTCGCCCCGGAGGCTCGAGCGAAGCTCGAAGCTCACCCCTGGCCGGGCAACATCCGTGAGCTGAAAAACGTCGTCGAGCGAGCGGTCCACCGGGCCGATGGGGGGCCGGTGGGCGTTGACTCCGTCGACTTCGATCCCTTTCGGCGCCCCGCTGAGCCGGTCGCCGGGACCGGGCCGACCAGTGGCCCTCCTTCAGTCGATCTGCCGGCGGTGCCAGGCCGCCCGTCGCTCCCTCAGTCGCTGCCAGACGCGGTGGCCGCCCTCGAGGTCGAGTCGCTCCGGGGGGCCCTGCGGGCCACGCGCCACCACCAGCGGAAGGCGGCCACGCTCCTCGGCCTCAGCTACCACCAGTTTCGCGGCCTCTATCGCAAGCATGCGACGCAGTTGGAGGAATGACCGCGGTCGGGCGGACGGAACTGGGTTCAAAGCGACAGGGCCGCCCCGGAACACTTCCGGGACGGCCCTGCGAGGGTCGTGAGTCGAGACGTTGGGGAAAGCCTCAGCCGGCGCCGAGCCGATTCACCAGCTCCTCGAAACGGTTCGCAAACCGCTCGTGGGAGGTGTGGAGGTGTTCCCCCTGCGAGATGAATCGCATCCGGTCGTCGCGACCGAGCCCGAGGTTGGCAAACACGCGTTCGAACGGGCTGCGGGCATGGGCGTAGACGATGAGGAGCTTGTGCTCGTCGAGTTGCACCTCGATGGGACGCTCTGGATGAAGGACCGAGATCCCGGTGCAGCCGTCATCGAGGAGGAGATCCTCGAAGTCCCAAAGCACGCTCTCGAGCACCGTCCGCTCGACCCCTTCGCGGGTGTGTTCGATGGCCGTCGGGCCGTCGCCGTGGCTCGATTCGAGGACGACGTCGACGGTGTCGCCGAGCGGTTCGAGGAGGCCGAGAAAGGCCTCGAAGAGATCTTCGCTCGAGACGGCACCGACGAGCGCCGGCAGCTTCGACCCGCCGGAGGGATCGACGTAGGTGTCGAAGCGGTACCCGGCCTGCGGCACGACGTCGAGCTGCCAGCTGGGGCGGACGGCATCGGTGAGCGTGAAACGGCCGTAGCGACGCCGTGCGAGGTGAGCCTCGAGCGTCGCACGGTCGGGAGGAGAGACGTCGGCGATCGCCGGGGCACGGCGGCCGGTCTGGGTGGCGGCGAGGTAGTCGTCGAGAAAGCGCATGGTGGGGGGTGCAGAGGAGAAGTGCGTGGATGGGAGGACCGTCAGGGACTTCCCTCGGCGGCTCGCACAAACCTAGGACACGCTGGCCCGCCGTGCGCCGCCGTCCCCCCCGTGCCCGCGGATTCCCCGCGGCCCGGCGGCGGTCGTTGCCCTCCGGCCACACGACCCGCATAATCCGCGCTTCATCACCACCAGGAGACGCCTCATGGACGGGAAAATCGTCGCTACCGGGATCACCTTCGACGACGTGCTGCTGGTCCCCCGGCACTCCAGCGTCGTCCCGGCCGAGGTCGATGTCGCCAGCCGGCTGACTCGCGGCATCCGCCTCAACATCCCGATCGTCAGCTCACCGATGGACACGGTGACCGAGAGCGAGATGGCGATCGCGCTGGCCCAGGAGGGGGGCCTGGGGGTGATTCACAAGAATCTCTCCGTCGAACGGCAGGCGGAGGAGGTCGACAAGGTCAAGCGGAGCGCCAACGGGATCATCTTCGACCCCGTCACCCTCCCCCCCACGGCGACGGTGGCCCGGGCCCGAGACGTGATGGATCAGCACAACATCTCCGGGGTGCCGATCACCACCGACGGGCGGAAGCTCGTCGGGATCATCACCCGCCGCGATCTCCGCTTCCTCGAGAGCGGCGACACGCCGATCGCCGACATCATGACGTCGTCGGGGCTCGTCACGGCCACCGGGAATGTCACGCTCGACGAGGCCGAGAAGGTCCTCATGGCCAAGAAGGTGGAGAAGCTCCTCCTCGTCGATGCCAGGGGCCATCTCACCGGGCTGATCACGATCAAAGACATCGACATGATGAAGCGCTTCCCCAACGCCTGCAAAGATCCGCAGGGGCGGCTGCGGGTGGGGGCGGCGGTCGGCGTATTCGATTTCGAGCGGGCCGAGAGCCTGATTGCCAAGGGGGTCGACGTCCTCATCGTCGATAGCGCCCATGGCCATTCCGACAACGTCGTCGAGACCGTTGCGGCAATCAAGAAACGCTGGGCAATCGAGGTGGTTGCGGGAAACGTGGCAACCCGGGAAGGCTGTCGCGATCTCATCAAGGCTGGCGCGGATGGAGTCAAAGTTGGGATAGGTCCCGGGTCGATCTGTACCACACGGGTCATCTCCGGTGTCGGCGTTCCCCAGATCACGGCGGTCTGGGAAGCGGCGCAGGAGGCGGCCGGTGCCGGCGTGCCGGTGATCGCGGACGGAGGGATTCGCTACTCGGGAGACATCACCAAGGCGATCGCCGCCGGGGCCCATTGCTGCATGCTCGGCGGGTTGCTGGCGGGTGTGGCGGAAAGCCCAGGCCAGACGGTGCTCTACCAGGGGCGCACGTTCAAGGCCTACCGCGGCATGGGATCGCTCGGGGCGATGGTCCAGGGATCGAGTGAACGCTACCGGCAGCGGTCGAGTGGGCGCGGCGGTGACAAATTGGTTCCGGAGGGGGTCGAAGGGCGCGTGCCCTTCAAGGGGCCCTTGAGCGTGTTCGTCTACCAGCTCGTCGGCGGCCTGAGGGCCGGGATGGGCTACTGCGGCACGCGAACGATCGATGAACTGCGGCGCGACGCTCGGTTCATCCAGGTGTCGGCGGCCGCCGTGCGGGAAAGTCATCCACATGACATCGTCATCACCCAAGAAGCTCCGAATTACAGCGCCCACCCCAAGCAGGAGTGAGCGGTCCCCGGGCCGGCCGCTGCTCGTCGGCGGTCTGTGTGGCGCTCTCATCTCGGCCACCGGATTCCTTCTTGCCACAACGCATGCCCGGAGAGCTGAATCCCCTCAGGACGCTGAACGCGTCGAGAAGCGGGAGGCGTTGCTGGAACCGCGGGCTTTGGCGACAGCCGAATCATCAAGCCGTGGACACGATGCCGCCTCGAGCGACGAAACACGCTCCGCCCCTGCTATCCGCAGCTATTTTCAGCAGTCGGCAGAGTGGAGAAAATCCGTGGCGGAGGCCACCGGACTCCTTCTTGTCGCACCTTCTGCCCGGAGAGCGGAAGCCCCTCAAGAAGCCGAGCGCGTCGAGAAGCGGGAGGCGTTGGTGGAACCGCGGGCTTTGACGGCAGCCCAATCAAGCCTTGGACACCATGCCGCCTCAAGCGACGCAGCGCCTTCCGCCCCTGATATCCGAGGCTATTTTCAGCAGTCGCCAGAGTGGAAAAAATCTGTCGCGGAGGCTTTTCTGATTCCTCGAAGGGGAGGCTTGCTCGACGAAGGCTCCGCCGACGCTATCGCTCTTGTCTCAGGCACGCCTTCCCCGTCCGATTCCGACCGCCTGATCATCCTCGTATCGGCCGGCGCCACGGAGCCCGACGCGGTGGTCGAGCCGGCGATCGGCCTGGCCGACGTGCCGATGATCGCCCTGGCCGACGAACCGGCGGCCGCCAGTCCGCCCCGCGATCGGCCGCCAACTGGCAGTCGCCTCCGCCCCCGCGACTCCGGGATCGAGCGTCGTGACGCCGCCCGGAGGGATCCCTGCGGTGAGTCGTTGAAGGCGTGCAAGGATGCCCTCCAGTTCCTCCGCGATGACGACATCGCCTCGATCGACCTCGACATCCGTGTCGGTGGCACGCCGGGGAACGATTATCCCTGTGAGTGCCGGCTCGAGGGGGAGACGTTCCAGCCACGCCGCTTCGCCTCCACGACGATGACCTGGAAGGCGGCCGGATACTGCCACAAGCCGCTCTACTTCGAGGACTGGGAACTGGAACGCTACGGCCATTCTCGCGGCATGTTTCTCGACCCCTTCATCGCCGGCGCGCACTTCTTCGTGACCCTGCCGATCCTCCCCTACAAGGCGGGCATGCAGGCGCCGTGGGAATGCGTCTATCCGCTCGGCTACTACCGCCCCGGGAGCTGTGCGCCTTGGACCGTCCCCGGTGTGCCCTACAGCCCCCGTGGCTTCGCCGTTCAGGCGGCCACGGTCACCGGTTTGGTGTTTCTGCTGCCGTGAGCGACGCGACAACCTGCTCGCCGCCCGTGGGGCGCACGGTGGCGAGGTACGCGTAGCGGCGGGCGACCGATTCGATCTGCACCTCCGCCCGTCCTGACCGTCCCAGGCCGATCAGGGCGTCGTGGAGCTCCGGCCGGTAGCCGGCGTGCCAGCGGCCGAGCCAGCGCCGCAGTCCGGCGGCGAAGAGGGCAGGCAGGTCCTGCTGGTCCCAGAAGTCGACGATGAGGATCACGCCTCCGGGCCTGAGGTTTGCCATCGCTGCCCGGAGGGCGTCCGACCAGGATGGCACCATCGAGAGGCAGTAGGAGAAGAAGATCGTGTCGAAGCGATCCGCGCAGCCGAACATCCGCCGGGCATCGAGATCCTCAGCCAGCCCCTGCCGGAGCACGATCCCCTCGCCTCCCGGATGGCCCTTCGGTACGAGCCGGACGCTCCGTTCGGCCGTTGCCAGCATCTCGTGCGAGGCATCGAGCCCGTAAAGCCGACCCGGCTCCCGCCGCGAGGCGAGCTTGACGAGGTTTCTCGCCGTGCCACACCCCACCTCGAGGGTTGCCGTGGCCGGGCCGGTGACCACCTTGTCGAGGAGCTTGTCGCGCCCGAGCAGCGAAAAACGCCGGGTGACGTCGTAAACGTGACGGCTGAACCGGTACCTGCGGTCCATCGCGACGGCATGCGCGGAAACCCAAGGCCCGTGGTTGTTCGACGACGATCGCGGCCATCCCCCCGGCGGCGGATCGGGACGGAAGCCGTCGCGATCCGGAGGGCTCATGCCACCCCCGGTTTTCCGTCCCCGGCGGCGTCGGCAAACCGGTAGAGGTGAAACATCCCGTAGATCGCCGAACGATCCTGGAGGTGGAGCCGGCGGGCGTCCTCCTGCTCGTAGACGAACTTCGCCCGCGTGGCGGGCTCGAGGGCCGTC
>Ga0209188_1001951_pt1 | contig 15740 bp, 23 predicted proteins | sample C_130625_EF_Meta_FD_187307 | JGI IMG/M metagenome (GOLD analysis project Ga0209188, IMG submission 187307) | Freshwater microbial communities from Lake Croche, Canada to study carbon cycling - C_130625_EF_MetaG (SPAdes) (version 2) | ecosystem: Environmental > Aquatic > Freshwater > Lake...
AGGCAGTACTGGTGGAACAACTACTTACAGTATTTTTACAGCACAAGGTGGTTCTGGAGGTGGCTATGCAACTTCCCCAGCAGGAGTGGCAGGAACAAATGGTGCTGGAGCAGGTGCCCCTGCAGCAAGCACTACTGTTGCTGGAGCAGCAATTGCTGGAGCATTTCTTGCATATAACTACGGTGGTGGTGTAGGAGCAGCAGCAACTGCTGCTGGAACCCCAGGTAACGGTGAAACAGGAGCATCAGGTGGAGGTGGCAGTGCAGTCACTGCAACCGCATCTGCCTCACTAATTGGTGGAGCGGGGGGTTTTGGACTTGCTGGAGGTGGTGGAGGTGGAGCATACAACTCTACAAGTTCTACACTTACTGGAGGTGCTGGTGGTAACGGAATTTACCCAGGTGGTGCTGGAAGAGTTGTAACTGGTACAGGTGCTTCTGGAGGTGGTGGCGGGGGGGTTTACGGACCTGGAGTTTCACCAACTACAACCGCAGGTGGTGCAGGAGGCATCGGTGGCGGTGGTGGCGGTGGAGTAGGAACTACTTCAACTGCTGGAGGAGCTGGAGGACAAGGTATTGTTCTCCTGTATTGGTAGGTCATTATGAATACAGGTAATCTTATTGGTTTTGGAAAACCTAGCCGAACTTTAAAATTACAACGAACAGTTTTACAAACTGGCTATATTGATATACCCTCAAATGTCACATTAGTTTATGCAGTTGTAATTGGTGGAGGGGGTGCGGGAGGTTCAACAGCAACTGGAGGCACTGCTGGGGGCGGTGCAGGAGCAGTAGTTGAGGGTTGGACTTTAGTCTCCAACTATGCAATTATTGGTGCTGGTGGTATTGGTGCTACAATAGCAAGAGGCGGGTCAGGGGGAGCCACTTTATACAGTCAGTTCTATGCTTCTGGAGGTGGCGGCGGCGGCTCTGCTGCAACCACAGGAGGAGCAGGTTCAAATGGTTCTGCCTCTGGTGGTTCTGGCAGCACTTCTACAGCGCCTGGTGCATCAATTGCAGGAACTATTATAGGTAATACTATTGGCGGTGCTGGCGGTGCTGGAGTAACTGGTCAAGTATCTTTTATATATACTGGAAATCCTGGAGAACCAGGCTCTAGTGGCGGCGGCGGCGGTGGCATTTATACAAATGACCAATCTAATTTAGTAGCAGGTAATGGAGGGAATGGGATTGCTGGCGGGGGCGGTGGGGCTTGTTTTTCTACTGGAAACTCAGAAGTAACTGGTGGAAATGGAGGAAATGGTATTTACTATGGAGCATCTGGTCTTGGTCCTATTTATGGAATAACGCAAATGATTGCTGGTGGCGGTGGTGGTGGAGGTGCTGTTAGTACAGGAACTTCTCCAAAAGATTTAAGCAATCTAACTTCAACAACATCTTTGACAATTCCCACAGCAGCAGCGTCATCTAGAACATGGAGCGTAACTGATACTAAAGGATTTGTAACAGGTTGTGGAATTATAGCAAGTTCGGCAACAGACCCTAATACTTATATACAAGGAGTGATTTCAACTTTAACTACTAACAGTTCTGTAACAGTTTCATCAACAAATATGACTGCTTGGGCTGGCTCTGGAACAGTTAGCAACTGGATAATTTCATATGACCAAAACAGTGGAGGAGTTAGGCTTAGCACAGGTGGTGTTGGAGGAATTGGCGGCGGTGGCGGCGGAGGAAGCGCTGGTACCAGTTCAGTTGGTGGAAATGGTGGTCAAGGTGCTGTATTTTTATATTGGTAGGGTTATATGCTAACAAATAAAAAATTTGGCTTTGTTCCTTCTGGATTAACTTTGCAAAGAACAATACTTACAACTGGATACGTCGATATACCTTCTGACATTACTCATGTTTTTGCCGTTGTAGTAGGTGGTGGTGGAGGCTCTGCTGCAACTAACACAGGAGCAGCAGGTCAAGCAATTACTGGCGGCGGAGGTGGTGGAGGCATCTCTATGGGATATGTATTAGCATCAAATTATGCTGTAGTTGGATTAGGCGGTTCTCAAGATTTAATTACTAATGACTCTATTAATGGTGGTAGAAGTCATTATGGAGGATTATCTGCAAACGGTGGGGGTGCTGGGGGTGGGTTAACTGCTGGAAAAAATGCTACTGGAGCAGGTGCTGGTGGTGGAGGTGTAAACGCTACCCCAGCGGCTTTATCGGGAGGTACTTCAACAACATTGTATTACAACCGAAGCGGAGCAGGAGGTGCGGCAGCAGTAGGTTTAAATGCCGTTGCCTCAAATGGTAGTGATGGTATTTCAGGTGGTGGTGGAGGTGCCGCTACTGAATCAGCGTCTAGTTCCACAATAACTGCGGGAAATGGGGGAAGCGGGCTTATAGGAGGAGGCGGTGGTTCTGCTGGAAGGTCTTTTGTTTCAGGCAATGTGGCAATTGGTGGAAATGGAGGAAATGGTATTTATCCTGGAGCAGCAGGTGACCAAACAGTAGGTATTGGTGGCGGTGGTGGAGGTTTGCTCGGACCAGGTATTGGTTCCAATGGTGGTCTTGGCGGTGGAGGTGGAGCCTCTAGTTATGGAAAAGGTGGAGATGGTTGTGTATTATTATTTTGGTAAGGAGAAAAAATGCCTAATTATGCAGTAGTAAATTCACAAGGTGGAGTAGTGTCAAACATTGTAGTTGGTACTGATTTAGAATCAGTAACAGAAATTGTAGGTGATGCAGTAGAAATTACTGAAGAAACTGATGTCGCTGGTATTGGCTACAAATGGGATGCTGAAGCTGGTAAGTTTAGCGCTCCGCTAGGCTAAATAAACCTTTACAATAAAAGAGAAGACTTTAGGAGATTATTATGGCCGTAGAAACTAGGATTTACCACCGTCGCGACACCGAAGCTAACTGGGCAGGTAAAGTATTGGGTGATGGCGAGATTGGCTACGTCAATTCAGGCACTAACAAAGGCAAATTTAAAATTGGTGATGGCACAACTACTTGGGCATCACTATCTTTTGCACCTGCTGGAACTGCATCTAAGGTTCTTGCTAGCTCTGTAGAGCGTACTATCTATGTTCAGAGTACTCAGCCTACTGGTGTCTCTGGCGATATCTGGATTCAGACCGCCTAATGTCCGCACAGACCCTATCCTTTGGTGGTGTGGGTGGTTCGGGATTCTCTGGCTATCCACCACTTATTTGTGTTTCTGGTCAAGTTATTCCTAATAACTCAACTACCCCAGCCAATGCTGATGGACAAAAATACGTACGTATTCAAAACATTACTCTAGGACTTCGCACGGGAACCTACCCTTCAGGGTTTCAAGTATTTGTAGGACCTAGCCCAGCTGTAACAGCGTCTAATGGTGCACAATTTTCAACTACATCAGACAGACCGTGGTATACAGCTGGAAGTACTATTAGGTATGGTGCAACAGGTGGCTTTACTGGTATCTACAACTTTAACCGTACAGGCACAGGAGCTATCTCAGACGCCAATGGAACCAACTGGACGGGTGACCTCCAAGCAGATGTAAGTATTGTTACTTTTCCTAATGCTCCTACAGGGGTTACTGTAAATAGTTACAGCGCAACTTCAGCTACTTTAAGCTGGACTGCTCCAACGGATAACGGTGGTGGAACTATTAATGGGTATGCCATTCAGGGGTCAACTGATGGTGGAAGTACCTGGTCTTATCTAAACGCCGATACAGGAACTAACTCAACAAATGCAGTTTCAGTTAGCGTAGCCCCCAGTACATCTTATAAATTTCGTGTAGGAGCTCTTACCTCTGTTACTAGAGCAGCATACACATATGTGGCAGCTGTAACAACTGATACAGGAATAATGTCTTCAGCTAGTGCAAGCATTACTACTCCCGCTACTACTGCTTCTGTTCCTAACGTTGTTTCTCTTTCTTCTGGGACTGCTAACACCACGATTATTTCTGCTGGGTTTGTTGTAGGCACAGTAACCACTACTACCTCTGGGGCTACTTCAGTAAACAATGGAACTGTTGCTTCTCAATCTCCTACTGCAGGAACTACAGCTACTTTAGGAACAAGTGTTTCCTATACTACTTATAACTACATAGCTCCTACATATCCTCCTACATGGAGCGATAATGTTCTTGCTGGATTCCAACAGCTTGTTGCATATAGCGATGGGGTAGTTGCCACGTACATGAGTTACAGTGGAGCGTATAGTTTATCTGCTGGCTCACTTCCTACGGGTATTTCACTCAACACCTCTACTGGTGCTGTGACAGGAACTCCAACTACAAACGGTCAATCTTACAGCTTTACTATTACTGCTACTAACATTTATGGCTCTATTTCTCAAGCATTCTCTGGAACTGTGGCTGCCCCTGTACCTGGAAAAGTATGGGTTAACGTAAGTGGGACATGGCAGCGATGTAATGTTTATGTATTTAACAGCTCTAATTCTCCTGTACTTGCCACAGTAAAAACTACTACTAACGGCACTACCTGGGCTTCGTCCCTATAGAAAGGCAACTATGCGTGGAGCTAAACTAATGGGCAGGTTCAACATGGATTACGAAAGTAAGTCTATGTATGAGTCTATTTCTGAGGACCTTGGTGGCACTGTAGGAGTTGAGGTGGACTGGTTTCGTTGGCAGGATTACTATCTAGCTGCTAACTATACCGATATTGTAGATGACGTGTATGACACTTCTAGCGCAGTAGCTGGTAAAGGCCGTAGATGGATGCTTCCCTTTAAAATGCCTGTAGTTATGGCTCAGCTTATTCGTTCAACTAACGTAATGAATGAACGTGGTTACTACGTAACAGACACCTTACGAATTATCATAAATATAGGTGATGCAGAACGTATGCTTCCAGATTTAATTAACAACCCAAGCAGCCACATTAAGGATAGAATTCTTTATAGAGGAGAACTGTTTGTTCCTACACGTGTTCTTCCAAGAGGTTCTTTTGGTTATCGCTGGTCAGTTATCACTATTGACTTTAACCAGATTAACCCAGAAGAGCTTGTTAATGACCCACAGTTTCTTGCGTATGCTAGCCCTTCAAAAGCAGACGTAAGAACTATTGGCTATGGCTCTGGCAGCTATGGCTCTGACCCGTACGGAGAGTAATAATGGCACTTGTTAAACCTACAGTAGGACAAACCGCTTGGGGCACTACCCTAAATACCGCGCTTGATTACCTAGACGATAATACCACTACGCTAACTACTTCCGTAGCCACTAAAGCCCCTATCGCATCTCCAACATTTACTGGGACTGTTGGGGGTGTTACTAAAGCAATGGTGGGCCTTGGCAACGTAGATAACACTGCTGACACAGCAAAACCAGTTTCTACTGCACAACAGACTGCTTTAGATTTGAAAGCAAACTTGTTATCTCCTACGTTTACTACCCCAAGTCTTGGTGTTGCTACAGCTACTAGTATCAATGGAACTACTATTCCTTCTAGTTCAACTTTAGTAACTACTGGTGCTACTTCCCTACCAACTGGCATCACTTCATTGCCTAACGTTGCTACTGTAAACGGAACTACTATTCCATCATCAAAAACTTTGGTAGATACTACAGGTGCAACATTTACTGGAACAGTTGCTGCGCCTATTCTTAGCGTAACCTCTTACAGAAAGTATGCCGTTGCTGCGGTCACTACTCCGATTACAGCGGCAACTTACGCTGTGGTTGATTCCGACACATTTATTATATTTAACTCTGCTTCGGCTATCGCAGTCACACTGCCAGCCGCATCTTCCTATACTGGTCGTGTATTGAATGTAAAGACTATTAACACTGGAGCAGTAACCTCTGCTTCTAGCAACGTGGTTCCACTTGCCACATCAACTGCTGCTACTGCTATCTTCTCGGCAAACACTGCGGGTAAATGGACAACCTTAGTTAGTAACGGAACTAACTGGGTAGTTATGGCAGGAAACTAATGGCACGTAAACCAATCATTAATGAAAAGAATCCTAAGGACCGTAACACTCGAGCCCCTAAGATTGTAAAGGAAAAAAGCAAGGGAGTTATCCCTGCCAAGCTTCCTCGTATGAAGAACATGAAAAGTAAATAATGGCTAGAACTAAAATGACGTTAAAACCTGTGTCCCATCCTAATGGTGGGGCTATTAAAGCTGCTCAAGACCGTGCAGCAAAGGGTCCTAACCCAAAAGTAGCTGCTGCTAGGCAGACTCAAGTAGAGGGTAAGATTGCCGAATTGAAAGCCAAGCATGAGGAGCAGTTTGGCCCTACAGAATGGAGTTCTAATTGAACCTTCGTAAAATTGGAAGAACTGCAAAAGCCGTTCATGAAGTTGCTACCTCAGATAACCCTGGTGCTGCTGCAGGTAAGGTAGTAAGTGGTGCTCTTCAAATAGCTCATCCACTTGTTGGAACTGTTTTAAAGAAGCCAGTAGAAATGGCTACTGAAGCAGTAGTTAACAAAGGAATTGAAATTGCAAAGAACCCTGAGGTTCAGGCAAAAGTTAAAGAAGTAGCTTCTGATGTAGGGCATAAAGCAGTTGAAGTTGGAACTGCAGTAGGCCACAAGGCTGTAGAAGTAGGTACTCAAGCAGGACAAAGAGCTGTTGAGGTCGGTGGAGATGCTGCCAGAGCTGCTAGACGAGGACTTAATACCCTTGCTGATAGGGCTAGGGCTTTTAGAGAAGGACGCAGTTAATAATGGCTGAAACTAAAAAGTTTGGTCCATATAAAGGCTCAGCAGCCAATGGGGGCCGTCCTATCTATGTTTACAAGACTAAAGGAAAAGACGGTAAGTGGCACACTACTTCTAAGAATAAAGCTCGTGCTGACTATGAAGGAAAGCACGGCAAACTAGACCGTGATACAGACGTTGACCACAAAGACAACGGAGGTCGTGATGGTCATGACTCTATGTCAAACTTGCAGGCAATGAGCCACAAGAAAAATGTTGGAAAAGAAAACAAAAGAAGAGCAGGTAAATAATGGCAAAGAAACCTAAGCTAGGTAGTGGAGCTCGCTTCAAGTCCCTAGAAACTAAAATTGAAAAGCAGGGTAAGAGCCCTGAAGCCGCTAAAAAAATTGCTGCAGCTATTGGGGCTAAGAAGTACGGCTCCAAGAAAATGCATACCATGGCTGCTAAGGGCCGTAATAAATAATGGCTAAAGAAGTTTGGGATAAAAAGAACCCAAAGAAAAAACACAAGGACTTAAACTCTAAGCAAGAGTCTGCTGCTAAAGCTAGAGCTAAAGCCGCTGGTCGTCCTTATCCTAACCTCGTAGACAATATGGCAATAGCCAAGAAAGCGAAGAAAAATGGCAAGTGAAGCATGGACCAAAAAAGAAGGTCAGAATCCAAAAGGTGGCTTGAACGCCAAAGGCCGTTCGTCGTATAACAAGAGTCACGGTGCTCATCTAAAAGCTCCAGTTAAATCTGGGGATAATCCTCGTCGAGCATCATTTCTTGCTAGAATGGGAGGAGCCCCAGGTCCAGAACACAAGCCTAATGGTGAACCTACGAGACTGCTGTTGTCGTTACAGGCCTGGGGCGCTTCTTCGAAGGCTGACGCCAAGAAGAAAGCAGCAGCAATGTCTAAGCGTTTAAAGGCTAAGAAAGGCAAGTAATGGCTAAGATAAAAATTGCAGTTACTTCCAACAAAAAGCCTAAGCGATTAGCTGAAGGCAAGGAAGCCGTAAAGCAGCATAACGCTGGTAAGGTTCCAAAGGCTAAAATAGTTAAGCCTATGAACACCAAAAAAAATTATGGAGTAAAGGATACTAAGTAATGTCAGATTGCACATGCGACAACTGCGGTTGTGGAAAGAAGGAAACTAATGGCTAAAAAGATGCCACCTTGGATTGGTTCCAAGAAAGATGAAAAGCAGGACAAAAAAGCTGAAAAAGGCATGACTCCAGCTCAAAAGAAGAAGTTTGAAGCGGCTGACAAGAAAATGGACGCTAAGAAGCCTTCTAAGAAGGAAGACATTAAGAAGGATAAAGCTCTAGCAGCCCGTATTAAAGGAAAGAAGAAGTAATGTCATCTGTAGTTCACGCGCTTACTGCGCTTAATAGCAGCACTGCTGTACTATTAAACTCTTTTACAAACACCACTCACCCAGTGAGCGGTACCCAAGGAACTAGCTGGAACGGTATGGATTTGGTTATCCAGAACGTAGATGGTTCAGCTACAGTTTACCTAGGTGGTTCTGGTGTTACCTCAACAGCTTATGGTTATAAGCTTGCTGCTGGAGCATCTCTTCAGCTAACCAATTTAGATACAGGCCTACAGTTGTACGCTATCTCAAGCGCTAGCAGCAACGTAGCAGTTTTGAAGTTACAGAAGTAAGTTTTAACAGAAAGGCCTTCCCTGGATAAGGGGAGGTCTTTCTGCTATCCTAGGAGCATGAGTATGCAGCACAAAATTCTGAACATTAATATGGACGAACTTACAGGGGACTGTTCTCTGTGTGGTATTGGCGTGTATATTCGTGCTAGCGGCAACACTAAGCCTGATGGTACGCCATACTTCAGATGTAAGGATGCCTACAAGAAGAGCCAAATAGCCACCACACGCCCCTGGTCGTTCCATAAAGGAGAGGTGTGTGAATGGTGTGGGTTTGTACCAGAACACTCTGTACAGCTCTGTGTTGACCATATAGACGGGGATAAGAATAACAACGACCCCAGCAACTATCAAACTCTATGCCACAACTGTCATTCTTTGAAGACTCATACCAACAATGACTACGCTAATAAATACGTTTAGCCTTTAATAATCTCAATTAATCCTTATCCTAGAGTTGTGGGATTTCGTGCGAAACCCGCCTACACTACGTAGTCTGCGCCTGTAAAGGATTTTGCGATGTCTTCTCCAGAGTTTACTCCCTGGTGGAAAAGAGTCAATGACTTTCTTTCCTTCAGTGAATTAGCTGAGTTCAAAAAGGGCATTAGTGGGTACCGCCCAAATAATGCTCAAGAGTCCCTGTTTGGTATGCTCAGTTCAGGCTATGTAAATAATAAATTTGAGAAGCCGCAATCCCATACAGGTAAGAAGAAGTAGTGGACCTTTTTTCTAAAGCGATTAAATCTGCCGCGATTAAACTAGCCCCTCGTTTGACGAGAACGTTAGTGCAGTACGCTATTGCTGATGGCTGGGAGCCTCGCGTAGCTAAAGGGCTTAAAGTAACTTACAAAGACAAACGATACTACTTTAGCGTAAACGAGAGCGTTAAAGATAAGGCATTTGCCTATGAGTATGGAGATGGTAGCAGCACTCCTAAAGGAACTGTTCGTAGGTTTGGCAATTTAAACGACATGGCTGGTAAAGAGTTTGTAGTTATATTTAAGAAGGAAGTTAAATGACTTTCATTATTGATGAAGATAACGCTCTTCGCCAGCGTTTACAGGGCATTGTAGTTTACGACCAACGAGCAACAGCAGATGATGCTCCACGTCAAGTTGGCGTATTTTTTGGACAGCCTGACCAGGAAATTAGAAACCAGGCTTACCCTTACATAACAATTGACATGATTGATATGCAAAGGGATATGCAGCGTGAGATGCGTGGCCTAGTCAGTCCTGACTATTTAAAGCCTGCAGACTTAGAGGCAGGGAAAAACTTTGAAGTAGATATTCCTATTCCTGTCTACATTGATTACCAAATCACTAGTTATGCTCGTCAGCCTCGCCACGACAGAGCAATCTTGGCAGACCTTACTATCAAGAAACTACCAATGAGATTTGGCGCTCTAGAAATCCCAACTGGTTTAGTAGATTCCCTTGGGAATCCAATAACCACTATGAGACGACTAGACGTCATGAGTGTCGTTAAACGCGACACTACTGAGCAGGCAAAGCGCTTGTTCATAAATGCCATCACTGTACGCATCTCTTCTGAGGTAGTGCAGGGTGTCTACCGTTCATACAAACCTGTATCGTCCGTCCACGTAAACAACCCTGGGGACTTAACTGACTGGCCTGTGCCAGACGACATGGTCGCCCCTAGGTCTTTTAACATTTCGTAACCATTTGGAACCCCCTGAAACATTAACCCCTAGTTAGGAGAAACCTAAATGACTACATATAGTCGCCCTGGAGTTTATATTAATGAACTCCCGCTTTCCGCAGCACCGATTGATACTGCCAGCGTTGCTAACGCTGCTGGAGCATGTATTGCTGCGTTTCCAATGGGTCCTGACACTGTAACCCGCGTGACCTCGTGGTACGACTTCCAACAGAAGTTTGGCGGATACAGTTCTAAATACCCTGCTACATTCTCAGTAGCTTCGTTCTTCACCAATGGTGGAACTGAGCTTTATGTGAAGCGTGTCCTCCCTACCGCTGCTAAGGCTGTTGCTAAAGCTACTATCCCTACCCAGATTGTGACAGGTCACAGCGCAGCTGTTACTCTTGCAACAATTGCTGCAAAGCACCGCGGTATTGATGGTAACTCTATCCGTCTGAAGTTTAGCGAATCTAAAGCTGTTCGTCAGACAGGTTATTTTGACCTAAGCGTCTACCTAGAAGCTGGTACAAATGACTATGTATCAGGAACGTTTACTCAAGCAAATGCTGGAGATGACGTTCTTGTTGAGCAGTTCAACGGAATCGTATTCAACGACGTAAACTCAAGTGACTACATCAAGACTGTTCTTGATTTTGGCTCTACTTACATTAAGGTTCTTGAAGGCGCAGTTACTGAGTACGATGCATCTACTGGAGCAGCAATTAGCCCAGTAGTAACTTACTCAACTAACAATGCCTCATGGTGCATCCCGTCATACAGCTTTATCCCTCTAGCTGGAGCTCCAGACCCAGAGGTTACTTTGACCTACGCTGACTATACTGGTGACACCACTGGTACTAGCGGTGCAGTTCCAACAAGTCCTGTGTACACTAACTGTTCTGTGTTCAATGAGTTTGCAACTATCTCACAGCCATTGGTGTTCTTTATTCCAGATGCAGACGTTCGTCTTTCTGATGGTTGGACTTCAACCAAGGTTATCTACAACATGCTAAACGACTTTGCAAGCTTCACCAAGAAGGACTACGTTGTTGCTGAGACTGTTGCAGGCCTAACTCCTGACCAGGCTGTTGCTGCTTCTGGTGACCTTACCAATAGCAGCACTCTTGCTGTTTACTACCCGAACTTCTACATTAAAGACCCACTAGGTCACTCAAGTGCAGCAGTTCGTTTGATTGGCCCTTCTGGTGGTGTTGCAGGACTTTACCTAGCAACTGACGTTAAAGTTGGTCCTTTCAAAGCTCCAGCAGGTATTGACGCAAGGCTTCAGGATGCAGTTGCTCTTGAGCGCGCCTTTAGTCCTACTGACCTTGATGTCCTAAACACTGGTGTTACAGCAGCAGGAGTCAGCGTCGGTAAGAACGTAGTTAACGCTATCCGTAACATCCCAGGTGCTGGTGTTGTTGTTATGGGTGGCCGTACTACCAAGCAGGATGGTACCGCAAACAAGTATGTAAACATGCGTCGCAGCTTGATTTACATTGAGAAGCGTCTTAACGACCTACTACAGTTTGCAGTGTTTGAGAACAACAGCGAGAAGCTTTGGTCTCGAATTAACACCGTTCTTGGCGTATTCCTAAATGACTACCGCAACCAGGGTGGTCTTCGTGGAAGTACTCCAGACAACTCGTTCTACGTCAAGTGTGATGCAGAAAATAACTCAGACATCTCAATTGCTGCTGGAGAGGTTCACGTTGAAGTTGGCGTGGCTCTTGAATACCCTGCAGAGTTTGTTGTCCTTAACCTCAGTCAAAAGACTGCTTAATAACCGAAGGAGAAATAATAAATGGCTGGTCCAACTATTATCAACAACCGTTCCACACTGGAGACGGACCCAATCAGAAACTTTAGGTTTCTGGTTACCTTTAAGCCACTAACTGGTGGTGCTGCAGGTGGAGGCTCATGGCTTCCTAAGCAGTCCAAGGTGACAGTAGGCTTTACCTCGGTATCGGGTCTTTCGGTTAACACCGACAGCATCCCTTACCGTGAAGGTGGCTACAACACTACTGTTCACCAGATTCCTGGTCAAACAACCTTCTCACCTATCACTCTTCAGCGTGGTGTAGTACTTGGTACTTCACAGCACTGGGACTGGATGCGTAAGTTGTTTGCTACTGTGCAGGCTGGAACTACCTCGACTACTGGCGAAAACTTTCGCTGTGACATTGAGATTGAAGTTCTAACTCACCCAATTGCTGGTTCAGGTGGCGGTAACGTCGAGTTGACCACAGCAAATTACAAGGACCACGTGTCAGCACGATTCCAGGTTTACAACGCATGGCCTACCAGCGTTGCATACTCTGACCTAAATGCTGGTGACAACGCCCTTTTCGTAGAGCAGCTATCGCTGGTCCACGAGGGCTTTGACATGAAGTGGGGCCAAGACCTCACTAAAGCTGGTTCTGCGGCTCAGTTCTAAAACTACTAAAAAGGAAAACAATATCTTATGGAAAATGTACAAACAGCTAGCGGTACGCAGCTGAACAACGACCTGATTAATCAGGTACTTTCTGCATCGGAAAACAAACCAACTGAACCTGTAAAAATTACAGCTCCTTCGGATACTGCAGTGCGCCTTCCTGCTGGGCTTCTTATGCCTAGCGGGGAGGTGCTCAGTACCGCAGAGGTTCGTGAGCTTACTGGTAAGGATGAGGAGTACATCGGTAAAGCAGGCAATGTTGCTAAGGCATTAGCTACGGTAATTAACCGAGCTACTGTTACTGTTGGTGACTTGCCTGCTGACGAAAAAATGCTAGAAAGCTTGCTTTCTGGTGACCGTGACGCTCTTCTTCTAGGAATCTTTAAAGCTACCTTTGGTAATGAAGTAGAGCTTCCTGGAATCTGTAATGAATGCAGCCAAATTAAAGTTGTAGGAGTAGACGTTGACCGTGACGTTAAAACTAAGTTTTTGGTTGACCCTGTTAACGACCGTACCTTTACGGTACATGGTAAGAAGAAAGAGTTTTTGGTTACACTGCCTAATGGTCTGGCTCAAAAAGAGCTAACCAATGCAACTGAAAAAACTCCTGCTGAACTTGTCACTATTCTTCTTGGACACTGTGTCTTGGAGATTGACGGGGCACCTATGCTAGGTCGTGCTCAAATACAAAACCTAGGTTTGGTAGACAGACAAAAACTTGCAGATGAGATTTACAGTCGTATCCCTGGCCCACAGTTTGAAAACATTGAATTGCAATGTGATGACTGTGAAGGAAAGGTTGTGGTTCCGTTTACTATAGGAGCGTTGTTTCGTTTCTAAGGTAACACGGTACCAAGTACTGCTGCTCGACTGGGCAGCACTTGCCGCTAGTTATGGAGGTTGGTCCTTAAATGATATTAAGGAGATGTCTCCTAGAGAACGTACAAATTGGCTGGAGTTATCCAGAGCGTTTGGAAAAGTTGTTAGGAATTAATTATGTCTGAGATGGGTGAAGGCTTTGATAAGCTAGTCTCCAAGCTACAGCAGGCCGTCAACTTTGCTGAAAAGCTTGACAAAACCATGGGTAACATTTCTAGAAACGCAGGAGCTGCTGGAAATGCTATAGCTGGTGGGGCCAGTGGAGCGGGTGGAGGCGGCTCTAAGGGCGGCCACATGAACGTTGGTGGTGGCAAGAATGTCATGGCCAACTCATTTGGTTCTGCTCCAGTAGACTCTCCACGTCTAAACAAAACTAACCCTAAGTTTGGTTGGAATTCTGGTACAGACGAGTACGGGAATACAAATAAGCGTTTTGCTGATATGGGCAGCCCAACCATGGCTAATGGTAAACAAGCTTTGGGTAAAACAGGCAAGATGATGGGGTGGATGTCAGGTGTTAAACAACCTGACTCTTTTGATAGCAACGGTGGAGCTGGCCAGCTTCTTGCTATGCAGGAACAGAAGCGTAAAAATCAAGCTGCAATGGATAGGGCTAAGAGCCTTCAGATGGGGCTTCACGGCATTAGTCAAAGTCGTTTTAGCACTATGTCTCCTGATTCTCAAGCCAATATTACCTCAAGCATGTATGGTTTGGGAGACTCTTTAAGTTTAATCTCTGGTTTGTCTAATGCTGCTCAGACAATGATGCCTAGCGTTCAAGCAACTATGGACAGAGTAACTGGTTACTATAATGCTGGTATTATGAGTGGCCGTAGTCGTGGTGACGTACAAAATAATACTTTTAGTACTCTCAGTAAAATGGGAGGCATGACGTCTGTAGGGTCTGATGCAAAAGTAGCTCAGTACTTAACTAGTCGTGGCATGGCCCCTAATGGTGGGGCAGGTAGTACTTATCAACAAACTTTAAGTTCAATAGCTAACGCTGGTCGTTATCAAAACATTGCTAATGAGGATGCTGCAAAGTCTGTTGAAGGAATGACCTCCGCAAGTGGTGCTGCAAGCACGCTGCAGAACTTTGGTATTTATACTGCAGATATTAAGACTGGTAAAGAAAAGACCCAAGAACAAATCTTTGAAGAAGTTGCTCAAAGGCTTACTGCTGGGCGAGGTCAAGCTAGCTTGGCACAGACACAGGCCTCTATTCGTCGCGGTGCCTTAGGTGTTACTGCAGACGCATTCTTTAAAGATGAAACTACCAACAAAATGTTTAAACAGTACATGGTTGATAGAGCTCAACCTGGACACGATGTTTCTGGAGGTCAGATTGGTAAAGAAGGAGCTAATCCTCTTCTAAGCCAGATGACTATGAACGCTTCTGACACAGGTGTTATGAACGCTGCTCAAGACAATTACATCAAGGGTATTAATACTGCAACCAAAGCTCTACAAATGTTAAACGGTGTTGTTGGAGGCCTTGCCTCAACAATGGCAGGTGCTGGGTCAGCAATGACTCAAACATTGTTTGGTGCTGGCTCCGTAAAGGGTATAGCGGGTGGTATGAGTACCATGGTTAACTTTGCTGGTAAAGCTGCGGCAGGTATTGGTACCGCATTTATGGGAATGGATGCGCTTAACCCTGCGCCTGCTCTTGCTGAGATGGCAATCATTGGTGGCAGCGCGGCTGCTAGCTTTGGTGTAGCTGCTGGAGTTATGGCGGCAGGTGGTTTTGGAGCTGTAATGGGTGGTGGCTCTGGTTTTGGTGTTGGCGGAGGAACTGGTGGGGGTTCTGGAAGAATGTCTAACGGTGGGGCAAATGGTGGTGGTATTGGTGATGGTGGAGGTAGTTCTAATAACTGGATGGACTATTACACTGGTCAAGGCGCTGCAACTAATTCAATGAAGTTGTTTAGTATGGACAACCTTACTTCACACAAGATTAACCGTGGACCAAAAGCTGGTGGACATAAAGGGTATGACTACGCGTATCATTACGGTGACCCTGTGTACTCTATTGGTGACGGTAAAGTTATTGAAGCAGTCAGCACCTATAACAAACAAGATTACGCAGATTCCTTTGAAAACGTAGGTCATCACATCGGTAACTTTGTAGCTGTTCTTCACACTGCTGCAGATGGTCAGCAGTACACATCTTTGTATGGTCACCTATCAAAAGTAAGTGTGAAGAAAAAAGACTTGGTATCTAAAGGCCAAAAAATTGGTGAAGCAGGTAACACGGGCTCTACTTGGCCGATGGAGCAAAACGGAGATGGTGGAGGTTCGCACCTACACTTTGAGTTGCAAAAAGGTGAAAACCACATTACAGGTATGGCTCAATCTTTGGACCCTACCGCGTATACGGCTGTTCTTGAAAACCCTGCAAACCCATACAGTGCGTTAGACAGCAAATCAGCTGGTTTGAATGCTATTACAGGCGGCAAAGCA
>Ga0209188_1001955_pt1 | contig 15729 bp, 14 predicted proteins | sample C_130625_EF_Meta_FD_187307 | JGI IMG/M metagenome (GOLD analysis project Ga0209188, IMG submission 187307) | Freshwater microbial communities from Lake Croche, Canada to study carbon cycling - C_130625_EF_MetaG (SPAdes) (version 2) | ecosystem: Environmental > Aquatic > Freshwater > Lake...
CGTGTTAAGCTATAATCGTTTTCCATTTTCTTTAACAAAGCCACATAATTTTCTGGCGTATTTAAATTAAAGCGACTTAAGCCACTTCCGTCAACCCACTGTGGTGTTTGAGGGAAAAAACTAAAGTCCGATTTTAAAATGGTATCTACTAATGCCTCATCATTCATAGTGCCTAAGATTTGTTCACTTGCCATTAAAAAAACCTGCTCTGCAAAAAAGTTATCACTTCTGTGCATCATAATTTTTAATAAACTATCGGTTGATACCGTTCTTACAATATGGCTATTTTTTTGATGCCAACCTTTTTGAATGGCAATGGGCATTGCAGGATGCAATGTATCTTCTAATAATGCTTTTGCTAATGCATAAGTAGTATCGGTGATAAAAGGAATTTGTTGTAAAGTATCTTTAATATTTTTACCCGTAGCAAAAAACTCGTTCTCTAATCTAGTCCGGCTCCACTGTGTATATTCTTTTGGCGCTGCTTGATTTTTTGTAAATAAACTAGGCTGAATATTCGATCCATTTTTTGTTTTAGTAACCGTGACTACATTGCCATAAATATTTAATCTATTTCTTTCGGGTTGATAGTCTTCAGCATAATCATCCCAAGACCAGCCTCTGCCATACATCGCAAAGGCATCTGCCTTATCGGGAAAACATAGCACCACTTGCTTTTTGGTTTGTCTAATTAAATCGGCAATAGGTTGATAAGTAAAATCGGGATGTAAAAAACTTGGATCGCCCAATGGTAATAAAAATATACTGTCTTTATTTTCTGCCATTTTCCAGCCAGGTATAGAATCGCCTAAAAAGCGCATACCTAAATAACAAGAAAGAATTTTGGTATTACTTGCGGGTGTATAGTATAAATCACTTAAGTGACGGTCTACCCATTTTCCTTTAGAAGCATTGTAAACTGCTAGTCCAACATGAGCTCCTTTTAAAGCAGGGTCTGCTAATAAAGTTTTCTGTGCCTGACGTACAGAACAAGCAGAACTTAGTATCAATAAAATGAGTGTAAATAGGGTGGGGAAATTTATTCCCTTTCTAATGCTCTTAGCCATCTTTCTGGAATTTCGTTATTGGAAGCTACTAAATAATCTTTATAACTACAAGGCGCCCATTGATTATTATGTGTTTCCATCCACCATCTTCCAGTACTCTTACTTTGTAAAAAATTAGTTTCTATATCTGAAAAAGCAATATGAAATTCTTTAAATCTTTCTGCATCAGATAAGGGCGATTCTTTTTTACCTTTTTGAATTCCGTCAATTACATACCAAATCATTTGTGCCATTTGTATAGCCGTCAAACTATTATTATCTAATTCAGCCTGATAGCCAAATAGCCCAATGGTACTGGTTTTCCAACTCATTCCCGCATACTGCATTAAAATACAAGCTTCTTCCCCATTGAAACCATTGGGGGTAATTAAATTAGCAGGGGCCTGTGCATTTTGAATGGCACTAATATCAAAACTCATCATATGGCTATCTCTTATAGCGGGTTCCATTTCTTCAATATCTTCTCTGACTTTACCCAAACGATAACAATCAAATCTTAATTTATCGATGGTCTCTAGCATATGCGGATGCATAAAATAACTTTGGAATCCGATATGTGCATAGTGATTTAAATGATTCGGTAGTCCTGTAAAAAGTTCTTCTAAAAAATGGTCGGCTGGAAGCCTGGCTTCAAGGTCTAAGTCAATCTTGGCATCCACCACCACAGCATTCACCAAGGTAGGTATGGAAGTATAAGCATGGTATTGCGCCAAACTAAGGTCATGAGAGCCGCCCATAATGACCACTTTCTTATTTTGTAATAATAATTCTGAAATGACTGTTCTAAGTGCAGCATAACTATCTTGAATTGACTGGCCCAATTTCACATTTCCTAAATCAACAATGGAAACTTGAGTATGCCAATAATAAAGAGAATATAAAGCCCCCCTAACTGCATTGGCAGCTTCGTGTCCGTTTAAAGCATAACCTCCACCCCTGCATTCACCTGCACCAATAATGACCATATCTGCTTGGCTTATATCGGGCAGACTGCCTTCATTGGCCTTGATATGTTTACCCAATTGGGTATCCCTGTAGCCTTCGTCCTTGGAAAGAAGGTCTATATTAATGGGTTCTAAATAATCTTCAATAGAATTCAATGACATGCTTACTTATTAACTACTCTTATAAACGCAAAAAGCAGCAAAAGATTGTATCAAAAGCAACTAATCCTGGAATTTGTAGCCTAAACCTCTGATAGATATGAAATGAAGAGGCGTTTTTGGATCTTGCTCAAAATATTTACGGAAACTAAGAATAAAATTATCAATAGTCCTAGTAGTAGGATATACCTGATAGCCCCATACAGACTGTAAAATTCTTTCTCTAGTCACCACTGTATTTTTATTTTCAATAAGTAACTGCAACAACATCGATTCCTTTTTAGTCAAGCTTATCTTCTCCCCTTTATTATTTATGGCTTCTAATAATTTAAAATTAAGTGTATGGCCATTAAAACTAAATTCATCAATGCTTGATGGCTTTACTGTGTTTGTTTTCTGAATTAATTTAGTAACACGTAATAATAATTCTTCTAAATTAAAAGGCTTGGTTAAATAATCATCTGCACCTAATTTTAAACCTTGGACTCTATTGGCACTAGAATTTTTGGCACTTAAAATTAAAATGGGTGTTTCAATATTGTGAAGCCTTACCGTTTCAGTTATAGCGAATCCATCTAGGCTTGGAAGCATGATGTCTAAAATAATTAAATCAAAATGTGCCGATTGAATTTGCTTTAAAGCATGCGCCCCATCATAAGAGGAACTCACACTATAACCCTCCATCTCTAAATTCAATTTTAGGGCGTCGTGTAAATTTTCTTCATCTTCAACTAATAAAATTTCAAATTTTGTCATTTGCTTAGATAAAAAAGTTGACAGTAAAAATACTTCCAGTAGGTAGGTTGTTTGTTAATTGAATAGTTGCATTATGAAATGCAGTAATTTTTTTACAAAGGTAAAGCCCAAGTCCACTTCCTTTAGTGCTTCTAGTAGTTTCATCACCTATACGATAAAATTTTTCAAATACTTTATTCTTACTAATATCTTCAATACCAGGCCCAAGGTCCTTTACCATCAGCTGAATCTTATTATCATGTAAATTCAAACTAATATAAATAGGCTCTGAGATAGGCGCATACTTATGAGCATTATCAATTAAGTTATTAATTAATAATTGTATCAATAACGGCTCACCTTGCAAATGTAAATTATCTTCAATCACTGTATTACAAATTCTTGTAGGGTAACGTTCTTGAAAAGATTTAATAGTTTGTCTTAAAAGTTCAGAAAAGTCTAGCAATTGTTTATTCGCCTCATACTTTCCCATGTCTAATTGAGAAGTTAATAAAATATTAGTACTTAAATTATCTAATCTTTTTGTTTCCTTTAAAGTTGCTTCTAATAATTTTACTTGCTGTGGTGTATCTAATTCTCTTTTTAAAAGTGTTTCTATATTTAAATGTGAAATGGCAATAGGTGTTTTGAGTTCATGGGTAACTGCCATCATAAAATTTTGTTGCTGGTCGGCATAGCGTAATTGTTTTAATAAGGAGCGATACACATAAATAGCGCCTACTAGAAACAAGATTAAAAAAGTAAGACCTTCTCCAATAAATTGTTTTTTCTTTCTGATTTGAAAATCTTGAATAGACTGGGTTTTGACTGCTATGGAAGGGTCGTTTAATTGAATAGATTGAAATTTAATAGCAGCAATTTCATTATTTTGTTTTTCCAAGGACACATACCACCAAATAAAGGCGGCAATCATGTAAGTAAGAAAAACCCAATAAATAAGACTTACTAATTTTAATTTATTAATTTTTATAGCTTTCCAATTCATAGTTTAATTTTTTCTACTCTTATACCTGTAGATAAAATATTCTCTAGGGGATCCTCTCTCATTGTATGCTGAATGCTTATTTCATTCAATCCTTTGGTAAAATGAAAAGGCGTCGTACCAATTTGAATTCTTTGATCATAAATATCATCCATACCCGAACCCAACCAACCCTTGGCATCATCTGCTAAATTTAAATTTGCCACTTGTTTTGTGATACTATTATTTGGACTTTTCATAATAATATCTAACCAAATATTTTTATAATGATAAGCATTATGATGTCTGATGACAAAAAAAACTTTGTAGAAAGCCGCTGTATCTGTAACATTAAACTGATACTTTGTGGCTTGTTTAGCCGGCCAGTTATGATTAGGATAAATGGTGCTTTGTTCAAAAAGTTGCTTGGTCTCACAACTAGACAAAACAAAAAATATACTTAGTAAAATAAAAGCCGCTCTATTTTTAAATAAACCCATTTTATAAAACGTTTAATATTTGTTCTTTTGCTTTTTCTAATTCATCCTTCATTAAAATTACTGACTTCTGCATTTCCATATCATTGGCTTTGGATCCAGTGGTGTTAATCTCTCTGCCCATTTCTTGTAATATGAAAGAAAGTTTTTTGCCTTTAGAAGGTTCAGCTTCTTTTAAAACTGTTTTAAAGTAAGCACAATGATTATTTAACCTTACTTTTTCTTCAGAAATGTCTATTTTTTCTATATAATAAATAAGTTCTTGTTCTAATCTGTTGTTATCATATTTATCGGGGCCTACATGTTGTTCTAATAATTTAACTAAACCTTCTTTTATCTTTACTCTTCTATTGGGTTCAAATTTTTCTATGGCTGCTTGTTGTAATTCAATAGCTGCAACACGCTCTAGTAGGTCTTTTTCTACCGACTTGCCCTCTTCTAAACGGTGTTTAATTAAAGCTGTTATAGCTTCTTGTAATAAATCTTGAATTTGTTTCCATTCTTCTTCCGTTAATACTTCATTACTTGATGAAACAACATCAGGCATTTTCAATAAAGTACTTAAAATATTTTCCTTAGGAATACCCAATTCATTGGCTAGTTCCACAATGGGAAGGTAATAGGATTTAGCAAGCTCTTTATTTACTGATACGGGTTTAGAAATACCATTGGACTTAATGGTTATAGTAGATTCTACACTTCCTCTTAATAAAGTTTCATTTAACTTATTTCTAATTTCCACTTCATAGGGCTTTAACATGAAGGGAATATTCAAACGTAAATCAAATTGCTTACCGTTAAGTGATTTCACTTCCACTAAAATGGTCTTGTCTTTAAATGTGGCTTCTGCGCGACCATATCCCGTCATTGAATATAACATAATAATACCTGTTTAAATAATAAATAAAGGTATTAAATTATAGGCAAGCAATCGCATTTTTTAAAAATCAATACCTACCCCATTTTTCTTGCGCTGCTGATACGCTTCAAAATCAAATATATATAATTTACCAGGGCGGTGTGTCACATTTACTTCCATTTCGTTGGTGTCTTTTAAATAGCCCATGGAAGCAAATTTTTTCCTAAAATTACGGCGGTCCAACTGACAATTCAATATGGCCTCATATACATTTTGCAACTGTCTTAAGGAAAATTTTTTAGGTAGCAAGTTAATGGCCAATGGATGTTCTTGAATTCTTTTTTGCAACCAATGTTTACAAAAATCTAATATTTGTTTATGATCAAAAGCCATCTCTTTTAGCTGATCAACTGGATGCCAATTTAATTCATGGTTTATGATGGATAGTTCATGGTGTTTTACATTTAATAAAGAAGCATACACTGTTGTCACTACTCTTCCACCTGGATGCCTCTGTGGATTGCCAAAACTATGTACCTGTTCCAGATAAACATCTTTCATGCCCGTTCTTTCTAAAAGTACACGGTGGGCAGCATCGTCTAAGTCCTCATTAAATTTTACATTATCACCTAATAAAGAGTATTTCTCTTCAAACTGAGCTAAATCGCTCTTTATCACCAATACTTTTAGTGAATTTTCATCGAAACCAAAGATGACACAATCCACCGTTAGGGGCACGCTAGGATAAGATTCCACCAAAGTTTTAGCCTCATGGTCATGGTCAGCAGTTGTTAAAGCCACAGATTTATTGTAATCAAGCATAAGCAATTGAAGAAATAAAAATTTCTTATCCCAAAATACGAAATAAAAGAATAAAACAATTTGTATTTTAGCAGACATTTTATCACATGTACAATACCTCCCAGATACAAAATTTTCAATCTCTTACGACAAGCTACCTTGCCGAGCCTCATACTATTGAATTAATTCCTTTAAGAACTTTACTCAAATTTCATGAGTACCAATATTATGTTGCTAACGAGCCCTTCATAAGTGATTTCGAATACGACCAATTATATCAACAACTCATTACCATTGAATCTGCAAACCAGTCTTTAATTTCAAAAGATTCCCCAAGCCAAAGAGTTGGTAATAGTTTAAATAATTCTTTTGAGACAGTAGCACATTTAGTGCCCATGTTAAGTTTGGAAAATAGTTACAACGCAGAAGATTTAATTGACTTTGATCGCAAAGCGAAAGAAGGTGCTGGCCTTGATGAAATTACTTATTGTGTGGAACCTAAATTTGATGGTGCCAGTATTTCACTACTTTACGAAAATGATTTATTAGTGCGTGCCTGCACCAGAGGTGATGGTATAGCAGGAGAAGATATTACTAATAATATAAAACAAATCAGATCCATTCCTTTAAGTATTCCTTTACTTGCAAACGGTATTCAACAAATGGAAATTAGAGGTGAAGTGATAATGAGTAAAAAATCGTTCGCCGATTTTAATGAGAAATTAAAAGAAAAACAAATTGCCACGCTTGCTAATCCCCGCAATGCGGCGGCTGGTAGTTTAAGAATGAAGGATCCAAAGGAAGTGGCCAGTAGAAATTTAGATGCCTTTATTTATCATATCAGTTATTTTTTACCTGCCCCCAAAACTACACTTAGTCCCTTGTTAAGTAGTCATAGTGGATCCTTAGAATTACTATGGAATATGGGTTTTAGGTCGCCACAAAAAGAAAGAAAAATTATAAAAGGTGTTGAGAAGGTCATTGCATTTTGTAGCGAATTTGAAGCAGAGCGTGATTCACTTCCTTATGAAATAGATGGACTGGTTATTAAAGTCAACGATTTTACCATACAAGAAAAATTAGGCATGACTTCCCACCATCCAAGATGGGCCATTGCCTATAAGTTTAAAGCTAGACAGGCAACTACCATTTTAGAATCGGTAGAATTTCAAGTGGGGCGCACCGGCGCCGTGACCCCTGTGGCTAAATTAAAAGCGGTTGCGTTAGGAGGTGTAACAGTATCTAGTATTTCAATGCACAACCAAGAATACATTAAAGAAAAAGATTTACGATTAGGCGATACTGTTATTATTGAAAGAGCTGGTGATGTGATTCCACAAATTGTTCAATCCATTCCCAAATTAAGAACAGGTAAAGAAAAAATTATTCAATTTCCTACGCAGTGCCCTGTATGTAATACCTTGTTAGAAAAAGAAGAAGCAGAAGCTGTGTGGAGATGCAATAGCCCATTATGTACCGCACAAATAATAGAGCGTATCATACATTTTGTGAGTAAAGATGCGATGGATATTAAAAGTTTCGGAGAAGCCAATATTAGAAAGTTTTATGAACTTGGTTTACTCACCAATATTCCTTCACTTTACCAACTTGACTTTAGTAAAATAACAAGCTTAGAAGGTTTTGGTAAAAAAAGTATTGACAATTTGAATGCCGCCATTGAAATTTCAAAAACCCAACCTCTATACCGGTTAATTTATGCCTTAGGTATTCGCTTTGTAGGTGAAACCACTGCTAAAACTATTGCAAGTCATATTCAGCACATATTAGATTTAAAAGATTTCACGGAAGAACAATTACAAAGCTTCGACGATGTGGGTATAAAAGTAGCCACCAGTATTTATCAGTTTTTCCATGAGCCAAAAAATATTGAACTTATACAAAGTTTAGAAAGCCTAGGATTAAATATGATTCAAACCAATGATACTGCAGTGGATGGTAATTTAGCAGGACTTAATTTTTTATTCACGGGCACCCTTACGCAATTAAAACGCTCCGAGGCTGAAGCCATGGTGGAGGCTAGAGGTGGCCATATACTTGGCGGCGTAAGTAGTAAATTAAATTACTTAGTAGTGGGTGAAGATGCAGGAAGCAAATTAGAAAAAGCTAAAAAAATAGCTAGCATCAAAATTATAACAGAAGCAGACTTTGTGGAACTAATAAATAGCAATTCGAAATCCTAATTTTTCGTTCTCTATCGCATAGCTCAAAGTTCACTCAAAATTGAATTTCTTTATTGCTATTTATTAAGGGGTCTTTATTATCATTTCAAAATATTAAAAGTCAAATACAATTTTGATTCTGAACTTTGAGTCTAACGTTTATATTTTAAAACTTAGATTATCATAAGTTTTAAAATATAAACACTCTAAATTATTTATACAAATCGTAGATTTGTTTCGTAAAGAAATAAATAAATTCGAACGTTTAAAAAGTCTGCATGTCTGAGCACGAAGTGCGAGTTCAGACTTTTAGTTCGTATTTATTTATTTTAGCGTAATGACGAGAGTGAAGAATAAAAAGTATTTGACTTTTAAAAAGGAATAGAAACTAAATAATTCCTTTTGAAGCTAAGTATTCAGCAATTTGAATGGCATTGGTAGCAGCGCCCTTGCGAAGGTTATCACTTACAATCCACATGTTCAAAGTTTTCGCCTGTGTTTCATCTCTTCTTAAACGACCCACAAATACATCGTCTTTTTCATGTGCCCATAGAGGCATTGGGTAGAACTGGTCAGCATCGCTTTGTTGTACAATTACACCAGGTGCTGCAGATAGAATATCAATAAGTTCTTTTAAATCAAATTCATTTTCAAATTCTACATTCACACTTTCACTATGGCCTCCCATTACCGGAATACGCACTGTAGTAGCTGTTACCTTAATAGAATCGTCTTGCATAATTTTGCAAGTTTCTTTCACCATCTTCATTTCTTCCTTGGTATACCCATTCTCTAAGAAAACATCAATTTGAGGAATAGCGTTTAAGTCAATAGTATATTTATAGGCCATATCATCGGCGCCTACTTTAACTCCTTTTCTTTCTTCCATTAATTGGTCTACTGCTTTTTTACCAGTACCGGTTACACTTTGATAAGTGCTTACCACCACTCTTTTAATTTTATATTTTTCATGAAGAGGCTGTAATGCCACCACCATTTGAATAGTAGAACAATTAGGATTGGCAATAATTAAATCATCTGATGTTAATACAGCAGCGTTCACTTCTGGTACGACTAATTTTTTGGTAGGGTCCATTCTCCAAGCTGAAGAGTTATCTATGACACGAATGCCTGCCGCTGCAAATTGAGGCGCCCACTCAAGTGAAGTACTTCCCCCAGCTGAAAATAAAGCCACCGCTGGTTTTGCCGCAATACCTTCTTCCATGGTTACTACTTTATAAGCCTTGCCTTTATAAATGACTTCCTTTCCTTTTGAGCGTGCCGATGCCACAGGAATTAATTCAGTTATAGGAAAATTTCTTTCCGCTAATACTTCTAACATTTTAGTGCCCACTAAACCAGTAGCACCTACCACTGCAACTTTCATAATTTATACTAATTCAATATCAAAATTTACGAGTTGAACGAATGATTGTATACGTTCTTTAATATCCTCATTGTTAATTTCAGTTAAACGCTGTGTACCAAATTTTTCCACGCAGAAGCTTGCTAGTGCACTACCTACAATAATAGCAGACTTCATATTATTAAAAGAATAGTCTTTTGTTTTTGCCAAATGTGCTACAAAGCCACCAGCAAAAGTATCTCCAGCTCCAGTTGGATCAAATACTTCTTCTAATGGCAATGCTGGAGCAAAGAAGACTTCATTTTCATGGAACAATAAAGCACCATGTTCACCCTTCTTGATGATCACATACTTTGGACCCATCTCCATGATTTTTTTTGCTGCTTTTACCAAGCTATACTCCCCGCTCAATTGACGCGCTTCACTATCATTTACTGACAACACATCTACCAAACTAATGGTATGCTTTAAATCATCCATCATAATATCCATCCATAAATTCATCGTATCCATCACGATTAATTTTGGTCTATTCCTCATTTGTTTGATCACACTGCTTTGAACAGATGGTAGCAAATTACCCAACATTAAAATTGTACAGTCTTGGTAACTATCTGGAACAACTGGTTGGAAATTTTCTAATACATTTAATTGTGTGTCCAACGTATCGCGGGTATTCATATCTAAATGATATTTACCGCTCCAAAAAAATGTCTTCTCGTCTTTTTTAATTTGAACACCTTCTAAAATAACACCTCTTTTTGTTAAGGCATCTAATTCAGACTGCGGAAAGTCTCCACCCACTACTGAAATTTGTTTAACAGTGGTAAAGTTAGAGGCACACCAGGCTATATAGGTAGCAGCACCGCCAATAATTCTATCACTTTTCCCGAAAGGGGTTTCGATGGCATCAAAGGCCATGGATCCAACTACGACTAATGACATATTGTTGTTTTTAATTTTCAGCTGCGAAACTACGATTAATAAGGGGAAATCTTTATGTGTAAGTCAAATTATACCTACCGAGAGACTAAGTAACTGATAATCAGAAAACTAACAAAAATGGGGTTTTATTTAAAATTATAAAGGATTTTAAAGAATTAAATCTATAGTTTTACACTAACAAACATTCAAATTTTTCCCATGGCTAGAATTAAAACAGAGAAAAACGGGTCTAGAAAAGACGTCATTGTAAGCAAAGCAGCTACCCTATTTAGAGAGAAAGGATACAAGGCAGCCAGCATGCGTGACCTAGCTGAGGCCGTGGGTGTAGAAGCGGCCAGCTTATACAATCATATAAAATCGAAGAGTGAATTATTACATGAATTGGTTTTTAATGTAGCCAATAGATTTGTCTTGAAAATGGATGAGATAGAATCTGAGCCTATTAGTTCTTTACAAAAAATGGAAAAGCTACTACGCTTTCATATTAGCGAAATGATTCACCATTACGAAGAAGTATATGTAAGTGATAGAGAATGGAAACATCTATCAGACCCTTATTTATCGAATTATCAAAATCAACGAAGAGTATACCGCAAAAGGATTGCAGCCATTATTGAAGAAGGTATTCGCAATAAAGAAATTAAGGCTATTGATGCACCTACTGTTGTTTTAATATTTTTACATGCTGTTAGTGGAATTGAAAGCTGGCATAGATCTACTAAAAAAATTAATGCTGCTGAATTAGAACAAAACATGGTGGCAATTTTGATTGATGGTTTAAAAGCAAATAAATAAAGATTGTATTTTCATAATTAAGTCTATGATGAATAGTATAATGACATTTTTACTATAGTCATTATTATACTCTTTTGCTTCTTATAATAATCTAGCTATACAAGCAAGTTTTAGTTAACTTTGCCATTCATAATTACACTGTGTCAGAAAGAAACAATTTTATTGATTACATACGCATATTTGCCCATAGCGGACATGGTGGAGCAGGTTGTAAGCATTTTTTACGCAATAAATTAACTGCAAAAGGCGGGCCTGATGGAGGCGATGGTGGTCGAGGAGGTCATATTATCTTAAGAGGCAATGCACAGTTATGGACCTTATTACACTTACGCTATTATAAGAATGTGATTGCAGAAGATGGCGAAAATGGATCAAAAAATAAATGTACCGGGAAGGACGGAAAGGATATTATTATTGAAGTGCCATTAGGTACTATTGCTAGAGATGAAGAAACGGGTAAGGTAGAAGGAGAAATTTTAAAAGATGGTCAAGAAATAATACTCATGAAAGGCGGGCGAGGTGGTTTAGGTAATTGTAATTTTGCCACCCCTACCCAACAAGTTCCTGAATATGCTCAACCTGGTGAAGATGGCGTAGAAGGTTGGAAGAATATTGAATTAAAAGTATTAGCCGATGTGGGTTTAGTGGGTTTTCCCAACGCAGGAAAGTCTACACTACTTTCAGTAATTACGGCAGCTAAACCTAAAATAGCGAATTATGCATTTACTACTTTAACGCCTCAATTAGGCATGGTAGAATACAGAAATAATTTATCATTCTGTATTGCCGATTTACCGGGTATTATTGAAGGCGCTGCGGAAGGAAAAGGCCTAGGGCACCGCTTCTTAAGGCATATTGAACGTAATGCTGTTTTATTATTTTTAATTCCTGCCGACTCCGATGATCATAAAAAAGAATTTGAAATTTTAAAATCAGAATTGGAACAATTCAATCCAGAATTATTACAAAAAGAATTTATCATTGCTATTTCAAAGTCGGACTTACTCGACCAAGAATTGATGGATGCTATTGTGAAAGAACTCCCTAAAAAAATACCACATATTTTTATTTCTTCTGCTACGCAAAAAAACTTAGTAGAATTAAAAGATGTTTTGTGGAAGGCTTTGAACAAACCTATCTAAATAAAAAGAGTCCCGATAAATCGGGACTCTTTTTTTATAAACTCATTAGAGAATTTTTTGGATAATTAATTCTGTCCCGCCTTAGTCGCCTTGCTTCTATTATTCTCATCTAAAATAGATTTACGCATTCTTACCGACTTAGGAGTGACTTCAATACACTCATCAAATTGAATGTACTCCATACACTCTTCTAAAGTAAATAATACTTTAGGGGTAATACGAACGCTATCATCAGATCCGCTTGCACGGTGGTTGGTTAATTTTTTCATCTCGACAGCGTTGATGTTTAAATCACCTGGCTTAATATGCTCGGCTAATACTTGACCTGCATAAATTTCTTCACCTGGTTCTATGAAGAAACGTCCTCTGTCTTGTAATTTATCAATAGAATAAGCAGTAGTTAAACCAGCTGTTTTGGCAACTAGTACGCCATTACTTCTTCCAGGAATAGGTCCTTTCCAAGGCTTATATTCATTGAAACGATGTGCCATTACAGCCTCACCAGCAGTTTGTGTTAACATTTGAGAACGTAGACCAATTAAACCTCTAGAAGGAATATCAAACTCTAAATGTTGCATGGTACCCTTCGATTCCATAATTAACATCTCGCCTTTCTTTTGAGTGACTAAGTCAATGACTTTACCACTAAAATCAGATGGTACGTCAACTACTAATATCTCAAATGGCTCATGTTTACGACCATCAATTTCTTTTACTAATACTTGAGGATTACCTACTGTTAATTCATATCCTTCACGACGCATGGTTTCTACCAGTACACCTAAGTGTAAGATACCACGACCAAATACCAAGAAGCTATCTGCACTATCGGTTTCTTCCACACGTAATGCTAAATTCTTTTCTGTCTCTTTCATTAAACGATCACGAATATGTCGAGAAGTAACAAACTTACCTTCCTTACCAAAGAAAGGAGAGTTATTAATACTAAAAGTCATACTCATCGTTGGTTCATCCACACTAATAACTGGTAATGCTTCTGGGTTTTCAGGGTCGGCAATAGTATCACCAATACTAAAATCATCTAATCCTACCACAGCACATAAGTCACCAGAAACTACTTCTGTTACTTTACGCTTACCCATTCCTTCGAATACGTATAATTCTTTTACTTTATTTTTCTTTAAGCTTCCGTCCGCTTTTACAAGTACAATGTTTTGTCCTTCTTTGATAGTACCTCTTTCTACTTTACCAATGGCAATACGACCTAAAAAAGAAGAATAATCTAGTGAAGTAATCTGCATTTGAGTATGTCCTTCTTTCACATTCGGACCAGGCACATATTTTAAGATACCATCCATTAAAGGGAAGATATCTTCACAAGGAGTAATACTATCGTTGAACCAACCATTTTTACCACTACCATAAAAAGTAGGGAAATTTAATTGATCTTCTGTTGCATCTAAATTGAAAAACAATTCAAATACTGCATCATGCACTTCATCAGGACGACAGTTTTCCTTATCTACTTTATTGATAATGACAATAGGCTTTAAATTTAATTGTAAAGCTTTTTGTAAAACGAAACGAGTTTGAGGCATGGGTCCTTCAAAAGCATCTACTAACAAGCAAACGCCGTCTGCCATTTTTAATACACGTTCTACTTCACCCCCAAAGTCAGAGTGACCTGGTGTATCAATAACGTTAATTTTCACGTCCTTGTAAGTTACAGAGGCGTTCTTACTTAAGATGGTAATTCCTCTTTCACGTTCAAGCTCATTGCTATCCATGATCAAGTCCCCAGTCTCCTGGTTGTCTCTGAATACTTTTGTAGCGTGTAAGATTTTGTCTACCAGGGTGGTTTTACCGTGGTCAACGTGGGCGATAATAGCGATGTTTCTTATTTCCATGTACTGTTTTGAGGCTGCAAAGGTACAAGGTTTAAGGCTCCTAAAAAAACAAATGGAGAAAAATGGACCAACAAGATTTACACTCTAATATATATCTTATATTTATTTAATATATAACCCAATAGCCAGCAAACGAGCATAAAAGAAAAAGCAAAGGCAAAAGAGGCCCAATAAGGTGCTAAATGAGCGAAGCTATTTGAGTAAATCCATTCAAAGGAGGTCTGATTACCTATATGAATTAAATTAAGACAGGACGCAAAAAGTTCAGAAAATAGATAGATAACAAGTGGATTTTTTCCAAATACCTCAAAAAAGCCCGCAAATTGATGTTGATGATGTAATTCAATTCTATAAATTATTGTGGCTAAAATAATCATATCTAAACCCACTGTAAGAAGCACGAATGAACTAGTCCATAGTTTTTTATTTATAGGAAATTGATAATTCCACATATAAGCTAAAAACATAAAGCCAGCACCCCACATTAATAAATCGGTAAGGCCTTCATAGGTTTTACCTTTTTCTTGTACCAGGGTTCCTACTCTATACCCAATTAAAACATTTACAATTGCTGGAATAGTACTTAACCAACCTTCCGGATCAAAGGCAAAACCTTCCCCATGGTACATATGACTTTCTCCCATTAACCATTTATCGAAATGAATGCCTGCATTGCCTGTAATACTAAAGGGGTCGCCAGCATTGCCAAAATGAACAGATATATACCAGTAGGATAGTAATAAAATACCAGCAAGAATCATCATCACTCTTTCATGCATATAATGAACAATGATTGCTGCTATACCATAACATAAAGCAATTCTTTGTAAGACACCCAATATTCTTGTATCACTCAAAGGGCCTGTAAAAGGAAACCAATACATTAAAAACCCTAGTAAAAAAATTAGTGCTGTTCGTTTTGAAATTTTAAAAAGAAATGCAGGGCTACTCAATTTATCCCATTTAGGTAAAACAAAACTCATTGCATTACCTACTGCAAATAAGAAAGAAGGAAATACTAAATCTGTGGGTGTAAAGCCATGCCAGCTTGCATGCAAAAAAGGTGCAAAGGTATGTGCCCCATCACCTGGTGTATTGACAATTATCATTAAGCAAATTGTCATTCCTCTGAAAACATCTAGAGATAAAAACCGTTGTGTAGACATACTAACATTTTAGATATTTAAGGTACATAAAATATTTTTTTAAACCAAGACATTTGACTTAGTTTTAAAGCAATGCCTAATACAGGTAATCATGTACTAGCATCACCTCTTGTGTCTAAAGATGTAGAAGGCGTTGAAAAAGAAACAGCAAAATTTATTGCTGAAAAAATTATCAAGGTTATACCATAAAATTTGTCCGCTCATTAGTCAATGACGCGTTTAT
>Ga0209188_1001956_pt1 | contig 15725 bp, 17 predicted proteins | sample C_130625_EF_Meta_FD_187307 | JGI IMG/M metagenome (GOLD analysis project Ga0209188, IMG submission 187307) | Freshwater microbial communities from Lake Croche, Canada to study carbon cycling - C_130625_EF_MetaG (SPAdes) (version 2) | ecosystem: Environmental > Aquatic > Freshwater > Lake...
GGATATGTTCACGAACATCACCTTGGAGTGCAAGTACTCCAATTTTCACAATTACCAGCCCCGCTCCGCAAGCCGGTGTGGCACAGGAATATCAGCGACATTTATGCCAACCATTGCATCCCCTAGGCCGCGAGAAACATCAGCGACAACCTTTGCATCAGTAAAGTAAGTAACTGCTTTAACACATGCAGCCGCGCGTTTTGCAGGATCGCCAGATTTGAAAATTCCAGATCCTACGAATACACCATCTGCACCTAATTGCATCATCATTGCGGCATCTGCGGGTGTTGCAATTCCACCAGCAGTAAATAACACAACTGGTAGCTTGCCGGTGCTAGCTACTTCTTTTACTAAATCATATGGTGCTTGCAACTCTTTTGCGGCGACAAATAACTCATCCTCGCGCATTGAAGTTAATCTGCGAATTTCAGCGGAAATTGTACGCATATGGGTTGTGGCATTTGAAACATCACCAGTTCCAGCCTCACCCTTAGATCTGATCATTGCCGCACCTTCATTAATTCGACGAAGTGCTTCACCAAGATTTGTTGCACCACATACGAATGGGATTGTGAAATTCCACTTATCTATGTGGTTTGCATAATCAGCCGGGGTTAGGACCTCTGACTCATCGATGTAATCAACACCAAGTGTTTGTAAAATTTGTGCTTCAACAAAATGACCAATTCTTGCTTTTGCCATAACTGGAATAGAAACAGCAGCTTGTATTGCAGTAATCATGTCTGGATCTGACATACGAGCAACGCCACCTTGTGCACGGATATCTGCTGGTACGCGCTCTAACGCCATTACCGCAACCGCACCGGAATCTTCAGCAATTTTGGCTTGCTCAACATTTACAACATCCATAATCACGCCGCCTTTTAGCATTTCTGCCATGCCGCGTTTTACTCGTGCTGTGCCTGTTTCCTTGGACATCATTCCCCCAATAGCAATGTTTAGCCTCTAAGTGTACTAATTACTTTCAATCGCCAATAGCAGTTAAAAAGCGACTTACCACACACAAAAACTGATTATGGGGTCAAAATTGGGGCATTGTCTGTTAAAAAAATCCAGATCTTGCCCAGCTTAAAATTCGCAACTTTCCCGTTGGCATCTAGCCAGGTAGTGACATCTGTTTCAAGTTCTCGCTGCCAAGTTAACTCATAACTAAAACCATCTCGCAACATGATCGCTTTGCCACTCCCAGTTGTTTTAGAAAATGGTGTAACTCCGCCAAATTTATCTCCATAAATAGATGGGCTGATTGATACCAATTGAATTATTGCTGTATCTGCGGCAAGTTGTGAACCAGATGCAGCAATATTTGGTTCACCATTAAAGTAAATGAGAAATTTTTTACTTATCTCATCCCATCGTAATTCATATCTTGCACTTGGCCACTTAATTTTTGCTAAAGCAGTAATAGCCCCACTCTTCGGTGCATTACCAAAACTCCAAGGCGCTATTTTAGGAGAATCAATTTGTGTGCCAGCTTTTGCGTTTGCTCGCTCTAATAAAAGTGCAGGCTTTAAAATCATATCGACAGGGCCTACCCGATCTGGATCTTTTGTAAAGATTGTTGGTGGATTACGTTCTGCAGAAAGATTTTCAATGTTTGCTGCAGCTAGAACTGGTCGCATTTTGGTTTGCGCACCAGAGTAAGCCAGGCCCACTCTTCCAAACTGAGCTAATAATTCAATATCTGAAATCCGGGCAGATCTAACTGGCCCGACTAACTCTGGTAACTTCGAAGAAAATATTGCAGCAATTCGGGTAAGCCCGGCTTCAACCTGTTCAACATAAACTACATCGGCAGATTCGATACCAATTTGAGGTCTTGCATCTTTTGTGTCGTCGATTTTTACGACCAGTATTTGATTATTACTTCCAGCTAAACCGCTGAATATATTCTTTTCAATTTTTTTTTCAGTGATAAATTCAGTTATTGGTGAAATAGCTTTGCTTGAGAGTATTACAAAAATCAATGTAATCGGTATGAGTAGCAATCTAGCCCATCGCCTATTTACCGGCTTATTAGTAACTTCATACTCTTGTTTTGCTTTTTGTGGTAAATCTGTCGGTTCAAGGACATCATCCTCAAATGCATAGCGGACTGGCAATGGAGCCTTGCCAGCTAAGCGAAACAATCTTATGAATATTTTCTTTCGAACATTTCTTGTTGCATTTACAGCCTCTAGATGTATGTTTATTGCCAGCTTAACTTTCATTGTTAAATCTGAAAGTTCAACCAGTAGTGGCGTTGGTAACTGAAGTAGTTCATTAAATGCTGCAGATTGAACAAGTTTCAATGATTCTGATAAAACGCTCTCCGCAGCGGACCGTTCTTCTAGATTAGCAAATCTTGCAGCACTAGCTGAAGTAGATATTAAATACGCAGTTGCTGGGTCAAGGTTAGATTCTGCAACAATTTCGTGAGCAAGGGCTGCGCGTTGGTGAAGTAATGCATCTAAAGTTGCCCAAGATGTTTCAACTCGATGATGAAGTCGATCTAGTCTGGAAGCTGAAAATGACAAATACCAGCCAACTATTACAACAATCAATATTACAAATAAGCTCTGAAGGTTCATCTTCGGCTCCAAAATCTATTTTCTGAAGCTAAGGTAACTCTCTGCCCGCCGGCAATTGCCATTTCATATATATTTTCTATCTGCTCTGCGACTACTTGCCAATCATATTTCTGAGCACTTAATTTGCCATTACTAGCAAGCGTGTTTCGCCTTTCATCATCTTTTAATAGTGAGATCAGAGTTTTTGCTAAATCCTTTGGATCTTCATTAATGAATAAAGCCCCAGCCTCACCATTTTCTAAAACTGCTGTAAATGCTGGGATATCACTCGCCACAACTGCTGTTCCGGCCGATAAAGCCTCCGTCAAAATTATTCCAAACGATTCTCCACCTGTATTTGGTGCTACATATATTTTTACTGATTTCAAAAAACTCTCTTTTTCCTCATCCGTTAATCTGCCTATAAATTTAATGCGATTACGCAGTTGTGGATCTATTTCCTTTATAAAATCTTTACTATCACCTGGACCTGCAATTAGATATCTAACATTTGGAATAAATCTCGCCACAATTGGTAGTGAATCAATTAATACCTGAAGCCCTTTACGTGGTTCCTCAAATCGCCCAATAAATCCAACGGTGTAATCACCACTGAATTCTTGCGAAATTTTTGCATTTGCATACTTTTGTCCATCAATTCCATTTGGGATAACAACTGCATCGGTTTCAAAGTGATCCTTCAATGTTGATCTTGCTAGCTCACTTACAGCAATTCGTGCAGTTAATTTTTCGACAATTGGTTCAAGAATTGGACCAATTGCATATATTGCTTTCTTTTTTGGTGTTGAAACATGGAATGTTCCTACTAATGGCCCCTCTGCTGCCGAACATGCAAGTAGTGAAAGAGAAGGTATTGCTGGTTCATGCAGGTGAAGTAAATCAAAATCACCGGATGCAATCCATTGCTTGGCCCTTGAACTTGCAATTGGTCCAAAGATAACCCTTGCTACTGAACCGTTCACTGGAATCGATACTGGCTTACCTGCATTAACTAAGTAATCTTCATGTTGAATCGAATCATCACTAACTGGCGCCAACACAGAAACATAATGGCCTTCATCAATTAAATGCTGAGTAAGGTCGCGGATATGACTTTGAACTCCCCCGGGTGTATCCCAGCCATAAGGACAAACCATGCCAATTCTAATTTTCTTCATCGACCCATATCCGCTGCAACATATGCCAATCAACTGGCGAATCTTTAATTCTCCTTGCAAAGTTATCAGCCATTGATTGAGTGACTATCTTTATTTGTTCTTCCTCACTACCAGTAACTGGCAATTTAATCGTTTCATCAAATGTAATTTCAATACCCTTATCTAGAAAACGAATGTAAGCAGTAATAAGAGGTGAGCCAGTTTTAATGGCCAAAATTGCCGGTCCAGCAGGCATCTTTGCAATGCCACCAAGAAAATTAACTTCAATTCCATTACGTGACATATCCCGATCTGCTACCAACGCGATTAACTTTCCTTGATTAAGCCGGTCCATAAGAATTGGAATTGTCTTCTCTTTGTGGCTAATCGCTTCTATGCCAATGCTTTGTCGATACGCTAAAAACTTCTTAAAGATAGCTTCTGGCTTTAATTTTTCAACTACAGCAGTTAATGGAATACCAGTTGAACAAAAATATGCTGCTGCATGATCCCAGTTACCAGAATGTGGCAGAGCGATGATGCACCCTTTTTTTATTTCAATTGGATCCCGAAGTAGATTCTCACGTACTACAAATGTAGTTTCAATAATTCTAGATTTACTCCACTTATTTAATCGAAATGTGTCAAACCAATACCTTAAATATGAACGCATACCATCTTTAGTTAACTTATCTAATTGAAGTTCAGAAATATTAGGCATTACCCGCTGATAGTTACTTCGTAACCTTTTCACACCCTTTCCATTTTTGTTATAAATTTGATCAGAAATTAAGTTGGCTAATTTATACGCACCTTTTTCCGGCAATACCCCAATTACTTTCCACGCAAATAAATAAAGCAAATACATTTATTTCACCGCTTTATAAACAATCGTCAATCGTTGAGCCATAGTAAATATTGAAATTATTGCCAAAACCCAAATACCAATTGCCATTGAATAATTCACGCCTAGGCCATGTAATCCGTATGCCACTAGAGCAATAATTAATCGCTCAGATCGTTCAGCAAGGCCACCATTACATTCAATTCCAAGCGCCTCAGCTCGTGCTTTAATATAAGAAACCATAAATGAAGCACAGGTTGCGATAAGAACTATGGGGACTAATCGATCCGACTTATCAATAAAATAAAGTAGCGCCCCGATAAAAATTGCTGCATCGCTTAACCGATCAAGGGTTGAATCAAGTAAGGCTCCCCACTTACTGACACCTTTGTTAGAGGCACGAGCTACTGCTCCATCAAATAAATCAAAGAGCACGAACGCGGCCACCCAAATAACGCCGACGAAAAATTCTCCCTTTGGGAAAAAATATAGGGCGCAGATGACGCTGCCCAAACCGCCAATAGTTGAAATCATGTTGGCACTTATGCCCAGTTTGATCAAAGTTTTGACCAGGGGCGCAATAATTTTCGCGACAGGATCACGTAATGAACGCTGCAACATAATTCACATCGTAGGCTTACTGATCATGGCTGACCTAATTAACGCACGGTTCGTACTCGGAATATCTCCTGAGAATGCAGAAATTTGTGCCGCCCTTGGGCTACCGGCTGCGCAGATCGATGACCCAACCTTAATTACAGCCGATGTCGTTGTAGTTGTTGCGAGTACCAAAAATGGAATTGATCCAAAGGTTGTTGCCCAATGGCATAACTTTCGTGAGTTGTATGTCCCAACAATTGTTGCGGTAATTGATTTTGAAGATGGCGATGTTGATTTTGAAGACATGAGTGCAATTGTCGGGAAAATGTTAGAACCAGTCTTAACCCCATATCTGGTACTTCATGCCGATAATGGTCAACCAACTGCATTGATTAATCTGGAAGACCAAATGATTACCGACTACTCAACAGCTGCAGTATCTCAATTAGCTAGTGACACCGAACATCGGGAATTAATTTTAGAGTTTAAAGAAGAGCTTCATAACGCATTAATTGAAGGTGGTTGGGATCAATTTGTGCAAGGGTTAATAATTCCGGCAATTCCGCTTATGATTAAAAATAAACTAGGTATAGCTGAGATTAAACGGTTCTTAGATCTGATTCCAACCCGCCGCTAGCTGTTCTCTACTCTCCTGTAAAAGTTTAGGTATCACCTTAGTTTTTCCAATAATAGGCATAAAGTTTGCATCCCCGGCCCATCTTGGAACTATGTGTTGGTGAAAGTGCCCAGCAATTCCAGCGCCAGAAACATCACCTTGATTTATTCCAATATTAAATCCTGACGCATTACTAATTTTGCGCAATACCTTCATGCCATGGGCGGTCAGAGATTGGACCTCATTGCGCTCTGACTCAGTTAACTCTGGCAACTCTGCCACATGCCGATTTGTACAAACTAATAAGTGACCGGCGTTATATGGATACAGATTCATAACAACGTATGCCTCTTTGCCTCTTGCAACAATCAATGCTTCAACATCATCTAATTCAGCAATTCTGCAAAACGGACATTTAATTTCATTGCCGGCAAGTGGCCGGTTCTCTCCTTCAAGGTAAGACATGCGATGCGGCGCCCAAAGACGTTGCCAACTATCTGGCATTCCAGCACCACCTGATAATGACTGATCAGACATTTAAATTTGCTTGCGATCTTTAACTGCTGCTAGTACTTCAGCTATTGCGTCTTTAATTGGAATCTGATTTTTCTGCTCTCCATTGCGGTACCTAAATGAAACAGCATTTACCGCTGCATCCTCTTCGCCGGCAATCATCATAAAAGGAATCTTTTCAAGCTGAGCGTTTCGAACCTTTTTCTGCATTCGATCATCAGAGTTATCAATATCAGCTCTTATACCCGCCTGCTTAAACTGCTTAATTACATCTGAAAGATATGGCGCAAATGATTCCGCTACTGGAATACCTCTAACTTGAACTGGTGCAAGCCATGGCGGGAAAGCACCTGCATAATGTTCAGTTAAAACGCCGAAGAATCTTTCAATTGAGCCAAATAATGCGCGGTGAATCATTACTGGTTGTTTAACTGAACCGTCAGATGCGGCATAACCAAGATCAAATCTTTGTGGCAATTGGAAATCAACTTGAATAGTAGACATCTGCCAGGTGCGACCAATTGCATCACGGGCTTGAACAGAGATTTTTGGTCCGTAAAAAGCTGCTCCACCTGGATCTAAAACTAACTCTAATTTTTGTTTCTCAGCAGCTTCTCTAAGTGCCTCAGTCGCATCCCGCCAATCCTTTTCTTCGCCAACTGATTTTTGTGGGTTTCTAGTTGATAGTTCTAAATAAAAATCAGTTAAGCCGTAATCTCGCAATAAATTAAGCACGAAAGTTAAAAGTGAATCTAACTCACCCGCCATCTGCTCTTTAGTGCAGTAAATATGGGCATCATCTTGAGTAAAACCACGCGCTCTAGTAATTCCATGAACCACGCCTGATTTTTCATAACGGTACACGGTGCCGAACTCAAATAATCTAAGTGGCAAATCACGATATGACTTTGGAGATGACTGGTAAATCAAATTATGAAACGGGCAGTTCATTGGCTTCATGTAATACTTTTGGCCAGCTTTTTTAATTGTGCCATCTGCATGCAACTCTTCATCCATAACCATCGGTGGATACATTCCATCTGCATACCATTGCAAATGTCCAGATTTTTCAAATAAAGCTGCCTTTGTTAAGTGAGGTGAGTAAACGAATTGGTAATCCTCTTCTTCGTGCCGCTTTCTTGAGTAATCCTCCATTGCTCTTCGAATAATTCCACCCTTAGGATGAAATACAGCAAGACCTGAACCAATCTCTTCTGGAAATGAAAATAAATCTAACTCTGCTCCTAATTTACGATGATCACGCTTTTCCGCCTCTTCTAATAAATGTAAATAAGCTTCCAGCGCCTCAATAGTTGGCCACGCAGTTCCATAAATTCTCTGCAACATTGGATTTTTTTCAGATCCGCGCCAGTAGGCACCCGCTGCTCTCATTAATTTAAACGCCGGAATATGTTTTGTTGATGGTAAATGTGGTCCTCGGCAAAGATCACTCCAAACTGGATTTCCATCGCGGCCTAAGTTGTCATAGATAGTAAGTTCAGCCCCACCAACTTCTACCGCTGAATCATCTTCAGCAGCACCAGATTTCAAACCAATTAACTCACACTTGTACGGCTCACTCTTCAACTCCGCCAATGCATCCTTCTCATTTGTAACCCGGCGACGAAAGCGTTGACCAGCTTTTATAATCTTTCGCATAGCACTTTCTAATTTTTCTAAATCAGATGGTGTAAATGGATTTTTTGGATCAAAGTCATAATAAAAACCATCACGAATTGGTGGCCCAATTCCAAGCTTCGTCTCCGGGAATACCTCTTGCACTGCTTGAGCTAAAACATGTGCAGTTGAATGGCGCAACACATTTAAACCATCAGGTGAGTCAATGCTTACTGACTCAACGACATCGCCATCCTTTAACTCACTCCAAAGATCAGAAAGCTGTCCATTAATTCGACAAACTACAACATCAGAGTTTGCTTCAAATAAATGGGTTGGTCTTTGATCAGCGGCAACCTGGCTAGATTTACCATCAATAGAAATCTTGATCTGATCAGACATGCCGCTAGGTTAGCAAAGCAGGCGGTAAAGGTGCGTAATTAGCGAAGGTATTTGTAGTAAATAACTAGTAAAACAAGTGAAATAAATGTCCCTACCGCAAGCAAAATCAGTTGATGCTCTTTCTTTATCCGAGCAGCACTAGCTGCTCTAGAAGCCATACCTTTTGCATGCGCTAATGCTTGCGCTGCCCAAGCAAACTCAGTTGCCAATATTCCAAGGCCGGTAAAGATTATTAACCATCCGGGGCCTGGTGCGACCAAAGCAACAACCCCAATTAAAGTTACCAATCCACCTACTACACCTACTAAAACTCGCTTTAAAATTGAATTCATGGGTTTATATTACTTAGTAATCTACTGGAAAACTCATTTGCTAACTCATTTCCAATCAAACTCTGATCAAATAACCTATCTTCAATCTTATCTACCCGCTGAATTAACTTAATTGATGAACTGACATAGACCGCCTGGGCCGATAATAAATATGAAAAATCAAACTCACTCTCTTTCACATCAAACCATTTGATTAGGAGTTCCCGTGAAATCCCAGGTAGACAGCCGGTTGAAAGGGCTGGGGTTTGCCAGCCATCTTTGGTAAGAATTAACAAATTTGATAGTGCTGTTTCAACTACAAACCCTTTTTCATTTATGAATACCCCATCATCAAATCCGGCAGCCTTAGCTTTTCTTACCGCTAAAAGTGACTCACCATAAGATATCGATTTACTACCACTTAGTGACCCATTTGAAATCTTTGGTGCATCCACCTTCATCAGAGATATGGCTTCGCTACCTTCACTAACTGGCTCTAAGGTAATAAACCAATCACCTTCAGATAGAACATTTAGGCGCAATCTAGATCTACCCGTTGCACTTTTTAATATTTTTTCAATTCCCACCTCAATATCAATCCGCGCTGGCAAAGTTATGAGTATTTGTTTGGCGGATTTTTCAAGTCTGGCGTAATGCCGCTCCCAGGCCACTGCCTTTTGGTCAATGGTTAAAATGGTTTCAAATAAGCCATCGCCCCTTAATAGTGAATTTGAGTATGGCAATTTGGTTAGATCATCCTGCATCACACCATTTACTAGTAACTTCACACCAATACCCCAGATGCAATTGCAGTTAATCGTCTCGCCTTCAATTGGGTCTCTTCCCACTCTTGGTTTGGATCACTTTGCCAAGTAATACCAGCGCCAGTTCCAAAGTGAATCTTTCCATCATTTTCTGACCAAAAAATCCGAATTCCGACTGATAGCAACGCTTTATCTCCCTCAACCCAACCAATCACACCGCAATATGGACCACGTGCAACTTGTTCAATCTGTGCAATTGTTTTCAAAGCAGATGATTTTGGTGCGCCACTTATTGAACCTGCTGGAAGTAGATGGTCTGAAATATCCTCCCATTTAATATCACTTCTTAGATTGCCAACTACATCTGATACTAAATGAAATAAACCTGGGTGCTCCTGCGTTGCCAACAACCTTGGTACATCAACACTTCCACTTTCACAGATACTGCCAAAATCATTACGCATAAGATCAACAATCATCACATTCTCAGCCTTGTCTTTCTCGCCAAATGAATCACTGGTTGCAGTCCCCTTTATTGGAGTGGATTTAATTCTCTTCCCACTTCGCTCAAGAAATAGCTCTGGAGATGCTGATGCAATCTCTAAATTTGGTAGCTTTAAATAACTTGCGTATGGCGCAGGATTTGATTGCTGTAATCTGCCAGCTAAGCCGAGTAATGATTGATCACATTCTGTTGTTAGCACCCGACATAAATTAACCTGATAGATATCACCTTGAGCAATCTTCTCCTTTATTAATTCAACATTATTCTCATACTGATCTTGATTTAAGGATGAGTCCCAATCACCGGCAAGTGGCTGCCAAGTTGATTGCGGAAGTGGTGCATCAATAACTTTTGCAAACCGTGCGCAAATCCACTTGCCCTCAAAGGTATTTACGACCGCCCAAAATCCAGGTTTGTTAAGGCAGGCTGGATCAGTTGAAATCTCAACACAATCTGTTGCAAGCCGGTTGCCCATCCAAAAGCTTGCATCAATTTTCTCCATGTTTAACGCTACCGCGAACGCCCGTTTTACGGTGTAATAAATTCAAATGTGCGCACAGTGGCAGGATGCGATAGATTTCACCCTCGTAATACGCGGACGTAGCGCAGTTGGTAGCGCGGAACCTTGCCAAGGTTCAGGTCGCCGGTTCGAACCCGGTCGTCCGCTCTCAATAAAATGTTAAGTCTTACTAAATAAAAAGCTAGGTCGGATGGCCGAGAGGCGAGGCTCGGGACTGCAAATCCCGCTACACGGGTTCAAATCCCGTTCCGACCTCCAGTAAAAAAATTATGCAGCAGGTGGGCGAGACAAAATTCCAGCGCAATTTTTAACCGTAAAACTTCCAGCAGAATATGGCACAACAATTGCATCTCCAGCTTTGATTCCTAAACTGTCAGCATTTTCAAAAACTAATTCTCCGTCACCAGAAAGACAGAGAAATATTCCAAATCCAGCCTCAACCTTTTTGTCATCACCGGTTAAATAATCAGCTCTAAAAAATGGATCAGCAACTGATTTAAAAATCGGATGTGATTTTGCTGCGCTGCTTTCAAATCTACTTACAATCTCTTTATCCTCTGCTTCAGTAAGTGGTGACAGCCTCAAAGCATCTAAAGCTGTCTCATAACCAAGATTTAGATGGCCATCCTTGTCACCATCAACTGCAAAACCATCCCACTCAAGTAAAATTGAAAGATCAGTTGGCTCTTGTAGCTCTAAAACAAATATTCCAGATTCAATTGCATGCGCAACACCAGCTGGCACAAATACCGCATCTCCGGCCCTAACCTCTTTAAAAACTAATGAATCTAACAAGCCTTGTGAATCATGTGCTTTAACTAAGGCGGCAACCTCAGCTTTGCTCATCTGCTTCTTAAAACCGATTCCTACCTTTGCGCCAATTGGTGCATCCAAAATAATCCATGCCTCAGTTTTGCCATGATTCATGTGTAATTTTTCTTTAGCAAAGCTCTGGTTTGGATGGTAGTGAACTGGGAGGCGTTGATCTGGATCAAGTAACTTAACTAATATCTCAATTGAGTTGCCAAATTTTTCTATGTGTTTTGAACCTAACCAGGAAATAGGATCTGTGCTAATTGCATCTTTAAGTAATCTTCCATCAGCTAATTTCGATAAACCATTTACTGCCTCACCAAATCTGGTGGTAGTAGAACCAATCCACTCCTCTGGCCGCATTGGTCCGCCTGGCCCATTGCGCAATTTACCGATCCGATTTCCGCCTTTATAGAAATGATCAAATTGATTTGAGGGTAATTTGGATGGCGTAGCGATTAAATTGCTCATCCGAGTAGTTTAAAGGTTAAAGTATTTCCATGCTAGAAAAAGCTGAGCGCCCTTGGGGCCGTTATGAGGTGCTGCAAGAAGGCGGCACATACAAAGTTAAATCCATTCACCTCGCTCCTGGTAAACGCATCTCCTACCAGCGCCATGAAAAACGCAGTGAGCATTGGTATATAACTGATGGCAGTGGTGAAGTAACTATTGATGGAAAAGTTGAACAAGTATCTCGTGGCTCAATCATTGAAGTACCGCAAGGTTGCCTTCATCGAATAAGCAACACTGGAAATAGTGAGCTAATTTTTATTGAAGTGCAAACTGGAACTTATTTTGGTGAAGATGATATTGAACGTGTTGAGGATGATTACGGCCGTAATTAATTAGTTTTTGCGTATTTACCAGCAAGCAGCATTAAATAAGATAAACCAACTACTAACAGCATCGACCAACGAAGTTGAATATGGTCTGAAATAAACCCAATTAATGGCGGCCCGACCATAAATCCAAAGTAGGCAGTACCGGATACGCGTGCAACAGCAACTGAGGGTGCTACTTGTCCGTTGTATTTTCCATGAGCTAGCTCTCCGGCAGCACTAAAAATTAATGGCATAACAATTGAAAGTCCTAATCCAATACAAAACCAACCAAAAATTACTCCCCCGGTGTGACCAATAACTAACCCAATAGCTAAACCAGTTCCGCTAATAAATCCACCACCTCTAATTGCATTTGCAGATCCAAATCGAGTTGCCAGTCGATCGCAAGACAAGCGGCCAACAACCATCATTAGTGAGTAAACGATGTAAGGTAATGTCGAAACAAATGGTGATGCATTAAAGCTTTCTCTAGCCAATACTCCGCCCCAGTCTCCAGCCGCTCCCTCACCCATAGCTGCACACAATCCAAACAAACCAAGTATCCAAAAAATCCCTGGACTTTTACTTCTAACAAAGTTTTCCTCTTTTACATGAATATCCGCACTTGCTGGCAGGTATAGATTTCTTATAAATACCAAAGCAACAAGATAAATCACGGAAATACTCAGCTCTTGAATAAAGAGCGAAATTTTAAACTGAGAACACAAGCCACCAAATAACCCACCAAAGAGTGTGCCGATTGAGAAATTGGCGTGAAAAAAGCCCATCATGCGTTTGCTACTTTTCTTTTCAAGAGTAACTGCGTGAGCATTCATAGCAATATCGTGCGTTGCCGTCGCATATCCCAGCAGGAATAGCGCAACTCTTAATTCAATCAAAGTATTAGAAAATGCAATCACTGCGGTTGCGAAAGAAATTGCCAAGGTACCAATCACAACTATTGGCCGACTACCAAACTTTGCACACAATTTTCCAGCCGGCTTTAAGGCTGTGAATACGCCAATTGCAATAAGAAGAAGTGAGATTCCAACTTGAGAATTAGTTAAAAATAAACTCTTTTTTATATCTGGGATTCGAGCTATCAACGTGCCAAGGGCAAAGCCGTTAAAGATAAAAGCAACCAGCGTGGCCAACCTTGCCCGCTTTAGGCTATGCATAAAATCTGCAGAGATATTTTTACTCATAAATTAAGTGTATATTTAATCTTATAGAACGGACGATTAGCGCAGCGGTAGCGTACTTCCTTGACATGGAAGGGGTCACTGGTTCGATCCCAGTATCGTCCACAAATTACCGCTCCTGTAAGATACATAGATGAGTTCAAATATAAGCGATCGCGATGCGGCATGGGTTTCTCAATTTTTAGCATCTCGTAGGTCAACTCGCGATTTTCTTCCAAATCCAGTTCCCCAAGAGATAATCGATCAAATTTTAACTGACGCATTAACTTCGCCAAGTTGGTCTAATACCCGGCCATTTAAGATTGCAGTAGCAACCGGTGAGGTTAAAGATCGTATAAGTAATGAGTTTTTATCCAGATGGAGTGTGCTCTCAAAGATAATGCGCAAAGGTATTAAAAATAAGTTGCGTCTCGTATTCTCTCGATACGGACTGCCAACTAGTAATCGAACAATAGTTAAGCCTTACGTAAAAGAGTTAAGGCCTAGAGCGCAACGCGTGGGTAAAGAGCTATATGAATTATTTGGTGTTAAAAGAGGTGACCGTGATGCAAGAGATAGGCAGTGGGGTAAAAACTACTCATTCTTCGGTGCGCCAGTTGAGATGTTTATCTACATTCATAAAAGCCTTCATATATATGCAGCATCCGATGCCGGACTTATGATGGAAAATTTAATGCTCTCAGCCCACGGGTTTGGACTTGGCACCTGCGCGCAGGGTGCTGTAAATATTTGGGATGATGTCGTAAGAAGAGAGTTTGATATACCGAAGGATTACCGCTTGCTTTGCGGCATGGCTATTGGTTACCCAAGTGATTCCCCGGTTAATTCTTTTAAGGCTAATCGCATTGGGGTAGATGAAGTCTTATTTAAACCTAAAAAAAGAAAGTAACTTATAGATGCCTCCAAAAGATTCCAGCAGAGAGTCCCATTTTCCAGCGATAGAGAAGAAATATGGCGAATCAATGAAGTATTGGTTTGCTGTTATGAAAAAAGTTGAAGGCAAAAAATATCCAGATCAAATCGCCCACCTACGGGAAAATTATGGATTCTCACAATCTCATGCCAATGCCTTAGTTATGTATTCTCGGGGCTCAAAATCTTCAAAGAGATTTGATAAGCCAAGTGACTACTACAAAACCATAGATCCAAAACAAGCAAAAACTATTAAGGCTATTTTTAGAGCAATTAATAAGAAATATCCAAAATTAGAACTAGTAATAGCTTGGAATCAACCAATGTTAAAGATCGATACCAGGTATGTATTTGGGGTTTCAGTTACAAAAAAATACATACTTATGGCGCCATGGAGTACTAAAGTTATAAAACAATTCGCACCAAAACTGAAAGATTACACAGTGAATAAGAAAACGATTGCTATCCCAAATGACTGGAAGGTAGATGAGAATCTGCTTCAGCAGATGGTTAAAGCCCGTCTTGCAGAATAGCTACTGTTTAGATAGCCATTCATCTTTTAGAACCGCAAACAGATAAGCACTTGTCCAACTTCCTTTAAACCACTCATCTTCAACGTATGAGGCTTCTCGTCTTAAATTCAATGCATTTGCCAGTTTTATCGAACTAATATTTTCAATATCAATATAGGCAATTACTCTGCGAAAATCATGATCAGCAAATGCTGAATTAATTAGAGCTCGCGTTGCTTCGACAGCTAGGCCCTTACCTACATATTTTGGGTTAATTACCCAACCTACCTCTGCTCTTTTATGTTCCTTAGAGATGTAGTTCAAATTACCCTGGCCAATAACTTTTCCACTTTCCTTTAATTCCCAGGCATAATTTAGATAATCCCCGGCATCCTCAAATTTCACATCTTTTAGAACTTTATCTAATGACTCTTTAACCTGATCCATTGTGCGTGCAGGCCACGGAATATATTTAACAGTTTCTGGGTCAGATTGGTACTCATATAAATCATTAATATCACTTGGTGTCATCGGCCTTAAAATCAAGCGTTCAGTACTAATAATTATTTGGTTATTCAATTAATTCTCCGCACATTTTCTCAAATGCTGCCGTATGAGAATCAACATCCGCATCTGTTGTATCCGGAGATATTAAAGCCATATTGTGAAAAGGAGTGATTAAAAATCCATCATTAAGCATTCGAAGGTGAATATATTGTTCGAGTTCAAAATCCCCTGCATCAGCTGCATCTCGCCCAGTTTTAGGAGTTGATTCACTAAACATATATTCCGCCCGTGCTCCAAGGCGATTTACCGTCCAAGGTAATTCGTATTTTTGAATTGTTTTTTCAACCCCATCTGCCCAACGATTTCCAAGTTTTATCATTCGATCAAAATTATCCCGGGTTAGCACCTTACTCAAAGTAGCCTTCATTGCGGCAAGGGATAAGGCATTTGCGGCGAGTGTGCCACCAATTCCGCCAGTATCAATTACTTCAAGTTCAACTAATTTTTTTATCGAATCTGCAATCGCTTGGCTCATGCCA
>Ga0209188_1001957_pt1 | contig 15722 bp, 18 predicted proteins | sample C_130625_EF_Meta_FD_187307 | JGI IMG/M metagenome (GOLD analysis project Ga0209188, IMG submission 187307) | Freshwater microbial communities from Lake Croche, Canada to study carbon cycling - C_130625_EF_MetaG (SPAdes) (version 2) | ecosystem: Environmental > Aquatic > Freshwater > Lake...
GCGTCAGAACCCAGCCAAAAGATTGAGTTGTCTAGCTTGGCCACAGAGAATGTTGCAGCGCAACCAATGTCATTCACTGCACCTTGAATGCGTTGTAAGGGAAAACCCGAACCACCAGCGTTATACCAAACCTCGGTCGAGTTGGTGCCAAAAAGCCAAACCTCAGAACGATTTACAGCCGACGAGATCAAACCATCGGGATCGCTTTCGGCGCTGGCAAAATTCAGCGGATCAATTGAAGTTGGGTCCAACAAATCAGTTGTCCAAACTCTTTGGCTACTTGGTTCGATAAACACAAAATAGCCGTCCAAGTAGGACACGGTAAGAGCGCCGGGGAAGTCGGGGTCAGTGATCTGGCCAAACGCATTTGTCGATGCGTTGTAAATGTAACTGGGGCCATTGCAGGCAATAAATATCTGATTGCCGTTGTTGGCCATCGACACAGGTGCGCTGATGCCGCTAACCTTGCCCAGAACTGTAATGTTGTATGACGAGTCTACTTTGTACAGCGTGTCGCCAGACACAACGTACAGGTATCCATACATTGACTGCAAGCCCCGGATCGGACCATTGCCCACAGTTGCCAGCAAGTTTAGCCCTGGGCAACGGGACAGGAACGCTGGTTCCTTGCCGCCTTCGGGCACAACTTCTGGAAACAAGTTGACCATGCGGCTGTCGGCAGCATTGACGCTGCGAGCAACGTACGAGCTGCCGAGGATGGGGCTTTTCATTAGTAATTGCCAGCGTAGACGTTAAACCGTTGCCGCGTTGCCACAATGGCGTAGGGCATTGACATCACATCGTCTGGATTGTTTTGACGTTTCAGGTCGCGCTTGCTGGTCATGGCAATGCGCTTAACTTGCGCCGAGGGTTCCATGTTGAACTCAGGAGCCAGCTCCAACGCCAAGTTGTACCTAAAGGCACGAAGATAGCCTGGCGGCAAAGCGATGTCGGTCAACAAAGTAGCCGGTTGATCAATCTCTTGCACCGAAATAAAGTGCCACTCCAAATCCCGCGTGGGTTTGGGGTACACCGTCATTGAAATATCGGGGTATTCCATGTTGATCCACATTACCTGGGGGTAAGTGGAGGTCACGGTTTTGACCGCAATACCGTCGTACTGTTGCTGATTGATGAACTTGATGCCAAAGCTCACATTGTTGGTTGGGTCACGGTAATATGTTGAGTCGTCGAGTGCAATAGGACGAACACCAACAAACTCACCGCTTGGCCCAAGGTGGCGAGTGATCTGACCCGCAGGCCAAGTGAAAACCTGATCAATCGTGTTGTAAATCATCAATCGCTCGGTATTCCACGAGTCAATCATCTGATTTAAGGCCCTCAGATTGTCCTGATAATCGGCCTCGGGCAACGCATTACCCGAGGCTACAAGACCGAGCAACCTATGGGCATCGCCAATCAGTTGTCGGGCTGCTGTCACTGCACACCACCTTGCGGTACAGGCATCATGCCACCCACAGTCGTAACATCCTGCGGAGTGTTAGAAGCAGGGAACGTACCAATTTTAGAACTCGGCAATTTCTGAATGTTGGTACGCATGAGGTCGGCAAGCGAGGTTTTCAGGTATGCAACGGTCTCAGGCGCGGCACGGGAGCCGTATTCAGGAGCCAAGTCACAAGCCAAAGACAATTCCATCAGGCGCTGGTAACCGGGCGGCAGAGCTTGGGTGTCGGTCAAACTGGTGTACTGCACCAACGTCTTTTCAGTGCGCAGGTGGATTGAGGTAGTCGTTGCTGGGACAGGATAAACAATCACCGTTCCCAATGGTGCGCTCGGACGATACAAGATGCTGGTGGGGGCACCGGCAGTAGTCTTTGCGCTGATGTTGTTGTAGAACTGCTCAGTGATCAAACCAAGCGGCGTGTCAACACCAGAAACTGTAATATACGCACCAACAATTCGGATTGGTCGGTTTGTTGCCCAGGTTCCACCAGTACCAATCGTGTATGACGCAGTAGCCGACGTCAACGAGAACACCTCGTCTTGGGTGTAATAGTAATACTGGGGATTCGATGCAAACGAGTCAATAAGCGAGTTCAGGCCGTAAAGCGAGTCTTGCGCTTCAGCGGCAGTCGGAGCTTCACCAGAGGCGATGACACCGAGCATACGCAATGATTTATAAATGATTTGCTGTGCGGTAATCGCCATGATTATTCTCCAATTTGTTCAATTTTGCGGATGTACTTGCGCTTGAGCGACAACGTATTCACCGCGACTTCGTCCTCAGATTCAGGGGACTCATCTGGATTGTATCTTGTCCATCCAAATTTTTCATCATGCTCAACTTCAGCGTCAAGCGATGCAATTTTTGTCCCGTGGACTGGGTGAGTAAGATAAATTTGTGCCATTTTGAAAACGGGGGTGATTAGCCCCCGCTTTTTTAGGATGCGCCGTGAATGATGGCGTAGTTAATAACCACAGCCTCAGACAAAGAACCGGCAGAAATGTTTCGCAAAACAATTGTTGCAGAACCAGCAGTCATGGTGGACACAAACACGTTGTAGGTTCCAGCAGTAGCAGCACCGCCAGCAACATTAAGGATCAACACATCTTTGGCCGAAATCAAAGAATTGTTCAACGTGAAAGGGACGTTTGTAACCGTAGCCAATGAAGCATTGTTCATTGTGATTTGACCAGCACTCGTGTTCAACGTGACTGCGGTCGATTTGCTGGTGAGTTGAGTCACAGCACCTTGAGCTGCCGCCGCATAACCAATTTCTTGGGTTGCGTAGCAGGTAGTAAATTCGGGATCGCTATAAGCAACACCGACAGATTGTGAGTTCGACATATCAATTCCTTTTAGAAAAAGAAGGGACCGAAGTCCCCTCTTTTATTAGGCCACGCGATACACAGACCAAGCAGCATCACCAGTCTTGCGAAGCATGAACTGGCCGCTGGAAGTGATGGGCAAAGCCACCGTTGCGTTGCCGCCATCGGTAAAGCCGGTACCCAGTGCCAGAGCAGCGGTACCAGAGCTGGTACCGATGTTCACGACATACAGGGTCATAACACTGCCAACCTTGGAACTGGTGACCAAAGCGTCCAGGGTAGACGCTGCAGGCAGCGTGTACGTCTGGGCAGCAGTAGCGCCAGAACCAACGATCAGAATGTCAGCGGCCAATTGAGCTGCGGTCAAAGTGCCCGTAGCTGCTTGCGACGCTGGATCGGCAAAAGCAGAGAGTTGAACTTCGTTCAGGTTACCGTCGCCAACTTGATAACCACCTGCACCATTAGGGAGAGCCATGATAAATTCCTTTCAAAAATATACAGAAGAAGGGGCCGAAGCCCCTATTCGTTTAACCCCAGACGCGGCAAGCCATCTGTGGACGAATCGCGCTGTAACCATACAGCACGTCGATACGGCAAGGCATACGATCGTTGTTGATGTCATACTGACGAACAACGCGCAAGCTGATGCCGTTATGCACGGAACGAGCGGCCATGTCAACGCCTTGGGGCAGCAACAGGTCGGCGGTAGCGAACGTAATGGCATCCTTGTGGTACACCAAGTTCTGAGCGTACTGCGTGCTTGCGGCACCCAAGAACGTCACAGCAGCGCTGGATTGCGGGAACGAGTTCACGGTGGCCAGAGCGTTTGCGGGGCTGTAAATAGCCGGGTACACGTTCACGGTAGCAGCAACACCAGAGCCGTTAGCAACTGCGTCAGCAGTCACAACGAACTGAGCCAGAGAGCCGGTGGACTCGCGGGTTTGCGGGTTGACAGCGTACACGTTGGCGATGGTGAAAACTTCACCGGCTTTCAGCGTAGCGTTAGCGCCCAAACCGCTCAAAGAAATCACAGAGGTGCCTTCAGCAGCAACAGTAGTCGTCACGGTACCGTTGGTACGAGTGCCGGTGGTGAACTGCTTGATAGACTGGCTCATGTTGATTTCGTCGAAGCCCAAAACGCCAGTGCCCATCATGCCGTTTTTGAACTGGCGGGACACGGTATCGGTCGGATTGAACAGACCTTTCATGCCTTCAACCAGCGCAGCGTTGGCAGCGGGGTTCACGGTAGCGTAGCGCGGCGACATGATGGCAGCGTTCTCGTTCAGTTTCTGTTGAGCTTGCAACAGAACCAAAGAGGTGCCAGGAGTCGTGCCAGGGGTACCAACGCTGTTACCAATGGCTTTATAAGCATTGGCCACATCGGCGTCGATGGAAGAAGCGAGCTGGCTGATACGCGGTTTTAACACACGTTCTGCGAAGTCGTCCAATTGCATGGTCAGTTCGGCAGAAGTGAAGTTCACGCCGATATGCTTTTGGCTGGCCACAGACAGGGTGGTGTACTGCTCGTTGTCGTCCTGAACTTGCAGGGCGGCACCGTCGGTCACCAAAGCGCGATCGGGCAAACGGATACGCAGGGTAGAACCAATCTTGGCACCTTCAACAGCGAAGCTGTCGTCGTACTGACGGTTTACATTGCGGGTCAAAACAAGGTTATTCTCCAGAATTTCCAGAGCCTTGCGGGTGATCATGTCGATCGTAAGAATGCTGTTAGACACAATAAAGTCCTTTCAATTTGTTAGCGGGTTCTCTGCGCTTCCCACTTTTTCATCTGGCGGCGGCGCTCTGCTTCAATCCATTCCGAGTCACTCATGGTCTTCGTTGAACGAGGATCAGTAGTGTCATAACTCGGATTTCCCGAAGCACGCGCTGTCACCGGACTAATAGGTGCTGGTGCAGACGTTGTCTTTCGTACTGGAGGTTCCGTGGCAATTTTTGCCTCAATACGTCCAATTTCCTTCGCTTGCAACAGAGGCGACAGACGAGAAATGCGTGATGCTTCCTTGGGGTTTGTACCTAGCCAATAGGCTACATCAGGACCAACATCGGACGACTTAATCGCTTCTGCCATGTGGGTTGTGATTGGCAGTGACGGGTTTTGCACGACTTCAGTAAAGTCTTCGTACTTGTCCATCGCCACTTCAACACGTTCCGCATAAGCGTCTTCGGTTTGAGCAACTGTCCGTTGATAATCCCTTTGGGCAATCAATTCTTCAGCACGTCGATTGGCCAACACTTCTGCGTAGGCTTCGGGGCTTTCAAACTGATCAACCGGCGGCAACTCCTTTGGAACCGACTGTCGAGTAAGCGTTTCCGCTTGCTTTGCAGACTGTTCACGTTCCCATTTGCGCTGTTCTCTCGCAAGGCGCTTGCCGATCATCGCATCGATTTCAGCCTGGGAGTATTTTTTCTCCTCGGTTGTTTCAGTTTGATTCTCGACGACTTCCGGCGCTTTAACTTCAGACTCAGGTACAGCCGTTGCAACCTGTTCTGGCGCGGGAGCAGACTCCGCTAATGCTTGGACTTCTTCAGTCATTCTATGAATCCTAAGATTCCCCGGTGTGCCTCGCCGGTACGGTTAAATTACATTATGCACTCAAAGCAGCCACTTTGTCTTGAAAAGATTTTAAGCGAACTGCAAGATTTTGTTCAGAGGCATCCAGCAACAGCTTGCGCTCTTGCACTGATGCGTCCTTGGCATTTAAGTTAGCTTCACGAGCATTTAAAGCGGCGTCACGCGCATCAGCAGCCGCTTCTCGTGCATCCAAATCAGTAAGAGATACTTGGACATAAGCATCAATAGAATCTTTGCTTTCTGCGGTCAGTGCAGCCAGCGCATTTGATTCTGCATCACGAGCAACAGCGGCAGCAATCAGCTCGGCGGCTTGGGCTTTGGCGTCTGCTAGTTCTTTGGCTGCGGCCTGGCGGTCAGCCAGGGCATCGGCCACTGCGCTCAATGCGCCTTGACGTTGAGCCAGCTCATCACGAGTCTGAATCATCGTTTTCAGTTCATTGGGAAAGGTTTTGGCAATGTAGGTGACAAACTGGTTGAAATCTACTGCGCCGGTTGCATCAAAGAGTTCCATGATTCACCTCAAGCGTAATAGGTGACATTGATCTTGGCGCTGGCCGTTTGCTCAATGAATTTGATCTTCGTGAGATCGCCGTCATATTGCAACGTAGCGCCAGCGGCCAAGGGCATACCGACCGTAGCGGTCGGGGCAACATCATCATCTCGCCAGCGCACAGCTTGTGCTTCGGCGGTGATAATTGCAATACTGGGCTTGCAGGCAAGACCATTCAAATCCGTTTGCGGGACGGTCAAGCCTGCGGAGGCGCTTAAACTGGTGATCTGTTGATAACCCAGTCGCGTGGTAACTGCTTTGAGAGTAAGTGCCATATTAGCCCTTTTCGGTAAATGATCGTAGTCGAATAATTGGATTGACACCTACGATCAATGTGCCAACGTACATACCACTTGGGCCATATTTTATCCCCTCCTGAACATATTGTGGAAGGGGGTACAGCGAAATGTGATCTGAAGTTCCCGCAATTATGGCACCATTTGCAACAATTGCGCCACTAGAATAGTGAGTTTTCAGAATACTGGATGCGCCAACTATTGTCGAGCCTGGTCCAACCAATACCCCAATAGATGAATGGACATGGGTCCGATTGGCCGTTCCGGTGACGTTTCCAAGCTGACCAACCAAATTCCCCGTCGATGGATGGGTGCGGAATCGGGTTGCAGAACCGGCAATTGTTGCTACTTGACCAGCCAAGTCACCCGTAGTTAAGTGAGCGCGGAATCGGGTTGCGCTTCCCATAACCATCGGACCGGGGCCAACTAGGATACCGCTAGTCAAATGCCTACGGGTGCGGGATGCCGCGCCAGCAATAGCCGAGCTTTGTCCAATCAGAGCGCCTGTTGTTGAATGGTTTACTCTGCCCGATATTCGATTAGCAGCACCTGAAACAGCCGAGCCTGCGCCGATCAATGCGCCGGTTGACGGATAATTGTGTGTTCTAGCCGCTGCACCAGAAACAGTTGATCCGGAACCAGTTAATGCGCCGGTTGACGAGTGAGCATGGGTTCGATTTGCCGAACCGCTAACAGCCGAGCCAGGGCCAATCAGCGCGCCGGTTGACGGATGGACGTGAGTTCGGCTTGCAGAACCTGCAACAACTGAGCCGGGGCCAACGATAGCCCCGGTGGACGGATGGGTGCGGAATCGCTTGGCTGCACCAGAAATAGTTGAGCCTGGGCCAACAATAGCGCCCGTTGAAGGGTGAACACGGGTTCGTTTGGCCGCACCGGCAATAGTCGAGCCTGGGCCAGTTAAAGCTCCTGTTGAAGAATGTGCGCGAAATCGTTTAGCCGCACCGGCAATTGTTGATCCCGGGCCAGTCAATGCTCCTGTTGAAGGATGTGTGCGGAATCGTTTAGCTGCACCAGCAACCGTTGATCCTGGGCCAGTTAAAGCGCCTGTGGTTGTGTGTTTTGCCTTGTGCGCAGCAGAACCCGCGATAATTGATCCAGGTCCAGTTAAAGAGCCTGTGGTTGTGTGAGTGCCAGCAGTAGTTGGAACATAAGTGATGACAATTAAACCGGGGCCACCAGTGCCTCCAGTAACAACTTGACTGCTACTTGCGCCACCACCAGCGCCGCCGCCACCATATGCAGTATTTGTGTTTACTGCTACTAAACCAGTGCCGCCAGCACCACCACCGCCACCAATTGAGTTAAGAACATCAACACCAATACCACCAATACCATTGCCGCCGGTATTTGAACCTCCACCACCACCGCCTCGAACTCCTGTACCTCCATTAGCGACCCCGCCGCCATTACCAGCAGAATTATTACCACCAGTACCGCCAGTTGTGCCACTTGCAAGACCACCTATACTGCCGCCACCATTGCCGCCGCCGCCAGAACCCGCTGCACCAACCGAGGCCGCAGTTATACCTACACGACCAGCACCACCTGTTCCATTAGGGCCACCTGCGCCACCACCACCAGCACCACCAGAAAAACCAGACCCGATATACCCGCCATTACCACCTGCGCCGCCGGTTGCAGTTGAACCAATACCACCCACCCCCCCAAGGTTGGCTGAAGCAATACTACCCGTACCACCTTTACCACCAGCCGCAGTTGATGCGCCAGAATTCCAAGTAGTTGCAGTGCCATCCACTCCGGGGTTTGCTATTGCTCCACCAGTACCACCAGTACCGCCAGTTCCTATCGCATAAGTAATTGTTCCTGAAAGCGTTTGGTTTGTTAACTGTGTGTATCCACCACCGCCACCACCAGCGCCAGATGCAATACCCCCAGAAAAGAAACAGCCAGATGCACCACCACCAGCACCAAAAATGTGGATGGTGTTATTTGAATTGTTCCAATCAGCAGGAACAGTCCAACTTGTACCTGAAGCAAGCGCATAAGCAACAGGTCCAACCGCCGAAAATAATGCCCCTTTTACATTACCACCATTTACGGAATTTGCACCCAAATACCATTTATAAGGAGCAGTTCCATTTGTGGCAAATGGTGTAAATGTTATGCTTGAAACACTAAGATAATCTGGAGTTGTTACTGTACCGCCACCATTTAACTGAATGCTTGTACCATTAGCACCTGTAAGAGTAAGCAATTTTCCCGCAGTGCCAGCGCCAGTAAAAGAATTTACTTGTATGCTGTTAGCTGGAAAAACAATCGATGTTGCCCCAGTCGCTGTATACGTTGCCGTAATGTTATTTAATACAAGTCCAGTAACACTTGGAATTGTTAATGCACCAGCGCCGCCATTATTCAAAGTGCAATTAAAAGTTGATCCGCCTGAAACAAAACTTTTAGCGGATGCGCTTGTAAGACTAATTGAGCCTGTGCCTGAACCTGCGGTAGTTGTAAATCCCGTTGGAACTGCATTGTTAAATGCGGTTGTACCTGATGCCGCAATTGCTAATGTGCCGCCATTAAACGTCAGGTTTTTTGTTCCTGTCGCTGTTAAAAATGTAGCCGTTGCAGTAGCAGAAAGTGTTAATGTTTTACCATTTAAGTCCAACGTACCATTGGTAAGCGTAACTGCTCCAGCAACAGCCGCACTTGTTGTTAACGCACTTTGAAGACTCCAAGAACCACCAACCCCATTAAATATAAATGGAACAGATAAAGTAATACCATTTGATGTAATTGTTCTTGATGTTATTGGGGGAGTACATAATGGTTGTAATGGCTGTGTTGAAGCAAATGTAATAGACCCTGTACCAGTCCATACAGTAGTTGATGCCAAAGACATCGACCCATTAACTGACAATGTTGCAGTTGATTGAGCAAATGTTACAGATGATCCTGATATATTAAAATCAAGACAAAATATAGTGCTAGAAGGACTAACTGTATATGGACCCGCTTGGTCAAAATACACATTATCTTGAGCTGTTGGAACAGGCGCTCCGCTTGCTCCACCAGAAGAAAATGCCCAGTTTGTTGTTGATGTTGTTGTCCAAGAACCTGAGCCGCCCACCCAATAACGACCGCTTGGAATAAGCAATAAGTTAATTGCACAAAGTGTTGAGCTAACACTAAGTGTTGCTGTTCGTGCTGTAATAGCCCCTGCTGTTGCTTGCAGTTCATCAACAATCAACAAACCGCGATTTTGGCTTGATGGAAGGGTTGATCTATTTGCTCTTTCGGTTGTTGATGCTGGATCAGTCCATGTACCTGTTGCACCAGTAACCGCTGCACCATAAACACTAACAATATATTGGTTGTCGTAAACAGTTCCAAATGTTGTTGTTGTTGAGACTGTTGTTCCGGACGCTGCTGCTGTACGATTAGTTGTATAAAGACCACTAACTCCACGATAAGCAACAATACAAGACGATGTTGTTGCCCCCGATACCGTTACTACCTGACTAGTAGTGGGTTCTGTTCCACTTGCAAATTTGGTATATACAAAAAGATTGCTTGCTACTGAATCTTGTAATGTCCAACCAGATGGGGTTGTTGGAGTAGCTGTTGAGCAAACCGTTAATATTAAAAAATCACCTTGTTGAACAAGACCAGCGGGAGTATTACCCACTGGCGAGTGAAAACTTAACGATGGGTTTGCCCCAACAGTGACCCCCGTAGAATCAACGTAAGCAATAGCCATTTTTATTCAACCACGTCCGTGGGTTCAACCGGCTGGTTAAAAATTGACACCCAGTCGTTCAAGCGCTGCTGTTTTAGGATTTCAATCTCAGTGTCAGATGGGGTCGGCTCATCATCAGAAAACCAAAGGGCATCTGCAAACTTGCCGTAAGGAGTTTCAAATTCAAAGTCGATTTTCACATTGCACTCCAATAAAAACACCCGCACTAAGGCGGGTGTAGTTCAGCCTACCCCGCAGGGGCTATTAAGCAGACAGCGCGGTATACGTCAGCGAACTGCAAGAAACCGTGTCACCGGCGGCAACTGTCAGGCCGTTGGTCATGTTGATGTCAGAACCCGAAGCAGCAACAGAACACTGAATGATGGCGGTGCCGCCAGAGGTTTGCAGGGTTGCAAACGCAACAGCAGACGCATTACCTGCGGCATTGGTGTCGCTCGTGATTGCGTTGGCCGTGGCGGTGCCAGAAGATGACGCGCCAAAGGCAGTTGCCGACAAAGGCAAGGTGGCCACAGCAGTGCCAGGTGCGGCAATGGTTGAGGGCGAAATACGGAACACCAAGTTTCCGCTGGTGCCGATCAACGCGGTGACGGCGTCGGTTGCTGCGTTACGAGCCGACGTGCTGTGTGTTACTGCCATTTTGAAGCTCCTTCAATTTGTCTTCGTCGAGGTATCCGACGAGTTCGACGGTTTCGGTTTTACCCGTTTCTTTTCGGGTAATCTCAAGGGTAAACCGTAGTTCACCAGGTTGTCCTGCAAGTTCTATCATGCCAGAAATCTCAGTTTGTACAAGGTAGACAAGTACCGGCCAACAATTTCATCAATTATATTCTGCAAAGCGGTATCTTCTTTGCTCACCACCTTGTACCGACCATCCTCAATGTCTTTGAGCGAGTCTTGCAAGAACTCAACAATGTTGGTCGTTTTCTTGGCACTTAGCAAGCTGATTGGTCCAATCAACTCGTGACGGCCTTGGTACGCTTCGGTGAAATTGTCAGCCAGTTCAATGATTTCATTGTAGAACTCATTGAGCGCCATGTGCTTAGAGAAACTGCGGGTGTTCAAATGCACCGAGTGCGCAACATCACGCGCAAGAAACAGCGTGCCTACAAAATCAGCGGGTTTCATTGTTGCATCCCTTCAGTCGATTCTGGCATACCCGGCATTTGACGCGGTTCCGACTGCTCTACCTCTGGGCGTGCGGCCATCAAGTCACCGCTATTGATCATCGAGTGGATAGTACCCACAGCGATGTCCTGAATCTGTTCCGGTGACATACTGGCCTGAATTGCAGAGATGCGCTGCGTTTCGGCTTGGAATGCCTTGATGTCAGCCTCATAGTCTTTGCGACGCTGCTCCTGCATTTCAATAGATTTGCCCACGTTTTGCAACATCTGGTGCATCTGTTCCATTTCCTGGCCCATCGCCTGCATCTGCTGCTGGGCGGCAGCCAGTGCCGGGTTGTCCTCGGCATCATCCATGAGCTTGGGGTCAATAGTCTTGGCAAACCGTTTGGCCATCTCTTGAGCGCCTGGCCAATCCATGTTCTTCACAAACAAGTCACCAGCCACCTGCCAAAGTTGGGGGTTACCCTGCAACAGTTGAGCCATAGCCTCCAAAGCCTCTTGGCGCTTGGTGGCATAGCCTGGGCCGGTGGTAACCACCACATCGTATTTGCCAACGGTGGGGTTGTAAATTTTGTCGATCACAATCCCATGCTCGTTTTGCACTTTGCGAACGGCTTCGGGCTGGGTCGGGTCAATCTTGACCATATCAGACTCGCCGTCTTCGCCAATAATCCGAGCGATACGCTGGGTGTCGTAAATCTTGGGGATCAGGTCCACCAACTGACGGGTGACATAGCGCACTGCACGAGCCAAGTTGTCAACATAGTGATAGGTTCCGGTATCACCCTCGCGCTGACGCGCCAGGATGGCTTTGCCAGATCGCTCGTTGCCTTGCTGACCCAGTGATGCGTCGTACTGGCCAGTCGTGGATTTAATGTCCTCAGAGGCCCCTGCTTTGGCTTGCAGCAGGCCAGATGACGCCATCGGGGGCTGGGCACGCTGGGGCAAAGGCAAAATAGCGCCCTGGCCATCGGTAACATCAGGGTTTACCTCTAAATACGGCCAGTTGGTCGTGTTGGCGGTCTTCCACTGGTTTTCATAGCCCTCAAACTGGCCACCATAGCCAATAAACGGGGCCTTGGGTGCCAGAGCCAGCATCTCTGCCTCTTGGGACACCCAGTAGTTGTACATCCGCTGTGCGTCTTTGGCATTTCGGACCAAACCGCTCATGTAGATGCGGCCATCCACCTCAAATTCGTTGCCAATGACCTTTACAACCGGAATCCAAGCACCGGCCCAGTCGCGTTCTTCCAAGATTTCGTAGCCGTTGATCTTGCACCACTTGACCTTCTTGATCTCCACCTCGCGCTTTTGCTTGGGAGCGCCGTACATGGCCTTCATGGCCTTGTCTTCAGGCGTGCCAGCGTAATAGGACTGGTTGCCAGGGTACAAGTGCAGCGTTTTGTGGTCGTAGTCGATGTAGAAATACTCGGCAATTCGCACTGTATTTTCGTTAATCCACTGGTTAATGGACTGATCGCCCACGCCCATCGACTGCAAGGTGTTAATCGGCGCAGCGTTGGGGTACAGCCGGTGATATTCCTCTTTTGGTATATCTTCGGTGATAAAACACCACTTGGCATCAGCACCGCAAGGGTCTTGAATCATGGGGTCCATGTAGACCGAGAACGAATTGCGGATACGGCCAATCTTAATGTCCTGATTGAACGATTTATCGTCGCAATACTCGGTCAAGATGCGCAGGTAACCCTCGCCATACGCCACTTGGTTCTCGCAGGCCGTGTCGTATGCAACATCGGCGTCGCTGATGTACTCAATGTGACGCACGATGCCATTAAACACCTCGGCCACCTGAATGTCGGCACCGTCATCGGCTGGGATGACTTTTCCAGATGGGCGATTCTGGCGCTGGTCGTTTGTGACTTGGCGAACGTGCTGGGGCAGCTTGTTGATTGTCAGGCAGGGACGAGCATTGATCGTCTGGCCTTGCACAGCGCCACGGGTAGACAGCACATCGGCTGGCCACTGCCACTGGTTGTCGGGCGAACCGGCAAAGAACCGCAGGTCATCCAGCTCATCCTCACGGGACTCAGAATAGGCCGAGATGGCCATGTCCAAACGGCTTCTGGCCGTACTCAGCACATCGGCAGAGCTTTTGTCCTTGGCCGAGCCGCCTTCGGATACAGCAGCGGCGGCGGTGATCCCGGTGTAATCTTGAGGCATTATTTTTTCTTCGGTTTGGGTGCTTCACGCTTGACCGAATACGCAATTGCCACGGCCTGTTTCACGGGTTTACCCGCTTTAACCTCGGCTTTTACGTTCTTGCGAAACGCTTCGGGGGATTTAGATTTAACGAGTGGCATATCACTTCTTTTTCATTGGCATGGGCTTGGCCTGGCGCTTATCGGCGGCCATGTCTTTCTTGCTGCCCTCTTTGCCGTATGCTTTTTTCTCAACGTCTTTTTTGGATTTTTCAAACTTTGTTGCCATCATTTCCCCTTTTTGGCCGTTTTGGCCGAGTCTTTGAAATCTTTGGCGCTAGGCGCTGCCTTGCTGCCAACTTTGTTCATCTTTTCACCAGAACCCGCTTTGATGCGAGCTTGCTTGGCGTGAATGTTGGCGTATAGCCCAGGTTTAGTTGCCATTCTATGCCCCCAGCCATGAAGTTGAAATACCGGATTGCCCTTGGCTACGGACAACACGTTCCTTGGGATTGTACTCCCGTTTCGCTATTGGGAAAGCAAAGGTCACGGCAATCGCATCTGCCGCATCCGGCGAAGCAAGACCCCGTGCTTTCATTTCCTTCTTTCCTTCCAGAAAAATAACTCCAGCCGAGTTGGGCTTTTTCATAGGCCCCACCAAGTCGTTTTTCAAAATCCTGTCCTGTGGAATCGACGCAGTCTTTAACCAATCGCGCATTGCACCCCACATCTCGGCACGCTTATTACCCCACATTAGCGGAGTCTTGGACTTTGAGCCAAAGTTCACACCCCTCACTTTGTATCGCTGTTCGGTCAACCTGTCAAGGATGCCGTAGCCCAGGCCACCCTCATCAATAACGGTCAGGGCAGGTTTGTACTCCTCGATGGCGTCAATCACATTACCCACCGTAGTCATTGTGTCATCGCCCTTGTATCGCTTGATTGCAATAATGTCCCGCCCTTGGCGCACGGCAATCACGGTGCTGTCCATGCCACCCCGCGCTGGGTCTACCCCAATCACAATCGGTGCGGTCATGTCCTTGTGCTTTTCCCGTTTCATGGCGTCGTCTACCAAAAACGGACCAATGAACTGATCTTCTCCGCTTTTGGGGAAATCGCCATACACCTCAACCCGAGCTTCATCCGAGTCTTCTCCGTACTCGGCAATAATTTGGTCATAGATTGCTTTGTCTGTGCCCTCGACGTCTCGGGCGTCAATCTTCCGGCTTCCCCAGAAGTCCCGTTTACTACCCTCGACTGCTTCATAAAAATACCCCGTGTTGCGTCGCCCGTTGGAGAACGCAAACCAATACCGATCCAAGATGTTTTCTGTAAAGAAGCCAGCCGCCACCGACCAGATGCTGTCCGGTATACCCGACGCTTCGTCAAAGATCACCATCATCCCGTCCATGTTGTGCACACCGGCATATGAGTCAGGGTTCTCTTCGCTCCACAGCTTACCCTCGGCGCCCCAGTACCGGGTGCCTTTTTGAAGGTCACGCTCAACCAGCTCTGTCAACCACTGCGCCGGGTTTAGAGCTGTGGCTGTTGGTTCCCACCAGTGCGCGTTCAAAGACATCGTGACCCATTTGGTCAACTCGCCCCAGGTCACTTTACGCAACTGATTCTCACTATTAGCGGATACCACGACGCTGGAGCCAATACGAGTGGTTATCATCCAGTGCACAAGCCACGACACCAGTGCTGACTTCCCCACGCCCCGCCCAGACACCGTTGAGTCGCGCAGCGCCTCGATCAACTGATTGTCGTCTAGCTTGCCCTTGTTATCACGGATGAAGTCCCGTATGCGTCGCAGCACTTCGCGCTGCCATTTCCGAGGCCCTTTGAAGTTGGCCAACGGCGTGTTCTTCTGCCCCCACGGGTAAACGAACATCACAAACATCTCTGGGTCGTTAGCAAGCTGCGGACTCCAAAGCTGAGTCATTATGGTCTGCTCTTCATCAGCCGAGTACCGGGGTTTCTGCATCAGTTGTTCTCCAGTCGTGGGGTCACATCAAGTATCTCGGCTTCAAGTATCCGGTTGTGCGCTGCTTCAAGAGCTGCCCGAACTGAGATCGTGCCACCCAGCTCCACCGTCTTAGTCTCGCCGTACTTGCGACGGTTGTCAGCCGCGATACGAAACCGATAAGTGTCAACGATCAACTTGGACCGCTGCACATCCTCCATCTCGTACTCACCCAGCGCATGACGAACCATCTTGTCAGCCCACGCCTCGCTTCGCAGCTCCTCGCATTCTTTAAGGGTCGCCAGTCTTTCAGGGTCTTTTTTGATCCACCGGCGAAACGCGCCAGGGTCCAAGTCAAGGTCAATCTCGCCCAAGGCGGTGCTTAACTCAGCGCCGCTGGCTAATCGGTCCATGATTCGGGGGAACAGCATTTCAAACCGAGCATATGCGAGTTCACGCAAAGATGCCTTGTGTGACATCTGGGCTGGGGCTGCTGGTGAAG